>Ga0079306_1002518_pt1 | contig 10151 bp, 12 predicted proteins | sample Methanotroph_Enr_FD_79181 | JGI IMG/M metagenome (GOLD analysis project Ga0079306, IMG submission 79181) | Enriched soil microbial communities from Old Woman Creek wetland in Ohio, USA - Methanotroph_Enrichment_5 | ecosystem: Environmental > Terrestrial > Soil > Wetlands | place: USA: Ohio...
CCGTGTCCGGTGCTACTAGTGCCGGTGTAAGAGAACTACTCCTTGAGATTTCATCGGAGCTTGCAAAGATACCAAAGAAGTTGTCTTTGGCAAAGAAGAAAGTATATACCATCGAGGACGTGAAAGACAGGGTAGAAATGCGTGTTGTTAAAGAAGGCGATGCTTTTGTGGTGACAGCGCCAAGGCTGGAGCCATTTGTGCTAAAAACCGATTTTGGAAACGCCTATGCTGTGGCTAGAATATACGAGATTATGACTAAGATGGGCGTCATCAAGAAAGCCGAAAAGCTCGGTGCTCACTATGGCGACAAAATCAAAATTCTCGATAAATCAGTCGAGTTTAAAGGCTGATACTGTTGAATAGATAGATGGAAACTTCTTCAAAATATTCTGATAAATTAAATGGTCTGATACTTATGGATAGGGCTGGACTTCCGGTTCTGCCATTTCTAATATTAGACAAGAAGATGAACATCGAAAAGCAGTTGAGAATATTTCTGAAGGATATGGCCTCACAGAAGTTTTGTACTAGAATAGATAATCTAAACAGCAAAATGGGCCAAGAGAGTATTATTGATGCTACAATCAACAACGATCTTGCAAAGATTGAAAAGCTAGTCAAAGACAATACAGTCTTTGTCAGCCACCCAGGGAATATTTATAAGAATTTTCATTCAGTAAATATTATGAAGGACTATGGGGAAATAATTTTGGAGATAATTGGCCCAGGATTTATCACTCCAGATATGGATAAAAGAGGAATTGTACACGAGCAGTATACTTTTTCAGATAATTTTGAGCAACTGTCACATACAGTATTGGTAGACCAGGATCAATATCAGAGCCATATACAATTGAAGATTGGTAAGGATCTAGGTAAGCACAAGGAACACGATAGCTTCCTATTAAAGCATACCGACTATGTACCTTTATCAGAGACAGAAGTCGCATACGTAAAGCACGTGTATCCTCAAGTCGATGCAGTAGCCCACAAGATGGGGTACGATAAGTTCGTTGCATCATTGAGCTTTATTGAGCTGGACGGAGAAAGTAAACCAATATTTTGGGATATCTTTGGTATAAACAGATGAAGATAAAAGAAGAGTTAAAATGGGGCGAAACGTTACTTGTTGGCAGCGAAGTTGAAGGCTCGAAAGCCTCGGCGAATTTTTTGATGAGACGCGTTCTAAATTGCGATAAGGCCTATCTGATAGCTCATGATAGCCGAGAGCTTACCAGAAAAGAAGAGAAGCTGTTCATAGCTTGGATAGAGAGACGAGCCAAGCATGAACCAGTATGGTACATCACGAGTACAATTGAGTTTGGAAGCCTGATTCTTGCTGTGAACGAACACGTTTTGATACCGAGGCCAGAGACCGAACTACTCATAGAACGCGTAGTCCAGGAATTAAGGAACGAGGATAAAGAACTCAGAATATTGGATGTGGGAACGGGGAGCGGAACCATCATCCTTTCGCTGGCGGAGAAATTTGGTAAAAAACACAGATATTTTGCTTCAGACGTTTCGCATGATGCCCTCGAGGTGGCCAAGCAGAATGCAAAGTCGAACGGACTTGGCGGACTCATAGAGTTTAGAGAAGGTGACCTATTCTCACCGTGGGTAGGAGAAACATTTGACGTTATCGTTGCGAACCTGCCATACATTCCCCATGAGGATATGGCTACGCTAGCCTTTGACCTCGTACACTTTGAACCTAGAGTGGCACTGGATGGAGGTGCCAAGGGGATGGAAATATATGAGAGATTCTTGCCGGAATTACCGAATTATTTAAACGCCGGAGGGATGGTATTCCTCGAGATAGGTTATAACCAAGGTTTACTGATCACAAAAGTTGTTCAAAAATACATGCCAAAAGCTGATGTAGGGGTACTAAATGACTATGCGAATATAGATAGGATTGTGGTTATAAGAGCCTAGAAAAGCTTTATTGTTTATGCTAGAATCTCTCTTGTTCCCTCGAGGGCCCGTAGCTTAGCTGGTAGAGCGCCTCCATGGCATGGAGGAGGTCGCAAGTTCGAATCTTGTCGGGTCCACCAAATATAATACGTAATGAGCAATTGATACATAAACTAAAGAAAGGGAAAAATGTTCAAAATTAACAAACTCGACCTCCTAATCGCAACGTACATCTTCTGTATCGCAGCATCTGAACTCATGGGCGCAAAAACGTTCCCGCTTTTCACAATTTTTGGTTTCCACCTAAGTGCTAGTGTAGCTATATTCGTAATCCCTGTCATTTTCACCATCAACGACGTAATCGCTGAAGTATTTGGTAAAGCCCGAGCCAGGAGTGTTGTTTGGTCAGGTTTTTTCGTAATCCTACTAATCATTCTTTTCTCGTTCTTGGCGACAGCACTTCCGCCATCAGCCAGATTCCTCCCTTCAGAAAGTGCCTATGATGATGTTTTCTTCAAAACAATCAGAATTTCTGTTGCCAGCCTAATAGCCTTTGGCCTTAGTGATTTCCTCGACGTTTACATCTTCATGAAGATAAGAGAGAAGTTGGGTAAAAAGAATCTTTGGCTTAGAACAAACGTATCAAATATCTTGTCTGAGTTCGTTGATACTACAACCTTCATAACATTGGCTTTTTATGCTCTGAATCTCTCATTCGCCAGCAACTTTCCATTCCTCGCTGGTATTATCTTGCCTTACTGGTTACTCAAGTGCTTTATGTCGGTAATCGAAACGCCTTTTGCTTATCTCGGTGTAAATTGGCTCAAGAAAGGCAATGAAGCTCAGGCAGTGAAGTAACAAGGAGACTTCGTGCGTATAATTCTAGCAGCTGTGTTATCGGCTGACGGTAAACTCACAAAATGGGGTGACTCTTCGGCTGAGGCCTGGAGCTCCCCAGCAGACCAAGAATACTTCAATTCTCTTATAGCCGAAAGTAGTCTGATAATCATGGGGAGTGGCACTTTTGATGTCGCCAAATCATCGATTGTAAACTCTGCGGGAAAATTGAGAATTGTTCTTACCAGTGAACCGTCTAGGTATAGGAATTTATTGGTAGCTGGACAGCTTGAATTTTGGTCGGATACGCCACTGGAGACAGTGAAGAAACTAAAAGAGATAGGCTATAAGGAGGCCCTCCTGGTGGGAGGGGAAAAAGTATATGGAGCGTTTCTTGAGGCAAAACTAGTTAGCGAAGTTTGGCTTACAGTAGAGCCAAAAATATTTGGAGCAGGCAAATCTTTTGCTGGCAGCACACAGCTGGATGTTAAGATGCGACTCGTTGAGAGTAAGAAGTTGAATGAGGACGGTACTATGTTATTGAAATACGAGGTTCTATGAAAGTTACAGCGTTAAAAACGCCACTTGTGAATGGGGGCATGGAGCTACTTCCCATATTAGACGCGGTCGTGACTGATATGAAAGAAGGTAGTGTCCTTGCCGTGACGTCGAAGATAGTTTCTATTTGTGAAAGCAGCACGGTGAATAAGGAGGCGATAGATAAGCAAAAACTAGTAGAGAAAGAAGCTGACTCTATCCTTGTAGGACATAGACCATATGGTAAGAATCTTACTATCAGGGATGGCATTATCATTCCTGACTCTGGTATCGATGAATCGAACGGCGATGGGTACTATGTACTCTGGCCCAGAAAACCATGGGAAAGTGCTGAGTTAATAAGGCAATATTTATCCAAAAGATTTAACCTAGCTCAGGTGGGGGTGGTAATCACTGATAGTAAGACAACGCCACTGAGATGGGGTACCACAGGCGTTGGCATCGCTTGCGCTGGCTTTTTACCCCTAAAGGACTATATGGGTGCGAGTGACCTATATGGGCGCGAGATGGAGGTTACCAAAGCGAATTATCTGGATGGCATTGCGGCCGCGGCCGTACTGGTGATGGGAGAGGGGGCAGAGCAAACCCCGCTAGCCATAGTAGAAGAGATTGCTTTCGTCGATTTTGTCGATAGAAAACTGTCGCAGATAGAAATAAACGAAGTTTCCATTTCTATGGAGGAAGATATCTTTGCGCCTTTGTTTGCAAATAATGATTGGAAAAGTGGTAAAATAAAAGAGTAATAAAAGGGGGCGAGATGGCAAAAAGTAAGGCTGAAGCAGCCGTAGAGAATGCAATTCACGAAGTTGCGGCAGAAGCTAAGGAAAGTGGATGTTGTGGCAATCATTACGGACGTAACGCGAACATGGGTCACGCCGGGGGTGGGGCTGTCTACGGGCTAGGGCTTATAGGCGCACTGGTATATTTTATCCAGCATGCCACTAGTTTTGGAGATGGACTCCTCGGTGTTTTGAAGGCCATCGTTTGGCCAGCGCTCGTTATCTACCAGGTTCTAGTTAATTTTAAAATGTAATAAAAGGGGGATAACATGGCATCGTATCAGTACTTATTTGATCGTCCTTATCTGCTCGCAGCTTTAGTGGTGTGGACAGTTGTGTGGAAGGGGTTAGCACTTTGGAGGGCAGCGAAGAATGATAGCAAGCCTTGGTTTGTTGCTCTTCTTGTGATAAACACACTAGGGTTTCTTGAAATTCTCTATCTATTCGTTTTCGGCAAAGAGAAAAAGTAACACACTACATCAGGAAAAAGCAGCCAAGAGGCTGCTTTTTTGATACAATACTGATATGAAAACCATTATTTTTGATTTTGATGGGACAATCGCGGATTCTTTTCCGTTTGTTTTCGAGATTGTGAAGGAGCTAGCTCCGAAGTATGGCTATGAACCATTGAAGGTTGAGGAGATTGAGCTGCTCCGCGAACTTTCTTTTCAAGAGATAATCAAGAAATACAATATCGGGCCAGTGAAGTTAGTTCGAATGACTCTGGATGCCCACGCAGCGAATGCTAGGCGAATGACCGAGACGAAGCTTTTTTCTGGTATGGTAGAAACTCTGAAGGGTCTCAAGCACGAAGGTTATCAGTTGGCCATCATGTCATCAAACTCGAAGAAAAATATTCTATCATTTCTAAGCATAAACAAACTAGATATGTTTGACAACGTAGACACTAGCATTAGTCTTTTTGGTAAAGGTAAGAAGCTCCAGCGAATAATAAAGAAACTTGGCCTCAAAAACTCTGATGTGATATATGTGGGTGATGAAGCTCGCGATATAGATGCAGCGAAAGAGGCAGGAATCCGCATTATCAGCGTGGACTGGGGTTACAACAAACCAGAGATACTGAAAGAAAATAACGATATAGTAGTGTCTTCGCCGGCTGAACTAAAGCTTCAGATAGAGAAGAGCTTCAAATAGTACTTCATCTCTGCTAAAATAGGCCTACTTATGGCTAAATATGATCATATTAAAATAGAAAAAAAGTGGCAGCGTATCTGGAAAGATACGGAGCTGTACCGTGTTGATGGCGACTCGAAGAAACCAAAGTTCTATTGCCTCGACATGTTTCCTTACCCGTCTGGGGCGGGCCTGCATGTGGGTCATCCAAAAGGTTATATCGCTACTGATATTTTTTCACGTGTGAAGACGCATCAAGGATACGAAGTTCTACATCCTATGGGCTGGGACGCCTTTGGTTTGCCGACGGAAAACTATGCCATCAAGAACAAAATAAATCCAAGAGAAGCTGCCGCTGAGAATATAAAAAGATTCAAGGAGCAGCTGGCAGTGCTTGGGTTCAACTACGACTGGGATCGTGAAGTCAATACCACTGATCCGAACTTTTATAAATGGACCCAATGGATTTTCTTACAACTTTTCAAAAAAGGGCTCGCTTATCAGTCATATGAGCCGATAAATTGGTGCCCTAGCTGTAAAACTGGCTTATCCATGGAAGACCTAGAAGGTGGGAAGTGTGAGCGCTGTGGTGGTGATGTCGAGCAGAGACCGATGCGTCAATGGGTGCTAAAAATCACAGATTATGCCGACCGTTTACTGGAGGATCTGAAGCTTCTAGATTGGGAAGACCAAATCGTCGAACAGCAGCGAAACTGGATTGGACGAAGCGAAGGTGCGAAGGTTAAGTTTGCAGTTGAAGGTTCCAATGAGATTGTTGAGGTCTTTACGACCCGTATCGATACATTATTTGGGGCTACTTTTATGGTTCTAGCTCCCGAACATCCACTGGTCGAAAAGATTACGACTACTGTACAGAAAAAGGCTGTGGAGAAATATGTTTCTGATACTAAGAAAAAAACTGACCTCGAGAGGCAGCAAGAGAAGAAGAAAACCGGCGCCTTTACCGGTGCTTATGTCGTAAACCCAGCTAATAATGAGAAAATCCCTGTTTGGATATCGGATTACGTTCTTTTGGGCTATGGCACAGGAGCCATTATGGCAGTTCCTGCCCATGACGAACGCGACCATGAGTTTGCCGAAAAGTTCGAGCTACCAATAAAGAAAGTTATTGAGCCCAGATTTGTGACTAAAAGCGGGGATAACGCCTTCAGGGAAGATGAGCCTGTAGTTGATAGAGATGTAGCCTGTGCTATAGTTCGGAACCCAAAAACGAACAAATATCTGTGCGTGAGTTGGAAGACTGCTAAGATGCACGGTCTCGTAACTGGCGGAATCGAAAAGGACGAAAGCGCTGTAAGTGCTGCGCGTAGGGAAGTACTTGAGGAAACCGGGTATAAAAACTTGAAACTCCTGCCAGGAGAAGAGCACAAAATACACGCATATTTTTATCATTTAGTAAAAAATGTGAATCGGTGGGCAAGGTTCCACTATGTGTTTTTTGATCTAATCGACGAAGAAAGAGCCGAGGTCTCTGCGGAAGAGGCAGCAATCCAAGAGTTATGTTGGCTTACGGTTGCGGAGATGAAGAAGTTTTTCACCGTGTCGGAAGCGGAATATGCCATAAATATCATTGAAAACCCTCAGTTTATTTATACAGGCTACGGATTTTTAGTAGACTCCGGTAACTTTTCGGGCGAGATTTCAGAAGATGCAAAAGAAAAAATTGTGGCCAAACTTGCCAAAGAGGGGAAGGCGGAGAAAGCCGTTTCTTACAAACTCAAGGATTGGGTTTTTTCACGGCAGCGATATTGGGGTGAGCCAATCCCAATCGTTCACTGTGCTACCTGCGCTGGTGATAGTAAACAACCCTTTTCGATATCGATTAATTTTCGAGATGATTCGGTATGGAATGCAATTCTAGAAGGCACTAAGACAGTCGAAACACGTTTTTTAAATCCTGAAGAACCGGAGCGGTATTTTGGTGACGTAAAAGAAGGTGATGTTATCAGACTTGAAAATAAGAACACTGGTTCTTTCCTTTTCGCTCACGTGAAGAAGGCCACTTCGTATGATTCACTTTCTGGTCTCTTCAAGGACAAAGACATTCTGGTAAGAGCACTCTCGCATGGCGGAACACCACAAACCTTGGAGGAGCTCGAAAACCGCTACAAGAAGCTTTCGACTAGCTATATTGATAAAGTGAAAAAGAGCGGCCTAGTTGCCTGGGAATTTGAGCTGATAACCGAACCGGTGGCTGTACCAGAGTCAGAATTGCCACTTACATTACCAGATGTGAAAAGCTACGAGCCAACTGGTACCGGTGAGTCACCGCTAGCAGCTATTACTGACTGGGTGAATACTACTTGTCCGGAGTGTGGGGCCCCTGCGAAACGTGAAACTGATACGATGCCGCAGTGGGCAGGTAGTAGCTGGTACTATTTGCGATATATTGATCCGAAAAACGACAAAGCACTCGTGGACTCGAAGAAAGAAAAAGAATGGATGCCAGTCGACCTTTATGTTGGTGGCATTGAACATGCTACGAGACACTTGCTTTACGCTCGTTTTTGGCACAAGTTTCTCTATGATATAAAGGCTGTATCGACACTTGAGCCATTCAAGAAGCTGATTCATGTTGGTCTCATCCTTGCAGAAGATGGGCGCAAAATGAGTAAACGCTGGAACAACGTGATCAACCCCGACGATATCGTTGCCGAATATGGTGCGGATGCTATGCGCCTTTACGAGATGTTTATGGGGCCATTTATTCAGTACGTTGCCTGGAATACGCAAGGAGTGAAGGGCACGCGCAAGTTCTTGGAGCGGGTGAACGACATTACTAGCGAGAACAAATGGGCGCTAGACTCGGCCACCGAAGTCGAAGTGAAGCTTAATAAGTTAATCAAAAAGGTTGAAAGCGATGTCGAAGATTTTAAGTTCAATACTGCTGTGGCGGCTTTCATGGAATTTGTGAATGTGCTAGCTGACAACAAAAACGAAATCTCAAAGATTGATTTTGAAAAGTTCTTGATACTCCTGAATCCTTTTGCACCACATCTTACTGAGGAACTTTGGGAGAAGCTTGGTAATACAGACAGCGTTTGTGTGGCTGCTTGGCCTAAGTATGATAAGAAACTAATCGTGGATGAGCTAGTCAGCGTTGCTGTACAGGTTAATGGTAAGGTCCGTGATACTTTACTTGTCACAGCTGATGCGGACGAGGCTGCAGTGCTAAAGCTAGCCAAGGAATCTGTGAAAGTGCAAAAATATCTTGAGGGCAAAGTGATAAGCAAGAGTTTCTATGTTAAGGGCAAGATATTTAGCATTGTCGTGAACTAGCTTTTGTGCTATAATTTGCCATGCTTTATGCGGTAACCAAAGAGAACTAGATGCAACTTTTGTCAGTAAAAAACTTGTTTAGACAAGACGTCGGCGCGATGGAAACGTTTGAAATCGACGAAAAAGGGGAACAGTTTGATTTTCCCGAGGAAATCGAGGTGGCCTCGGTAAAGGGCAAAGCTACAGCTATAAAACTCGAAGATACAGTAGCTGTGAGCGCCAAGCTAACTGCCGATACGACCCTGATATGTGATCGTTGCTTGGACAATTTCGAAAGAGAAATCAACTTTTCTTTTGAACGAGAGTATACGATAGATCGAAAAGATGAAAGCGAAGACGGTCTCTATGTAGACAAATACGGTAACGTGGATCCTTCGGGACCAATACATGACGAGCTGCTCCTCTCGGTTCCGACCCAAAATTTCTGTAGAGTAGATTGCCCGGGGATTTGCCCTCATTGTGGGCACAACTTGAACCATGAAGAATGTACGTGTAAAATAAACAAATAGTCTGAAAGGAAGAAATGGCTGTACCAAAAAAACGAAAAACATCATCTCAAGCAAAGCAGAAGAGATCACATGACGCGCTAGTAAACATTTCACTTTCCAAGTGTCCGAAATGTGGAGAGGCAGTATTGCCTCACAACGCCTGCACAGTTTGCGGATATTATGGTGACAAAAAAGTTCTCGATATAGAGAGCAAGCTTGACAAGAAACTGAAGAAAGAACAAAAGGCTGAGGCAAAAGAGGCTTAGATGGCATCAAACCGGCACCTTTCACGAATAGTCGCATTCCAGACTCTCTACGAGTGGGAGTTCCTGATGCGTAACTGTTCGAAAGATCTTGCCGATGGCGCCGATATCCACAAAGGAGTGGAGCCAATACTTGATCGTAATTTTAACGAATACGCGAAGAATATCGATAGTCGTGAATTTGTAGATAGCATCGTTCTTGGAATAGAGGAAAATCAGGACAAAATTGATGCAATTCTCAGACCTGCCGCACCTGAGTGGCCGATAGATCAGATATCTCTGGTTGACCTGGTGATTATACGTCTCGGTATTTATGAATTGTTGTTTTCGAGTGAAGTCCCTCCAAAAGTGGCTATAAATGAAGCTGTAGAGCTTGCAAAAGCATTTGGTGGAGAAAACTCATCGCGCTTTGTGAATGGAGTACTGGGGACAGTATTTCGAGCAAGTGACAAATATGATCCCACAGAAGACAAGAGGCTCATTGAGAGTAAAAAAACTGATTCAAAAGGTAAAAAATCAGTTGCCAAGAAAGAAAAATAATAATTTGTGACATAGTGTCTGGCATTTGAAGAGTCGAATGTGGGACATTTGTCGGGAAAGGCACAACATGGTCGAAATAAAGAAAGTTGAAGAGCTCATCGGAGTTCATTTTAAGGATGAAAATTTGCTGGTAACAGCGCTAACTCACCGTTCGTATCTCAATGAACACAAAGACGTCAAGGAACATAATGAACGTCTTGAGTTTCTTGGTGACGCTGTACTTGAGCTCGTGACCACCGAGTATTTGTACAAGAACTACACGAATCCCGAAGGTGAACTAACGAATTGGCGCTCTGCACTTGTAAAAACCGAAACTATATCTGATGTTTCTATGA
>Ga0079306_1002523_pt1 | contig 10148 bp, 6 predicted proteins | sample Methanotroph_Enr_FD_79181 | JGI IMG/M metagenome (GOLD analysis project Ga0079306, IMG submission 79181) | Enriched soil microbial communities from Old Woman Creek wetland in Ohio, USA - Methanotroph_Enrichment_5 | ecosystem: Environmental > Terrestrial > Soil > Wetlands | place: USA: Ohio...
GGCCTACAACAAAATATTTAACGAGGGTAAATGGAATTTTTGTTGGTTGGTGTTCGACGAAGACGATGATTGTAACCGGTGGGAGCGGGTTGAACTTTATGAACCCAAAGCGCTATGGAAAATTGGTCAGGAAAGAGGCGGGCTCGATAACAATCCGCAGGCCGATGCCGTTGGCGACAGGGGCGAATTTGATACCGATAATTCAGGAAAGGGCCAGTTATATATTGCTCCGTTTGATGGACGACTGCATTTGTTCGGCGCAGAATGGGGCGCATGGCGGATTGATAAAAATACTTCCGATTATCAGGGTTATGGCGGGTTGTATCCCCCGGCGCGATTACCTGAGCGCATGTTGGAAGATCCGATGCAATGGGCTACCATACGCTACTCTGATACCAACAACAATGGTTTTGTTGATTGTATCGAATATGATTTGGATGGCGATGCCTTTTTTGAAGAGAAGTTTTCTTTGCTTGATTTGGACATCGACGACCGGGTTTCGCTGATTGAAACCGGAACGTCGGGTTACAGCGATATGATAGCGATTTTCAGTCAGTTGACGGATAAAATATGGCAACGGGCAATAGACGCACTTTTGGTGGCGAAACATTCTGGAGTAAGTACAAGTTGGTACGCATTTTTACAACACCCGCGAACCTTGAATGAACGCTACCAATATGGTTTTTGGCTTACTTTTTACCTTTACAAAGATATGTGCCACGTTGCACTGCTAAACAATGATACGAATTTGAAACACAGGCTTGATGTTGCATATTATTCGGGCAACTGGTCGTTACTAAAAGATAAATAATCATGAGGACAGGATTACAAAACATCATATTATATACATTCTTATTTTTGGGATTAGGTGGGTGTAATTTTCATGCTACTGTTAAAAGCCAAAGTGCCCTGCCGGGATGGGAACGAATTGGACCGGGGGGCGGTGGGGCTACTTTTTTTCCAACTTTTTCTTATACAAATCCGGATACTTTTTTGGTCCGTTGCGATATGACTGGTTCTTACCTCACCAAAGATGGCGGAAGCAGTTATCAGCAAATAAATTTTGCCGGAGCGGCGTCGTATTTCGCGTTCGATCCGAACGATAGTAAGACAATGTATATCGCTTCGTCAACCTTAAATAAATCTGTTGACAGAGGGAAAACATGGACCCGAATTTTTCCTCCACAAAATAGTATCAAAAGTGAAAAGTTTATCGGCGACCATGCAGAACTGGTTATTGAAACCACGGACAGCACGCTTTACGCGAATGGAGATGAAATCAGCTCTGTTCGGGTTGACCCAGGAAATAGTAACACGTTATATTTTTCGCTTGGTTCTGAATTTTTTTATTCGCATGATGGCGGCCAATCATGGGCAAAAAAGAATCTTTCTCAAAAAATTGATGCTTTGTACACAAACAACGATTCGTTAAAAAATCAGGTGTATATTTTTAGTCATTCAGGAATCTTTATTTTCGATAAAAACTCAAAATCAGTTGTTTCCCACGGTCTCCCGAAAGCAATGTCGCCAGCATATTCGTTCTCCGCAGGAAAAGTAAAAAATACGAATCAGGTTATTTTTTATGCACTGCATCAGTTAGTTCCAACCAATAATCCTTTTGAATTTTCCAGTTGCGAGGTTTGGATGTCAACAGATTATGGCAGAAGTTGGATGAAATCTGATGATGTGTTGATTTCGAATACAACCGAAACAAAACCAAGCCTGATTAGTATACATTGTGCCGAATTTGACGCCGAAAAGGCTTACTTGGTTTGCAACCAATACGAAGAGAAGAAAGATAACAATACACAGATTTGGTATGGGGCGTTGAAGACAGCCGACGGCGGCAAAAGCTGGAACTGGGTATGGAAAGGTGGGGGAGGCTCTGGCCAATATGGCGTTCAGGATGCACAGGACGCGGCCAATTTAAAAGACTCGTGGGTACACCATGCATTTGGAGGAGAATTTATCCAGTTGATGGATGCAGGTGTTTCGCCAACCGACGGAAATATTGCCATAGTAACTGACTGGTACCGCACCATGAAAACCACCGATGGAGGAAAAAACTGGCGCGAAATATACAGTATCGCAAATCCTGATGGAACGTTCACCAGCCGCGGAATGGATGTTACCACAACGTATGGCGTACATTTCGATCCGTCTGATAAAAACCACATTGCCATTATTTACACTGATATTGGCTATTTCCATTCGTTCGACAGCGGGAAAAGCTGGGCTCGCTCAGTTTCAGGGGTGCCGGTTGAATGGGTAAACACCTGTTACGATTTGGCTTTCGATCCGGAAGTAAAAGGGAAAGTGTGGTCGGGTTGGTCGGGTATGCACGATTTCCCGCGTGGAAAGATGACCCGCAATCCTCAATGGAAAACTGCTGAATATGCAAAGGGCGGTATTTGCAATTCTACAGACGGTGGAAAGAGCTGGACTCCGGAAACACAAGGAATGGATGGGAATTCGCTGATAACCTCGCTTATCGTTGATGGGCATTCAGAACCGGGGGCTCGAACGATATACGCGACAGCTTATAACAAAGGTGTATTCAAATCAACTGACGGTGGAAAAACCTGGGCTTTGAAGAATAAAGGTATTGGCGACAACACTTGTGCATTCAGAATAACACAGGCGGCTAATGGAACCTTGTTCCTGGTTGTTTCGCCAACGCCAATGCATAAAAATGGCAAAAAAGGAAGAGAATTTTATTCAGGGGAGGTTTATCGGTCGGTTGACAATGCTGAAAGCTGGACAAAACTGAATGTTGCCGGTGATTTGCTTTTCCCGAACGAACTTACTGCCGATCCGGAAAATCCCAATGTCCTTTATCTGGCCTGTTGGTCAACAATCCGGCTAAGTGATTTGGTCGGAAGAGATGTGGTTCGTTCAACCGGAGGAGATGAGTTAATTGATATGCCTGGCGGAATATTCAAATCTGAAGATGGCGGTAACACATGGAAATCAATTTTCTGAAAAAGAACTTGTTGCCGAACTGTACAAAAGCGCCGGGCTAAACCGTCCGGTTGAGGATTTAGATAGAATTGCCCGGATGTATGCAAATTCAAATTTGGTAATAACAGCCTGGGATGGCGAAACACTAGTTGGGGTAGCCCGTTCGCTCACCGATTTTTGCTACTGTTGTTACTTGTCTGATTTGGCCGTTCGAAAAGAGTACCAGAAACTTGGGATAGGGAAGAGGCTGATCCTAGAAACCAAGGAGAAAATTGGAGACCAAACCATGCTTTTACTGCTTTCAGCACCCACAGCAATGGAGTATTACCCTGCTGTTGGTTTTCAGGAAGTTAAAAATGCTTTTATAATTAATCGGCTAGCTTAGTTTGTATGCAGAAAAGATTAACAATTGCCATACTATTCTTGCTTTTTGTAGGTGAAGTTTGGGCTGGTAGTGAGCAACATTTGGTGCCAATTGGCGATTTGAAAACAGTTGGTGGTGGTGTAATAAAAAACTGTAAGGTTGGTTATCGGCTGCTTGGTTGTTTCAATGCCGAGAAAACAAATGCGATTTTATGGCCAACCTGGTACACCGGAACAAGCCTCGATGTTTCGAAAATTATACCATCGGTTATTGACACAAGTCGTTTTGCCGTTATTGTTGCCGATGCGCTTGGGAATAGTATTTCATCGTCGCCGGCCAACACGGTAGGGTTTCCTGCGATTACGATCCGCGACATGGTGAATTCGCAGCACGAATTGCTGGTTAAGAATCTTAAAATAAAGCACATTTATGCCATTGGCGGAATTTCGATGGGTGGCATGCAAACGCTTGAATGGCTGGTTGCTTATCCTGATTTTATGGATCACGCAATCAGTATTGTTGGCTCTCCGAAACAGTCGTTTCACGAGATGCTTTTGTGGAATACCGAACTTGATCTGATCAAACAGGCTGAACGAATTGGTAATCCCGACGAGATGGAACAAACCCGGCGGCGGGTTGCCGATATTCAATTGATGGAACTCTACACTCCAGCGTATTTTCTGCGGATGTACAAAGGCGATGATTTGCAATCTGTTCTCTCGAAACTCTACCGCGATGAGCATTACAATATTTCCAACCTTCGTTCGCAACTGGAAGCAATGATTGGGCAGGATATTTACAGAAGTTCGGGGAAGTCTCCGGAAAAGATCGGCGAACAGGTAAAAGCCAAAGTTTTAATCATCGCTGCGATAAACGACCACATGGTCAATCCGCAAAGTGCGATTAACCTGGCCAAACAATTAAACTGTAAGCTGGAGTTGGTTGACAATGACTGTGGGCATAATTTACTCGATTGCGGATCGGAACAGGTTCGAAAAGCCATCGCATCGTTTCTGAAGCTTTAGAATTTGACTGGTATCAGGTGATAAAATACTAATCTTAACCATATTTTTTTATGAATCGTTTTTTAATCTTGTGCGCATTACTTGTGCTTGCCAATTTATCGTTTGGACAGCACAAATCGACAATAACCGACAGCTACAAGGAGATGCTGACTTATCCGTACAGCGATCCAAATCCGAATCCTCTTTTGTCGCGAAGCAGCTTTAAAATATATCCTTACCATTCGTTCGATGGGTTTACCTCGGTTCCGCGCCTGCAAAAATGGAAAATAGTTACTCTGGAAAACGATTACATCAGAGTTTTTATCTTTCCTGAATTGGGTGGAAAGGTCTGGGGCGCTATAGATAAATCAACCGGTAAAGAGTTCATTTACAGCAATGATGTGGTGAAATTCAGGAATATTGCCATGCGCGGTCCCTGGACTTCAGGAGGAATTGAATTTAACCTTGGATTGATTGGGCATACTCCGGCAACAGCGGGACCGGTCGATTATGTGACCCGTGAAAATGCCGATGGCAGTGTGAGCTGCATTGTTGGAAACATGGATTTACCTTCGCGGACACAATGGCGGGTCGAAATCCGTTTACCTAAAGACAAGGTCTATTTTGAAACCATTCCGCTGTGGTACAATCCCACACCCATATCCCAATCGTACTATTGTTTCATGACAGGAGCTGCTGTTGTAACCGACGATCTGGAGTTTTTTTATCCGGGGAATCAGGCGCTGGAACATTCAGGAGAAGTAAAGTCCTGGCCCGAACAGGATGGCCATATCAAATCGATGTATGCCAATAATGCTTACAATTCGCACACTTCGGTTCATGTGGTTGGAGAGTACAACGATTTTATGGGAGGCTATTATCACAAATCGAATTTCGGATTTGGGCATTGGGCGCTTTATAACGATATGCCAGGGCGCAAACTCTGGCTTTGGGCCTTATCGCGCGAAGGCGAGATTTGGAAAGACTTGCTGACCGACAAACATGGCCAATACATGGAGTTTCAGGCTGGCCGTACATTTAACCAGTATGCACAATCCGATTTTCGAAGCCCGATTAAAGAGATGGGTTTTAACCCGGGAGTAACCGATCAATGGAAAGAAATTTGGTTTCCGGTCGGTGAAATTGGTGGAATGCAGGAAGTTTCGCCGATGGGAGTGCTGAATGTGAAGCGAGAAAACGGGAATCTTGAGATTGGGATCAATGCGTTGGCTTTTGCAAAGGCGAAGGTTGTTGTTGAGTCTAACGGGAAAACTATTTTTTCTGAAGAAAAAGCGTTTAACCCGGAAGATGTATTTAAAACCTCGGTGAAACTTGACGGGGCTGCACCATACAATGTGAAGGTTGAAGGTATGGATCTGGAGCACGGTTCGGTTGATGCGAAGCTGATTTCAAGACCTTTTAAAACAACCGTTCCGGCTGATTCTGCCAGTGTATATGCTATTTACCAAAAAGGAATCCAGTTTAAGGAAAGCCGGAATTACAAACTGGCAAAAACCAACCTGAAAAAATGTCTGGACAGGGATCCGCTGTTTATCGATGCCATGTCGGCATTGTCTGAATTGTATTTCCGCAGCAACCAGCCCGATTCGGCGCTCTATTATGCCAATCGCGCGCTTCAGCTCGATGCCTATCATCCGGCGGCCAATTACTACGCCGGAATAACTTACCGTTCGCAGGGCGATCTGGTCAATGCGCTCGAAACATTGGGATGGGCTGCACGTTCGGTGGAGTTTCGCTTCGAAGCCTATTCGCAAATGGCTGGTATTGAAGTTCAGCAAAACGACTACGAACTAGCCAGTGGGTATGCTCTTCAGTCGCTCGATTATAACCGGTTCAATGTAAATGCCATGGCCTCTCTCGCCGTCATCAGTCGGAAATTGGGAAATCCGGAACAGGCAAAAAGCAGGCTCGATTCGATCACACGGCTTGATCCGCTTAACCATTTTGCTGCTTTTGAATGTTATTTGCTAAATCCTGATGCTGCTAACCTGGAATCGTTTAAATCCAGGATAACCAATGAATTTCCGTACCAGACTTACCTTGAGCTGGCGTTAACTTACCATGCGTTTGGACTTAACGATGATGCGTTGAAAGTACTTGAACAAGCGCCTGAACATGCTTTGGTTGCGTTATGGAAGGCGTACCTTTCGAATGATAAAAAACAATTGGAAGAAGTTGCGAAGCTATCTCCTTCGTTTGTATTTCCTTATCGAACAGAAACGGTATCGGCATTGAAATGGGCCGTTCAGAATAGTACCAGTTGGAAATTCAAGTATTTTTTAGGCTTGAACTATTGGGCTATTCAGCGCGAGCAGGATGCGATCCAGTTATTTAAGGCGTGTGGCGATGAACCTGATTTTGCGCCATTTTACACTTCGCGTGCATATTTGTTAAATAAAGAAAATGAACATACGCTCGAATTGACCGATTTGCAAAAGGCCAAACAGTTAAATCCTGAAGATTGGCGTAACTGGGGCGAATTGGTCGGGTTTTACGAGAATTCGGGCGAAAATGCTGTTGCACTGGCTCTTTCAACTGAGGCTGTCGGAAAATTCAAAGATAATTTCAACGTTGGATTACAGCATGCACGGGTACAATTGAATAACGGTCAGTACTTATCCAGCATTCGTACGCTCCAGAAACTTAACATACTTCCGTTTGAAGGCTCGGTGCAGGGTAAATATATTTTTGAGCAGGCACATTTGTTTTTGGCAATCGACCTGGTGAAGAAAGGAAAATACAAAGAAGCGATTGGTGAAATTGGAAAATCGAAAGACTGGCCGGAAAACCTTGGCGCAGGTAAGCCTTACGATCCGGACATCAGGATGCAGAGTTACCTGGAAGCAATATGCTATGAAAAATTGGGTCGTCGTTTGGAAGCGTAATCACTTCAGAATGAGATAATAAATTATACTGAATTGCATTATGCCGAAGCAGGAAAAACATTTAATAACTTGCTTGCACTGTGTATCCTTCATCAGCGCGGCGAGACAGAATCAGCCAATTCGCTGGTTAAAAAATTAAAAGAACCCGATACATATGCCAAACCGATTCAGCAATGGATTGTGGCTTATTTTACCAACGACACCCAAACATGCCAGAAGCTGGAGAAAGATCTGTCGAAAAACACTTATTATACCATACTAAAAAGCGTATTGAACCTTTAACTTTTGCATCGAAATCCTTAACGAAACTTTACTTAACCCAGAAATATGAAATTCCTAATCCTTGCTTTATCTATCCTGATTTTCCTTTATTCAGGAAGAACTGAAGCGGCGGATAAACTTCCCGCCCCGTTTAAAATTATTCCGCAGCCGCAACAAGTAGAGCTGATCAATTGCTTGGGTTTTAGGCCTGAAAACCTGAAAACACTTGTTTTGAGCAGTGGAGTTAAACGCCCTGTTTTAGGACAATTTCTTTCCCGTCTTCCTGTTGGAAAATTATCGGGTAAAGGATCGCTTTCGCTGACTCTTGATACAACTTTGTCTATAGTTTTGTCGCCGGAAGGATACGTTTTGACGATTCTTCCTGAAAAGGTTAGCATTGTTTCGAGAGGAGAGGCCGGCTTGTTTTACGGATGCCAGTCGCTCGAACAGTTGCTCGAAGATGCCGCCGACAGCGGAAAGCCTGTTCCTTGTTGTAAAATAACAGATTTTCCTGCGCTTGCTTACCGGGCTGTGCATTTTGATGTCAAGCACCACCTCGATCACATGAATTATTACTATGAAAGTATCGACCGGCTTGCACGCTATAAAATTAATTCGGTGGTTTTTGAGTTTGAAGATAAACTTCGGTACCAGCGGCAGCCTTTGGTTGGCGCTCCGCAAGCGATTAGTATCGACGAAATGGCTGCACTCACCCGATATGCGCGTGAAAGGCACATCGAAATTACACCTTTGGTTCAAGGTTTGGGGCATGCAACTTTTATCCTGAAACATCAGGAGTATGCCTATTTGAGGGAGATTCCCTTTAATAAGTGGGCTTTTTGTCCGCTGAACGAAGGAACTTACCAGGTGCTTTTTGACTTGTATCGCGATGCCATTGCTGCAACACCGGGCTCGAAATATTTGCATATTGGTGGCGATGAGATTGGGAATATTGGGTTGTGCCCCAGATGTAAGCCAACGGCTGATAACGAAGGCGTTTCGAGCCTGAGTTTATACTGGCTAAAGCGTGTGTGTGAGTTCGCGCAGCAAAATGGACGAATCCCTATTTTTTGGGACGATATGCCGCTGAAAGAAGCCGGAGTTTATGAAACTACCTATGAGGACAGCATTTCGGCTCAGGTTTCGGAACAAAGATGGAAGACAAACAGTGCGAGGCTGGATGCGCTTATACAAGGGTTTCCGAAAAACTGTGTTTACATGCGTTGGAATTATTCGATGGCACGGCAACCCGGAAACATTCTTGCCCTCGACTGGTATAAAAAGCATGGTTTAAAAGCAATGGCAGCTACTGCAACCAATGGCGATACGGGAATGCTTTTTCAATCGGAAGAACGCAACAAAGGAGCTGCTTCATCGGGAATTATTACCATAAAAAGTTTTGCTGAACTTGCCGCCGAAAAAGATTGCGAAGGTTTGCTATGCACGGCCTGGGATGATGCCTCGCCGCACATGGAAAATTTCTTTCGTGGTTTTATAGCCGCAGCCGAATATTGCTGGTCGCCCAAAGGACGTTCACTCGATGAGTTCGACACCGCCTGGTTGCAAAAGGAATTCGGTATTTCGATTCCCGATTATCTCGATTTTTGCAGTCAATTGCGCAAAGGAAGCGAATTGATGTATGGTGCATTTTATCGAAAAGGTAGCTGGATGGATTCTGAAAATGAGCTTCTGGCATTGCCCAGGGTTGAGCATTGGCTTACTCCGCTCGATGGAATGGAAAATAGAAAAATCGATTACAATTCGATCTTAATCGATTTGCCGGATACGAATTCACCCGGAAGTTGGTCAGCAAAATACAACGATCGTTTGGAAAGGAGCCGGGTTGAAGTGGATAAATACATCGGATTGGCCAAAAAGTTGGAAGATTTGCGTGACCAGTCAAAACGGAACCGGTATTATTGGCAATTGTCGATTGCGTTGCACGATTTGCAGGTTACCGCTCCACAAATGTTGCTTGCGCTTAAGCAATGCGATACCGCTGATGTAAAACTGCGGCAGAAAGGAATTGAAGCCGTTCGTCAGGCATTGCGAAATTATGATCAGGCATGGTCAAATTTAAAGCAAACGTATGCTGAAACCCGCTTTATTTCGTATCCGGCGAACTATGTTACCGATCGGTATTTTCATTTGGCCAGCCAACGCGAAGATCTGAGCTGGATGGTTCAAGCTGATGAAAAAATACACGAACAGATTTTAAAATGGCTTCAGGCCGAATAACTGATAGAAACATAACCAAATTAATATAGTATATTTTAAAGAATAATTGAACGAATAGCCCAACGATGAGTCATGAAATTAAATCAGAATAATTGTTTATTTGCTTCGTTTGTTGGGTTTATCGGACTAGTTGAAAGGAAAATATGAAAACGTTAGAAAGTGGAGAAAAGAAATATAAAGTTTTGTTCTTTGATTTGGATCGGACTTTATGGGATTACAGAGCGAATTCGGAGCAAACATTGAATGATTTGTTAGCTAAATATACACCCGGTTTGATTGAAAAGTTTGATGAGTTTCTAGCAACTTTTTATGAAATAAATGAGCGGCTATGGATCGATTATCGGGATGGTCGGCTTTCTAAAGAAAAGCTGAGTACCCAGCGATTTATTGATACCTATAAGCGATTAGGCGTTA
>Ga0079306_1002524_pt1 | contig 10141 bp, 5 predicted proteins | sample Methanotroph_Enr_FD_79181 | JGI IMG/M metagenome (GOLD analysis project Ga0079306, IMG submission 79181) | Enriched soil microbial communities from Old Woman Creek wetland in Ohio, USA - Methanotroph_Enrichment_5 | ecosystem: Environmental > Terrestrial > Soil > Wetlands | place: USA: Ohio...
AACCTTCCATAGCGCTCACCGGTAGCGAATTAACAGAAAATTTGGTGGAGCCTGCTGTCGAATAGAGTTGTGGGACGGTGGATCCTCCAAACAGTTTATAGGCATCCCATTTACTGTCGAAGGATGTAGAAGCGCCATCAGCAAAGCGAATAATACTTTCATCATACCGGTTATTGCCTTCAACTTTCAGCCTGACCATGTTCAAAGCAGGATCATTTTTATAAAAGGCGGTTCCTGAATGGGCCCTGTCCTGGTTTTCAAGTGATAAGGCAGGAGAAGCTGCATTGGCATGAACGAAGAAACCTTGCATGGCAGGAATAATGCCGTCAGTCAATGTGCCAACACCTGAGACATATGATTTGTAAGTGGCACTGGCATTATCATAAACATACACAGCATCATCCATATTCGAATACTGTCCTGACGTAACATTGTCCCAGTCAATAGCTGAAGGATATGGATTTCCCATGAGGTTCCAACCGGCATTGTTGGATCCTAACCCAGATGTATAACTCAATGCGGGCAATCCGGATCCGGAGGTAAGTGTTCCGTTGTTAAGAGTTCCTGTAAAGGATTTGGATGCATCAGAAGCGTAAGCAACAAGGTATCCACGACCAACTTCGAAATTGCTTTCAAATAAAGGATTGATTCCGCTGCCTGCATTATCCCTGTAATTAATCCACATATAAGTGCTCTCATCAAATTTGAAGAAGTCGTTAGTGGAGTTATTGGACGGATCGCTGAATTGAGTGGAAATTGCCTGTGCTGCGACGGGGGATGAAAGGAAATGGAACATTTCGTCTCCCTGGTCGTTGTATTTGGTTATGTAACGCTGGACTGTGGTAGTTCCTGATATTTCATAATCAGCAGAAGCTCCAATAAAAGAGCCGGTTCCTGCTGAAGAAGATTCGATCAACAGGTTCCCGTTAATGAGCAATCCTTCCCCGTCGGAAATAGAAACAGTTCCTAAAGGAGAAACAGTAAGATTGTTACACTCAACCAGGTCATTAACAGTTATATTCCCGGAAACTGTAACATTTGTAATTGCACCAGGCAATCCATCGCTCCAGTTAGCTGGGTTAGTCCAATTACCAGTCCCGGTAAAAGTTGAAGCAGCAGGAATAATTACGCCTACAATGTCGGCCCAATTTGTTGAAATCCTTATTCCATCGATCGACAGAACCGGAGCATTTGAAGCACTTCCCTGGCGAAGGGCAACGGAACCAACTTCAGTGAAATCAGTACTTGCAGCGTCAGTGTTGGACAACCAACCAGTAGTAGGTTCTATTGTATTAAGTGCTGGATTTATATAGATTGAGGCTACGTCATTTGAAAGTCCTGGAACAATATTGTATTTCAATACGATTAAATAGGTCGTATTCAGGTCATAACTAAACCCGGAGTAATTAGCAGTAGCCGTACTTTGTGCTATGCCAAATGCTAATTTATTGCTGGCATCTCTTTTTACAAAAACCCGTCCTCTTAAGGTTGTTCCAATAGTTGATTGGCCGAGGTGAATAAAATAGTCCCCGGTTGTAGTGGCTGATGTAACATTTAATAGGAAAGAGGTATAAATTGTGCCAGATGTTTGAGCTGTAAAGGTCCTGTTATCATCTTCTCCTGAGGTAGCCAGGGTAATAGCATTCCCAATTCCGGATGATAAATAGTTTGGATAGGATATGGAATTGGTGGCCACGGTAATTGGGTTGATTCCTGTGCTATGAGTCGTCCAACAGTTAGCAGTTAAAGCAGAAGCAGCATAGTCGAAATCTTCATAAAACGGGAATGCTGCTGCTGAACAAACACCGGCGCCGCTGACTGCAATATTTTGTGTAGCTGCCCCAGCACTGGTATGTGAGATGTTACCTGAATATGACTGAATAGCTACAGGTGCAAAATGAACATAGATTGTTGTAGCGGAAACTGTTCCTGATGAGTGAGTGAGTGTAATATTTCCAGGATATCCCACAAACCCTGTTCCGGTTGTAGTGGAAATCTCAAATCCGGCCGGAGGAGCTATTATCAGGTCAGTAGTAAGATTTACAGCTGAAACGGAATAGCTCTTTTCTGCTGAAACCCCATTGACAACCACATTGCCAAATCCTGACAATGTGCCGGAAATTGTTATAACGGGTGTTGGAACGGTAACAGTCCCACTGCAGACTACGTTTACCATGGTTGCCCCTCCGCCTGCATTGGAGATATTTTCGGAATTGTAATTCCCGGCAGACAAACCGCTTTTCAGACGCACATAGATGGGTATAGAGGCAAGGGTAGCGGAGGAATAGCTTACACTCACACTGGTAGAAAAATTGGTATTATCAGTTGAAACCTCGTAGTTTGTACTTCCCGATACTGAAATAACATCAGGGGCCCCGGTGAGATTACTGCCGCTCAGGCTGTATGATTGTGAAGCAGATGGGCCACTTCCGGCATCATATGTGAATCCTGTAAGGGAAGTCGGTATTACGGTTAACATTGGTGTAAGGGATGTAACATTTCCGGAACATGTAACGGTACCATTTGCTGCCCCGGAAGATGCAGCTGTTATGCTTTCGCTGGCATATGTACCTGCACTTAATCCAGTCTTGAGACGTACGTAAATTGGAGTACTTGCAACAGAGCCGTTTGATGGCGTAAGTGAAACAGGATTCGTAGGACTAAATGCTCCACCAGTGCTTAGCGAAATTTCATAATCTGCAGGAGGGGTAATACTGATATTTCCTGCTAAAGCACTCCCCGAAACGGAAAAACTCTGATCTGTTGATGGGCCGCTGCCAACTTGATATGAGAACCCAGTAAGAGTTGTGGGCGTGACAATGATGCTTGGAGTAGGAGTGGATAATTTGTAAAGGGTAAGATGTTGCTGAGTACCTGTATAACATGCAAAGCGGGGAGAACTTGTATTATACTGTAAAAACCGGGTGGCAGTGGTTACATTGGCTGCAGTGAAAACCGTTGATGACCAGGCAAAAGTCCATCGTTCTGAGCCACCCGTAACACTTGCTACAGCATATGCAGCATTGCTTGTCCCAGTATATGATAGATATTTGGCAGAAGCTTCATTATAAATAGTCCGCCCACCGTCAACATGGGTTTGTATCAGCCAAACTATTGCTGTTGCAGGGTTGGTAATTGTATTGCTGGTAGGTGAAATTGCTGTATTCCCAAAATAAGTACCAGCATTTGTATTATTCATTGCAAAAGTAGTACCATAGCCAATAACATAATAACCGTTGGTAAGGTCAGCCAGGGAAGAGATCTTTGTAAATGTTCCGGTACCTGTGTATTGGGCTATGCTATTTGCCTGGAAGCAAAACGAGAAAATCACCGTTGCAAGAACGGATAAAAGAGTAAATCTTTTCATAGTTTGGGTGTATTTGGGTTTTTGGATTTCAGAAACAGGTAAATGATTTTTCCCGTTTCTGGTTTGGGGTTACAAATTTAGCGAAGCAGTAGGAATATACAAGTCCAGGAACTGCTCAAAAAGGAATCTTAATGATAGTTTAACAGGATCTGGACTGTTGATTTTTATGATAAAAAAAGTCAAATGACCTGGAAATTAATCCAACTATTTCTAATAGCCTTAAAATGATTGATATAAATAAAGATATGACAAAGAAGTAAAAAGAAAAACCAGGCTGTAACCGTCATCGTTGGCGGAGGAGTTAACGATTTTGGTAAAAAAAAGATGTCCGACTTCAGGAAGTCGGACATCATATGTTTCATCTTGGAATTAAGGTTGTGTCGTTTGCTGGAATTCCGGAACAGCATCGGTTTTGTAGTTTATGCTATTACCGGATCCTGAGAAGGCAAACAATTTGAAATAATAAGTGGTGTTTGGATCCAGGTTTGTGAACCAAGCGCCTTGCAGGGAGTAAATTATATTTTTTTCGGTACTGCTGTTTGGAACAGGAACTCCGTCAAACGGATCAGGGATCGCTGAAAATCCTACTGAACTCATCCTGACAAGATATCCTTCCGGAAGGTTGGTTCCGGTTGGATCTGTCCACTGAAGATAAATGTTGTGGGAGGAAAATCCTGAAGGGAAATTGGATGGCTCTCCCAATACTCCGCTGCTGCTTCCCCAAATGGCTGTGGCATATTCGGGATGATCAATAAACGGGTTCCGGTTATGTTGATAGTTTGTATAAATATCATTGTTCCTGTCAATTTCCTTTTGGGATACAGGATCATTCTGAGCCCAAAGCAGCATCATGTCCTGGGCCCACGGGAGCAATTGTGAACCAACAGCCATTGGACTTCCAGGCCAGCCGGCATCTTCTGAATAATAGCGGGTCTCCATATAAAAATATCCACGGGCAAAATCTCCCTTGTATGTGTCAATGGGTTCAAAAACGGTGCCTGAATATCCTGGGGTGATACATGGCCCCACTCTTGACCCGTTCAACGAGGTCCAGGTTGGAGTTCCAACTTTTCCATACGGATAATTGCTATGCATCTGGTTCACATACTGATCAACAGGAACGATATGGAAAATGTCTGTATTCATAGGAGGGTTATTCCCAAACCAGCTTGAAGGCCAGGAATGCTCGCGGGCATAACAATATCCTTCATTCGATGACCCACCAGTGCATTGGTCTGCCCCTATCTGGTAAACATAGGGAGGATTTCCATTCGGGGTTCCATCAGGTATGTCGGAATACATATCCCATAAGGTTCCGTTCGGTTTATCATCAGTGGTATATATCGCATTCCATATACCTGGAGTATAGGACAGGACAGTATGATTTTTAATAATATTATGAAGGGTCTGTTGCAAAGTCACCCCGGTTTGTCCTGTTGCAGCATCATAATATCCTGGTGGAATTTGCGGGGAAACGGATACTATGCAAAAAAAGGACAGGAAAAGGAATAGGAACTTTTTCATTAGTAGTGAATGAGTTTGAATTCAGATGAAGGTTTCTGGGAGTATCTTATCTATGGGGACGTAATTCGCTGAGCCTGTGGGATAGAACCATCCGTCTTGTAATTGATATTGCTTCCTGACCCGGTATATCCAAAGATTTTAAAGTAATAGGTTGTATTTGGGTTCAGGTTCTTGAACCAGGCTTGCTGGGTGGAGGATGAAACATTTATGTCTGTAGGGTTGTCAGGGACCGGTATGCCATCCGCGGGACTGACAATCGCATCAAACCCAACCGGACTCATACGCATCAGGTAAGCAGTGGGCACAGTACCACCCGAAGCATCTGTCCATTGCAATAGAATATTATGGGCCGAGAAATTGGCTGGTGCATTTGTAGGTTCTGGTATAGCATTTACTGTAACATTGTATATTGTTGCTGCTGAAGCCAGGCATCCATTGGCATTTGTATAATTGATAGTAACAATTTGTGCTCCAATAGTATTCCAAGTTACCGTAGTGTTGTTGCTGGTGGCTGTACCACCGGATGTAACAATTCCTCCGGTTGGAACAGACCACGAATAATCCGTCATTCCAGCTTGTGTGCTATATTCATTTCCGGTTGAATTCACAATAACGGAAGCCGGACCTGTAATGGTCGGGACTGGAAGTGGATTGACCGTTACATTGTAAATGGTTGCCGAAGTGGCTGTATATCCGCCGGCATTTGTATAATTGACTGAAACGGATTGTGTGCCGCTTGTAGTCCATGTAACAGTCACTGTATTGCTCGTGGTGGTTCCTCCTGCCGTAATGTTGCCACCAGCCGAAACTATCCAGATATAATTGGTCTGGCCTGGTTCAGTAGTATATACTTTTCCGGTGGAGTTGACACATGACGGGGAGGGACCGGTAATAGTCGGTGTGGGTTGTATGGCTCCGACTCCCCAGATTGAGTAAATATATTCAGGATGATCGATAAATGGGTTACGGTTTCCCTGCAAGGTATATACGGCATCATTACGATCAATTTCCTTTTGTGAAACAGGATCATCAATACTCCATTGACCCAGCATAGTAATAAACCAGGATTCAAAAGCAGGAAATGTTGTACCATTGAGAATGCTGGAGACCGTTGCAATTGATGACCAGCCAACCACCAGGTTTTGGTAACGGGTAACCATGTACATGTAACTCCTCGCAAAATCGCCTTTATAACCATCGATGGGCTCAAATACAGTACCTGAAAAACCTGGTGTAGAACAACTGCCGACTTTGCTTCCATTCATCGAAGTCCAGCTTGCAGTGCCAACTTCAGCAATAATGTCATTACCGCGGCGATTATTGACATATCCATCGGCAGGTATTAGGTGAAACAAATCTGTATACATAGGTGCAGCATCGTTAAACCAACTTGACGGCCATGAATGCTCGCGGTTAAAACACTGCCCCTCTGCATTATATGTACCGCACTGATCGGTTACGAAAGTAAATTCATAGGGGGGAGTGCCGCCAGGAATATCGGAATACATATCCCATACCTTTCCATTGGCTTTTTTATCTGTACTTTGAAAAGCAGACCATAATCCATTATAGGATAAAGCAGTATGATTTGATATGGTATTGTAAAGGGCAGTTTTTAAGGCAGCACCCGACAGGCCGGTAGCTGAATTATAATATCCTGGTGGTATTGTAGCATATACCTGAATTGAAAAAAGCAAAACCAAGAGCGCTGAGTAGAATCGTTTCATAGTTGTTTAGTATATCCCAATTCAGGTTGCAGGTAATTAATTGAAGGAAATTCAGGTAAGATGCTATTTTAATGGTGGCTTTACTTGTTTTCGCGAATTTTTTCAAACGAAAATAACAATGTTAATTGTTAATCAGGCCATTCTGCAAAGGTAATAAACTCTCATCGGATAATTTTAAGTGTGACATATTTCAGAATTAGGGGGATACAAGTGATTTTGCTTTTTAAGCATCGTTCGATAGTCTTTCCGAATTTTTACATGAATAGCTTTGTCCGTATTATTTTAGCTGGATCGGGATTATTTTTTCGATAGGTTTATTATCTTTACTTATTAATTAAATCAAAAACTTATGAGAAATTTCTTCAAAATAATGGCTTGGATCAGTGGGTCTGTTGGAATAGTACTCATGCTTTTAGGCATCATTGCCGTATTGGCAGGTGATAGGTTCCTCGGGCACTTCTGGTCAAACTATTATTATCCGGCCTATAATTTTATCCTGCTAGGTATGTTCTTTTTCCTGGCAATTATTATTAGCAAGGACAACAAAGCGTAATTAGCCGGACTTTTTACGTCAGCAAAAGAACTTATTATTTGTTTTATCGTCAACATTGGCAGCCCTTTCATCTATGCAAAGGTTGTGTTTTTCAACAATCATCTTTCGAATGATCTGCGTTTTCGGAGAATTCAGTACAACCAGGTACAGCCCGACAGGCAGGCCAGTTAATGGACTCTTTCACATTTCCATCAAAAACAAGGTTTTTGCGTTCATAAACCTGGATTCCCAAGTTGTTCACAATACGCAGGTTGAACTCTTGCTTTGAAGAAGTGGTTAAATAAAGTGTAAAATGCCCGTTATTGGGATTCGGGAAAACTTCAACCTTCTGAGCCTTCACTGCATCTGTGATCCCGGTAACAACAACATTGATAGTGTTTGACATTGCGGAATTGCAGCCATTAAGCGTAACAATAATGGAATAGTCTCCATGGTAAACCGCTTCAAACGATTGACCGGTTGCCCCCTGAAAAACATTTCTGTTAAAGTACCATTGGTTTCCGGCAGGAGCAGTGCTGCTGAGGATATTACCGGACTGGGTAATGACAGAGGTTGCAGGAATCGGGTTAACAGTTACATTATAAGCCGCTGGAGCAGCTGCTGTGCATCTGGAGGTATTGGTATAGGAAACGCTTATCCATTGTGGCCCGGTAGCATTCCAGAAGACCGTTGCCTGATTGCTTCCACTTTGCCAGGTGATGGTACCACTATTTGGGCTAATGCTCCATGCATAGTTGGTCATGCCGGGTTCGGTGGTATAAATATAGTAATTTGAACTTTAGCAAACTATTTTATCACCCGAGATGGTTGGCACCAGTGATGAATTCACCGAAACATTGAAATTCGGGGAGGAAGCGCCATTTCCATAAGTATTGGTTCCATAAACAGTAATTACACCCGAGACTGCAGAACAGGAAAAATTAGCTGTGATTGAATTAGTATTTGCCCCGCTTGCAATAGTTGCACTTGAAGGTAAATTCCAAACATAACCTGCAGCATTTGGAATAGGTACTACTGAAGGATATACAGGTTGCACACTGGCAAACGGTGGAACTGCCCTTTATCGGGCCTGCTGCTGGAGGCACTGAAACTACGGTTACTGGGCAAACGGTCGCAGATATTGCTGAGCATCCATTCGGGTAGGTGTAATTTACGCCCACTGTTTGTGCCCCGGCAGTATTCCAGAGAATGGTTACTGTATTGCTGGTTGATGACCCCCTTGCAGTAATTGTACCTCCCGGCGATACTGTCCAGGTATAATTTGTCATATTATACTCGGTGCTTTTGCTCCGATAAAGGATACCAATACAACTAATATCAGTATAGCATTCAAAAGGGAAGGGTAATTTTTTTCATGTGTTTATGTTTTGAGTAAAACTACGATAGAAATATTCAGGTAAAAACCATGTTTAAATAAAATAATCAACAATGGAAAGTTGATATTGATAACGAGGATTTTTATATTCCTTTTTCTTATATCAAAAGCATAATTCTCCCAGGAACTAGGGTAATAAGAAAAGGCTGCCGGGAAGGCAGCCTTTTCAAAATAAGAATGACCGAAATTATTCGATAACGATTTTCCTGATGATTTGCTTGCTCTGGTTATTCAAAATAACTGAGTAAATGCCATTTGGAATATTCTTAAGATCAATAACTTCATTAAGAGTACCATCAACAACCAGGTTTTTACGGTCATAGATTGTTACTCCAAGGTTATTCACAATCCTTAGATTGAAAGCTTCTTTAGCAGTAGAAGTGATCGCAAGAGTGAAATGCCCGTTATTCGGATTAGGATAAACTTCAACTTTCTGAACCTTTACAAGTTCATTGGTATTATCGTAAAGGACATAAATATTATTTGAAGTATCAGAATTGCATCCATTTAAGGTAACTACGCAATAGTAATTACCTGTTTGTGGAGCAGTAAGTGTTTGACCTGTGGCGCCTGTAAGAATTCCTCCATTCAGATACCATTGGTTTCCAACAGTAGCGCTACTTGTCAACAGGTAACCACTCAGTGTAATTACAGGGGCTGAAGGAATCGGGTTAACGGCAACATTTAAGGTTGAGGTAGTTCCGTCGCCGCAGGTATTGGTCCCGTTAACAGTTACCGTTCCGGAGGTAGTTCCAAAATTAACAGTAATGCTATTGGTATTGGCACCTGTACCGATTGTTGCACCAGCAGGTACAGTCCATGTATATCCGCTTGCATTGGCAATAGTTCCTACACTGTAACCAACTCCAGAAGTGCCTTCGCATACGGAGTTAGGACCGGTAATAGCGCCGGCAGCAGCAGGAAGAGCATTGACAGTAACAGCAAATGGAGGAGAAGCGAGACCAGGTCCGCAATCATTCACGGCACTTACAACGATAGAGCCTGAAACAGCCGAACTGCCGAAGTTTACCTGAATTGAATTTGTAGTAGTCCCGGATGCAATCGTTGCACCTGCAGGAACTGTCCATGCATAGGAAGTAGCATTGGTTACAGCTGCAATTGAGTAAACAACACCTGTAGTCCCTGCACATACACTTGCAGTACCAGTAATTGCACCTGCAGCACCAGGTATTGGATGAACGGTCACATTATAAACAGTTGGAGCAGCAGCAGTACATCCACCTGGAGCGGTATAGGATACGCTTACCCAATGGGCTCCTGGCGTATTCCAGAAGATCATAACCTGGTTGCTTCCGGTTACCCATGTAATAGTACCGCTATTCGGACTCATGTTCCAGACATAATTGGTCATTCCGGGTTCAGTTACATAGTAATAATATTCTGAAGTTTGGCAGAGATCATTATCACCAGTAATGGTTGGAACAGGAGCTGCAGTAACAGTTACATTGAAGTTTGGAGATGTTCCGCCGTTTCCGTAGCTGTTTGTTCCGTAAACAGTAATTACTCCTGAAACAGCTGAGTAGGAATAGTTAACAGTTATGGAATTGGTATTGGCACCTGTTGCAATAGTTGCA
>Ga0079306_1002525_pt1 | contig 10140 bp, 11 predicted proteins | sample Methanotroph_Enr_FD_79181 | JGI IMG/M metagenome (GOLD analysis project Ga0079306, IMG submission 79181) | Enriched soil microbial communities from Old Woman Creek wetland in Ohio, USA - Methanotroph_Enrichment_5 | ecosystem: Environmental > Terrestrial > Soil > Wetlands | place: USA: Ohio...
CGTGTGGCTATGGTCGCCGGCTGACCCCATATTGCCGGTGATCCAGTCCGGCCATCCGCGACCCTCTTCGAATCCTGTTTGGTTACCGCCATATGCGGTGGCAAGTGTGCCGCTGTGGGTGTGCGCCCCTGCATTGTTGGTCGATCCGGTGTGAGTGTGATTACCCGCATCAGCTGCTGTTGCGCCGTGGCTGTGACTCTGGTTTGAACCGAGCTGGCCACTGCCAAGTTCGCGACCTCCATCTACGCCACGCCCATCGTCCCAACCGCGCACGAACTCTCCGCGCAGGTCTGGTACGTTAAAAGTCGTGAACCCATCACCGCCCCCGTATGTAGTGCCGACAGCGGCATACAGCTCTGCGTATACACTGCGGCTGATGGCTGCACCATTGGCTTTAAGCCAACCTGCCGGTGCATTGCTACGTGCAAAGTGGCCGATAATCCCGACGGGTGCCATTTGCCGTGTTTCGGTTTTGCTGAAAGTCTCCAAGTTATCGCGAGCTTTGGCTTTGTCGAAGACATCAGCAAGATTTTGGCTACGTTCCAGCGGTGCTGGAGCGCTACCGGCCGGTTCATTGTTGACCAGCGTGATGCGGGTGCCGGCCGCATAGCTCTGACCAAGATGTAGACGCGTCGGAATATCCTGGTCGGCTATCCATTCGATAGCGCCTGTCCCGATGTCTATTCGTCGCCCTTCGATGTAAACCGCGAGGCCATAGGTGGTGGTTACTGAGAGGTCTACGACCGTCTGGTCTTGAGCCAGTAGCTGCTTTTCAGCAACTGTGTCGACGGTAACGTTGATCGCGGAGGGACTCTCCCATTTGAAGTCACCGTCCGCGTTGCTGGCTTTGCCGAGCAACTGCCCCACGGTTCCGCCGGGGATTACCTGGGCTGCCGTCATGTTGTTGATGATCCAGGCCTGCGAGGCAACCGCAACATTCGGGTCTACCAAAAGTGTCACGACGCTAGCGTTGCTGACCACAAACTCCAAACGCACAACCGCATCGGCAAAAGCGCCTTCAACAGCTGTCGGCTTGTAGGTCTCTGGCAAGTTACCCACAGCAAAGAGGGAGCCTGATGCGTCGAACACACCAATCTCACGCATGACCCAACCGCCTGCAGTGGCGGGAATTACCAACTCAACTGTGAAATGGGTGGGGTCATTGGGCGATTGATAAACACGGTTGACTGTATTGCGATATCGCTCGCGGATCAGGCCCGTCTGCATCCAGTCGGGTGTCGTCGGTGCGCCGTTGCCGTCCCCTACCGCCATATGAATGAGGTTGATCGGCGTGCCACTGGATTCAGCGCGTGCCATGGCAACTCGGCTGTATTGGGTATGAATGGTCTTAAATGCCATGCATGAAACTCCCGACATTGATCAAAGTGGCACGACAGCGAGGCCGATCAGGCCCGTCTCTTGTGACGTCTGTGAGGTAATAACGAATTCGAAAATGCTCCCAGCCGGCACATCGGATGGGTTACCTGATGCAAGCGACGCGCCGCTGGCATTTGCTGAAATAGTGAAGCTGCCTACCAATGTGCGCGTAGGCCACTTGGGGCGATAGAGTTCTACCGTGACGTCTTGCGCGATGATTTCTGTCAGGAATATCTGGAGGGTTGCACCATCGGACATTCTGGCTGGGCAATGTACAAACCCACGGGCACCTTTAGCATGGGGCACTACACCACGCTGTGTAAAAACGGCTTCTTGCGCGCGTGGACTCGGTGCGTCGTCGTCGAATACCAGGGCACATGCCTTGTTGCTGTACGCTGTGTAATCACCGGTCTTTAGAAGGCGAAACGCGCGTTGTGTCGATGTGCCCGCGCGCGCCACAGCGAAGCCTGTCAGTGAAGCGGCGGTGTCCGTACCTCCACCAATCAACAGCTTTCCGCCCAGCACTCCTTCGATGTATTTGGTCGAAAGACGGCCTTCCACTGCGTCCAGTGTGACATCGATATAGCCTGAACCAGCCCCCGAAATCTTCCCAATATAGGATTCACGTGGGCGCAGAGTTGCAAGTTGGGATACTAGGTAACTGTCCAGCGTCTTGCCTGTTCCGGCGTATTGGAATACTTCAATTTCACCAATAGCGGCCTGCATGGCCGCTGAGGGGGCTACGCCTGTCAGCCGGGTATTGGCCCCGGTCGCACTCGGTGTGTAGGTCGTGAAACTCTGCGCGGCTGCATTGCCAATGGCGACATAGATCGGCTTCGAAGTGTCCACTAGGTTAAAAAATGTGGCGGGGTCAACTGACAGATCAAGATGACTTTGACCAATTGACACCCATGTCGATAGGCGGAGCACTTTTTTGTAGGCCGGGTTGTCCCGGAAGTAGTGTGGGTAGTGGGTCCAAGCATCGCCGCCCACTGCTGTCGCTCGCTGCTCTGCTTCCGCACGTCGCGATGGTTTCCCGTTGGCTTCCGGTGCAAGCAGGTTTACCAAGGCGTCGACGAGTCGGACATAGCCCGGACCGCTCGGATGAACCAAATCGCCCATGTACTTGAGTTCAGTGGCCGCAGTGAGGGCGGTATTAGAGCCACCAAACACAGCTTCCCAGGTGTCGAACAAAATCGTTCGCGGGAAACTGGTGCGGATCTGAAGGTAAGCACTGCGCAATGCTTGATTCCACTTTTCTACCAGCGCCTGATCGTTGGCCACGCTCTTACCGAAGTCGGGGTAGGCAGCCTGGGAGGGGAAGCCTGCTGAAGGGTTGTAAGGCCGTGCCGTCATCGGATTCGGCATCCGTAGGACAATTTCATCGCTCGGAAAAACGGCGTTTATCCGTGTCACTGCGGTGCGTAGGCGCTGCGCAATGTAGGCGGTGATCTCGTCCTGTGCGAGGTTGCCTACAGCCGCATTTAGGATGCAGTCATTGATGCCGAATCCAACGACCCAGAGCACTTTGACAGGTTGTTGCGCACGCCAAGCCATGGCGGTGCCGAGGCTTATGGCACCGGTCGGTTTATGTCCGTAATAATCCCAGGCACCTACGCCAGCGTTACTCTGTTTTTGGATGACCGGCGGTGGCACCTCAGGGCCATTTACGAAGAGGTCGAGCGGATAACCAGAGCCACCAAAATTGATCGTGCCAAGTATTTTGGAGAATCGCCCGCCATTCTTTCTATGCAGTGTGGTGATCCTATCGAAACCATAACCTGCGCCGGCCATCTGTTCGGTGGTCGAGTCACCGCAGAAAATCATGAGTTTGTTATCGACGCTAAAATCGCCCATCCCACCGGCGGATAAGCTTTGCACAACTGATGCTAGGTCGCTTTTTGTTGCGCCATTCCCTGCCGGCATGTAGCCAACGCGTTTCGAGGCATCGCTTTCTGACAACGCCTCCACGGCTTGATGAGAGTCGCGTGCGGCGGCTTCAGCGGCCACAACGTTCTGCGCCGTTTCACTGCGGGCTACCTGACTATCGTATTCAGCTAGCGCTCGAGCGAAAGTTCGCACAGGACCGCCATCGGTTCCGACCGTTTCTTCTGCAGAGCCATGAATTATTTTGTGAGCGATATCGAGATCGGCTTCAAACGACGCGACGAGGCTTTTGAGGGAGTCGGACATGAGGTCACCAGTAAGACGAGGTCAGTCGGCTATGTAAAAGGGTGTTCAGACTGTCAATGGCTGCGACGGTAGAGGTCATGCCGTGCTCGGCAGCATCAGTGAGCAGATCTAGGGCAGGGCTACCACTTGAATAGCGCGGCGCGTCGTAAGTGATGTTCAGGTCATTCCCAAGGCTCGCCGCTACGGCGGTGTTGATTGCCGTGCGGCTAGTGACGGACTGCAGAACCGTCTCTAGATGAGAGCGCAGGTTTTTGGTGATCTCGACGACTTCGAGAATTTTGGAAATACCACTTTGGGTCAGCGGCTGTTGGTCGATCTCAAGTAGCAAGCGGAACGTATAGGGAGTGCCTACGGGGCTTTGGTTAAACCACTCTTGTACGCGAGCGGGAACACCGAGGGCCGCTAGTGCCTGGCGTACCGCGCCAATGGTGCCTTTAACACGCTGCACCGCAATTGCCTGCTTGATGGTGTCGCGTTTCTGACGTTCGGACCAATCGTTCTGCCAGGCATCGACCGACCATGCCCAGGCGAGCCATGGGAGCAGTTCAGCTGGGCAGCTTTCCGCATTCCAAATTTCACGAGTGATCACAGACAAATCGCTGATGCGGGCCCCCGCCAATACTGCAGCTCGCTCAAGTTGTGTGCTGTTAATGGGCAGGTGGCTAGACATCGGTTTGTCCTGCGACAGTCAGCGTAATTTCTGTGCAGTAACTGGCCTCACCGTTACCTATGACCAAGTTGGTCAAAGGCATCAAGAGTTCCACTCGTTGTACGCCTGGCTGGTGCAGCGAGGCGTAGACCCCTGACAAACTGATGTCTCGCCGCATGGCATGTTGTGCCTTTGCGTAGGCCAAGGCCGCAGTCATTGCAGCTGCGCGAACGACCTCTGAATCAGGTCCCGGCAAGATGACTAGTTCCGCTTTGATGCTGTAGTTGACGATGCTCGCAGATTGCACGGTGACCTTGTCGGTCATAGGCCGTATATCTTCTTGGTTCAGTTTCGCTGTCACCGCCGCGAGTAGTCTGTCCGAGGCCGCGCCATTTCCACTACGTGAGAGCACATATACCGTCACTGCACCTGGCACAGGGCTGACAGCGCTTATATCTGCGACATCTGCATCGGCAGAAAGCCCATGGAACACGTAGCTTTGTTCGCTACCAGCGGTGGTGTATCCCTCTGGGGACAACTGAATACGTCGACGAAAATCATTGTCGCTTTCGTACACCGGAGCTCGGGGAGGGCTAGCGGTCAGATCTCCAATGTCGAGCGTGAGCCGATAGACGTTGTAGTTGGCGCCAATTTGGTCGAGGTCAGCCTCTTGAGCGTGAGCTAGCATCACCGCTCGGGCAGCGTCGTTGATGCGCTGACGCAACAGCAATTCTCGGTAGGTGCCTTCCTGCAACAGCTTGGTGAGCGGTTCAGACTCCAGCGCCAGGCGATTGGACATTTCGGCTTGTTGTTCTTCCGGGTAAAGGCTGAGGAATGCTTCTTTACGGGCGGCAAGAATGACTTCGAAGTCGAGCGTCTCGATCACTTTCGGGGAGGGCAACTGCGACAGATCAATTTCAGTCATGAGCTTGACCCCAACTGCAGCGGAATACTTAGGCTGAACGCTTCATTGCTATCGATCACGCTGCCCTCAATATCCAGCACCGACTGACCCTGTAGGGTTGCACCCAAGAACTGCACGCGGCTGAGGCTGATACGGGGTTCCCAGCGCATCAATGCCATGACAGTACCCGCACACACGCGTAAACGCGTGGCATCGTTGAAGGGATGGTCCACAAGCTCTGGCAGCAAGCTGCCGTACTCGCGGCGCATTAATCGGGTACCGATACGCGTAGTCAGAACGTCGGTGATGGATTGGGAGATGTGACCAAGCGTTCCGATGCTGGCTCCGGTTTCTCTATTCATGCTGGCTTACCTGATTGATCGTCGCCGTGCTTAACGCCAGTGGTCAGGTGGTTGACTAAGCTGATGTTGGCCGCGACCACGTCTTCGGAGACGGTCACCAGTCCAACCACGTTCTGGTTGCCGGTCTGGTTGTAATCGCCTTGGTGATTGATCGGCCCGATGATGTTGATACCGCCTTTGCTAACCAGGCTTGTGGTCCCGCTGTCGGGCAGGGTGGCGCTGAGATGATGATCGACGCTGTCGTACTCGATAACGGCGCCGTCGGCATAGGTACGACGGTGCAGGCCGGGGCGGTTGCCGTTGGCGGGGATGTGGTCACTGAATAGGCCGGTTACGACAATGCCGTTGGCGAGTTGGCCGGATGGGCTGAACAGGATCACCTGTTCTCCCTCTGTGGGCGGATCCCATTCCTGATCAGCTCCCGCGCGCAGGGCGAGCCACGGCAGCCAAGCGGTCAACAGTTTTCCGGTTTTTACCTGCACGCGCGGGGGCTCCATCTGCACAGCGGCGATTACGCCAAGGCGAATGAGGTTTTCGAGCATGCGGGAGAGGGCGGCGAAGTCGTTCATGGCACGAATGGTGTAGCGTTTCGCACGCGCTTGTAAGAACTCTAGGCTTGTAAGGTCGAAGCTTACAAGAAGTCGCAGCTTTATAAAAAAGCGGATGTTAGTTTGCTAAGTTTAGTCTCTGGTAAATTGTCAAAGTTTTTGAGATTGAATTGCAGGTATAATATAGAGGAATTACGATTTTTTTTTGACTTTTTACGAGTGCTTATACTTGGTTTCTCGTATTAAATTTCTGCGCTATAGAGGGTTTTCAGATGTTCTCTGACTAGAAAGTGTTTTCGGAGCGAGCGGAATGGAAACGTGGATTTAATTTTTATTCGTCCCGTAAACAGTTCTTTGAGGTGGCCCTCCTTGGCTAGGATAGTATTTCCTTATGTTAGGTGGTATTCAGTATAAATAAATATTTCTGCTTATGATGTGGCTAAGACGTTATGGTTATGGTGGGGATTATGTTGTGAGCATAAGGGCACGGTAGTGTTGCTGATCTATGTGGGGCTGGTGACAAGGGGCATAGTTTTTTTATACACGTGCCAGTGGGTATGGAGCGGTTATTGTGGAGTATAACTCTTTGAGTTAAGCAGTAACCTCTATTTCTCACTGCGGTAAATAATCTGTCTCCATTAGAGAATAAGTCAAACTTTTTTTGCAGTCTGCTTAGGGACATGAATAGGCCTTTATATTTTTCCGGTTTTTTTTTGAGATGTTCAATTATTAAATCTGTTCTGATAGGTGTGTTTGGGGTTTTTGTGAGCCGTTCAATGATTTCGTATTCCATTTTTGTCAGGCTTATAGTTGTATTTATACTAAGTAGCTTTTTTTCGTTTTTATCTAGTATCCAGACGAGTTTTTCATAAGGGATTTGTGTGTGTGTGTGTTTAGTTGTGAGTGTGTTAGTCATTATTAAGTATATGCAATAAATTTTTGGTGGGTGGTGTGTTTATGCATCTCTCTATGTGTTCATTGTTTTGCTTAACCTGCTTGATGTTTGATTTTTGGAGTTAAGTTGTGTCAGTGGTCTAATTTTTCTGTGTCTTGGTATTTAACTTGTATGGGATTTTTATTTGATTGGCGCGTGGTCATATTTATAATCTTGTACAATTTATTTCTAAATGTACATGTTTTGATACATTTCGTCAGCTACGAAATTTTCTCGTTTGGGAGGCGAGTTAAGCGTTGGCGATTGAGGATCCTAAATGCATCCAAATACGCCGCCAGGCTTATCCGAACCCCCCACGGAAACAACGCTCTCAACAGGGGGAAAGGCGTGTCTTGCAGATAGCGAGGCATGTGAGGTGTCTCGATTTGCAACAGCTGCCTCTGGGTTTTGCGGCAGCGTTTTTAGGTGTCAGGACAAATAGACTTATGAAACTCTTTCTTGGTTTTGAGGAGGATCTATGGGATTGAGGAAACGAGGATCCCTCAAAAAGTAAGAAATCAGATAGTAAGATGAGCTAGCAACCGCTCGTGGATTCGACCAAGCTCTGGCCTGGTGAATCCCAATACCTCCCGCTGGTGATACCGCACATCGGGAGCTCCACGTACCGCGCGGTCCTTCAAACCGAATTGGTGAACTCTGGCAATCCTGGCAATGCGCCCAGTGAACCCCACTGTTACGGAGTTGCTGTCACCACGAACCTTCAGGTAAGACACGGTCCGTAGCTTTTTGAACATCACCAGTTTTCGCCGAATACGCCCTTGCTTCCCGCGCAGGTTCCGCTGTTTGCGTGGCGCAAACTTGCTCCCGTCTGGATTTTCCTGAGCCATGACCCGTTTCTGCTGACTACGGCGCAGCTCCTGCCCAATGGTCCTGGCAAGTTTGCCGCGCTCCCCCGGCTCCAGCCGATCCAGCAGCACCAACGCCCAGGTCTCCAGCGCTTCCAGGTCATTCGCCATCAGGCACTCTCCATTCACTGGTATTGCCCAGATCCCCCGGCTTCCAGTCCGGGTCAAGGTAGCCCGCCACGTACTGCGGTTCGTTCGGGTGCTTCACTGTGGTGTTGCCTTGATCATCCGTTCCGACCACCACCCGCTCTGTCAGCGGTAGGGTCAGGCTGAGGTCCACCTTGTTCTTGTCCAGAATGTCGGCTTCAAACTGGATGCCGTCCTTTGCCTTGTCGAGGTTCTCCAGCAGCTCGGACTGGTGGACGCTGAGCCAGCCCAGGATCGGCAGGATCACGCTGTCGGGGTGGCCGGCGAACTCGGTGAGGATGATCTGCAGATCAAAGCTGTATTCAAACGACAGGGTGTGGGCGGCGGTGCAACGGACCTTGCCGTTGTCGATGAAGATCAGCAGGCGGTCGGGGTTGTGCTTGAACTCGGCAACGGTAGCTAAAAGGTGGGCGCGCAGGCTTTCTGGCTTGTTCATGGGTTGCCCTGCAGGTGTTTGTAGACCATGTCGACCTGAGCCGCGCAGTCGGCCCAGGCGGCTTCGGCGCGGTCTTCGTCTGTCAGTAGGTCACCGTTGTTGAGGGGGCTGGTCGCCGGTAGGTGGCACGGCACCACGGCCGGACAGCCAGTCACGATAAGCGGCGGCGCCGGTAAGGGCGGGGCGCTCGCGCAGCCGGCGAGCAGCGTCAGGCAAAGGCTGGTCAGCCCAGTTGCGTAGTTCGTCGTTCTCACGTTTCAGCTCCTCTATCGTCCGTTCACGTTTCGCCAGGCTTTGGCGCAGCTGATCCTGCTGCGCGCGCAGATGGCTCTGTGCATCGCGTTCCTGTTTCAGGGTTTCGGCGAGAGTGCTTGCGGTCGCCAGATTGCGGTCGGCGTCTTCGCGGGCTGTCTTGGCCGCATCATTTGCGCGTTCGGCTTTGCCTACAGCGACATCTATGCGCTGTTGCTGGGCCCAGATCAGCAGTGCCAAGGCGCCAAGCAGGGCGAGACCGAACAAGGCCTGGCGCAGAGTGCTCATGCGCGGTACCAACCGAGTTCATTCATGGCTGCCGTGTCGAGTCGCTTGATTGGGCCGCGAACGATCACGGCCCTGGCGCCGTTCATCAACTGGATGGCTTCGGCCAACAGCTGCATGTCGTCTTGTTCGGTCGACTCTGGCACCACCAGCAGGTCGCCATCCTGAACCCGTAATTTCTTCACCGCTTTGAAGTCGATCATGCCGGCACCCCTTGTCCGCACTCGCAACTGACGTGCCGCTCGTAGGCGCGCTGGAGCTTGGTGTCGTAGAGATTTCGCAGGTAGTCCGGTCCGTTGTAGAGCTTGGCGAACTCGGCCCATTTACGGGCCTTCAGGGCTTTGTGTAGCGCCGGGTCGGTTTCGATGAACCGAGTGAAGCCGTCGAACTGCTGCGATTCGCCAGCACTCATCGCCTCCACGAATGCCTGCACGCTGGTGTAACCGAGACGCTTCCAGTGGAATCCCATGATCTGGAAAGTCCCCCAGGATGCCGATTCCAAAGCGGCTGTGTGGTCGATCAGGCGCGCCATGGCCAGGCGCTGATGTTCGGCGGTCCCGCCGATGTATCCGCCGGGTTTAGGGTTGACCAGGGCAGGGTTAGCGATGGCGAGCTGATCGGCGTGCCGCTTGAGTTCGACCGGGTCATCGCCGACATTCCGAGCGGTGGCGAGCTGTCGGTACATGATGTGCCGTTCAAACAGGATCACCGGCTTGCCGTTGTCGAAAAAGCCCTTGCCCTTGGATTCCACTTCGTTGACCGCATAGATCGCCGCCAGCGGTACATCGAGGCGTTCGGCAGCGGTCACCAGATCGTTGTTGCGTAGCAACTGGGTGCAGTCGCCACCGGCCAGGCTGGTTTGGGTTTTGGTCCCGGCGATGCCATCGGCTACCAGGCCGACTTTGACCTGATAGGCGCGGACGGCGGCTTCAGTGGTGTCGCCGTAATCACCGTCCGGCACGAGGTTGGCGCCGTTCCGGTTGAGGTTCTTTTGCAGTATCAGTACCGCTTGCGAGCGGTCGCCGTGGCGAAGAGTGGTCATAGCTGCTCCACCTTACGATTGAAAAACCTCTTGGCTGCCGCGCGGGTGCCTTCGACGCCGAGCAGACCGATTACACCGCCGAAGAACGGCGCTGTGGATGTCGGGATGCCGAGCAGCGCCAGGCCGTGGCTCGCGGCCAAGGCCA
>Ga0079306_1002526_pt1 | contig 10136 bp, 8 predicted proteins | sample Methanotroph_Enr_FD_79181 | JGI IMG/M metagenome (GOLD analysis project Ga0079306, IMG submission 79181) | Enriched soil microbial communities from Old Woman Creek wetland in Ohio, USA - Methanotroph_Enrichment_5 | ecosystem: Environmental > Terrestrial > Soil > Wetlands | place: USA: Ohio...
CCTTTTTCATTGCCGGATTTTGGCTTAAAAACAATCACAATTCCGTTGTTTTTCCCTTTTTGTCCAACACCCCATTTTTCGCCAATCTTAAATGAAAGATCGGAGATTTCCATACCGTTTAGCGTAGGGAGTGTCACAATACAAATCTGCGTAGAAGTCTGATCGTTAAATTGAACAAGTTCAGTTTCCAACTGCTGTTCTTCCTGATCTGAAAGAACATTGGCCATATCATTTACCAAACGTGGAGGATTGGGTCGATCCGGAATGTCTTGTGCAAATACCGAAAAAGAAAAGAGAAAAAGGAAAAGGGAAAATATGATTTGTTTCATTTTATAAGTTTTTTTCGAACGATATTTCATCCGACAATTCATTAACATCATTCGTCTGGTATGGAAAATTAGCCTTCAATTGTTCACCGGCCATCAGGATTCCTTTTGACAATCCATTTGCGAATTTTCCATCCTTGAAATATCCAAGCATGGTTTGCTTGACTTCATCCCAGAAATTTCCAGGCACAACCTGATTGATTCCACCATCACCCAGGATAGCAAATTTACGGTCGTAAACGGCCAGATAAAACAAAACACCATTTCGTTGTTCTGTTTCGTGCATTTTGAGTTTGGCGAAAACATAAGCCGCACGATCCAGAACATCAATTTTGCATTTGCCTTCCACATGCAACCTGATTTCGCCTGAGGTATTTAACTCAGCGGCGGCGATTGCATCTGTAATTTGCTTTTTTTCTTCTTTGCTGAAAAAGTTTTCGACTGACATTTTCGTGGAATTAGTGGTAAATGAACTAAAGAAAGCTACTGGCTGCTAGCAGCCAGTAGCCAGTTTCAATTTTTAGAATTTAACCTGAGGTGCTTTTTCGGCACCTTTTTCAGCTTCGAAATAGGCTTTCTTTTCGAATCCGAACATTCCGGCAAAAATATTTTTCGGGAATGTGCGGATAAAGGTATTGTAAGTTTGTGCAGTTTGATTGAATTTCTGACGCTCAACAGTAATACGGTTTTCGGTACCTTCCAACTGAGCCTGCAAATCAAGGAATCCCTGGTTGGCTTTCAGATCGGGATATTTTTCTACAACCACCATCAAACGGCTTAAAGCTGATGACAAACCTGACTGTGCATTCTGGAAGGTTTGTAGCGATTGGGCATCCAGTTTTTCAGGATTAATATTTACGGCGGTTGCTTTTGCCCGGGCTTCAATCACCTGTGTCAGGGTTTCCTTTTCAAAATCGGCATATCCTTTTACAGTGTTCACCAGGTTTGGAATCAAATCGGAACGGCGCTGATAAACGTTTTCAACCTGCGACCATTGCGCTGTCACACCTTCCTGCATGGTAACCATATTGTTGTATGAGCTTTTTACTGATGAATAACCCAGTAAAAGTAAAACGGCAATTACTGCCAGAACAATCCAAGTCTTTTTCATTTTATTACTTTTTAAATTTAATTTCTGATCTGCAAAATTGAATAATCTATGACAAATATAAGTTTGACAAATGTTGCAAAACTGATGTCATCATACTGTATATTATCGGGGAATGTTGCAATTTTGCCGTTATACGTTCAACTTCAAAAGGTGAACCACAATTTAGCGACCATGCAAACTACCGAATTTAAATCAGCCATTCTGGAAGGCATCCCAGCTATTCTTCCGAAAAAAAAATCATACGATCTTGCTGTAAACCACGCCCCGAAGCGTAAAGATATACTAAATAAAGCCGAAAAAAAATTAGCCATTCAAAATGCACTCCGCTATTTCAATCCGGAACATCATGACATCCTGGCACCCGAGTTTTTAAAGGAATTGCAGCAATATGGCCGAATTTACATGCACCGGTTTCGTCCTGATTACGAAATGAAGGCCCGTCCGATTTCTGAATATCCGCACCATTCGAAGCAGGCAGCATCGATCATGATGATGATCCAGAATAATCTGAACCTTGCCGTTGCCCAACATCCCCACGAATTAATCACTTATGGAGGAAATGGTTCAGTATTTCAGAACTGGGCGCAATACCTGCTTTGCATGAAATATTTGGCAGAAATGTCTGATGAACAAACATTGGTGATGTATTCAGGCCATCCGATGGGACTTTTCCCTTCGCATAAAGATGCTCCACGGGTTGTGGTGACCAACGGAATGGTGATACCAAATTACTCCGGAAGGGATGATTACGAACGAATGAATGCTTTGGGCGTTTCGCAATACGGACAAATGACGGCAGGTTCGTTTATGTACATCGGGCCACAAGGAATTGTACACGGCACAACTATTACCTTGTTGAATGCTGCCCGGATGCGCGATGACGGGAAAACAACCGGGAAAATATTTGTTTCATCCGGATTGGGCGGAATGTCGGGAGCACAGCCAAAAGCCACAGTAATTGCGGGAATGGTCGCCGTAATTGCAGAAATCAATCCGAAAGTGGTGACAGTACGCTACTCGCAAGGTTGGGTGGATGAAGTATTTGAAGATCTGGATCAACTGATTCTTCGAATGCTTAAAGCCAGAAAAAACAAAGAAGCTGTTTCGCTCGCCTACCAGGGAAATGTGGTTGACTTATGGGAGAAACTTGCTCAGGAAAACATTTCAATTGATTTGGGTTCCGACCAAACATCGCTTCACAATCCGTTTGCCGGAGGCTATTACCCTGCCGGATTAACCCTGGAAGAATCGAATCAGTTGATGGCTGAAAACCCGGAACTTTTTCAGGAAAAAGTACATGAAAGCCTGAAACGACAGGTGAATGCGATCAACCAGCTTGCAGGAAAAGGAATGTATTTCTGGGATTACGGCAATGCATTTCTGCTGGAAGCCAAACGCGCTGAAGCCGAGGTAACCAAATCCGATGGAAGTTTCACCTATCCGTCATATGTTCAGGATATCATGGGACCTTTGTTCTTTGATTACGGATTCGGACCATTCCGCTGGGTTTGCTGTTCATGCAATCCGGCTGATCTAAAGAAGACTGATGAAATTGCATTTCAGGTATTGACCGAAATCGCAAAAAATGCTCCTCCGAAAATCAAAAATCAGTTGAACGATAACATCCATTGGATTGCAGAGGCTGGAAAAAACAAGCTCGTAGTAGGCTCACAGGCTCGGATCCTATATGCCGATTGTGAAGGACGAGTAAAAATTGCAGAAGCTTTCAACAAAGCAATCCGTGACGGAATCATCAGTGCACCAATCGTTCTGGGACGCGATCACCATGATGTTTCCGGCACCGATTCTCCGTTCAGGGAAACCTCGAATATTTATGACGGATCAGCTTTCACCGCAGATATGGCTATTCAAAATGTCATAGGCGACTCGTTCCGTGGAGCTACCTGGGTTTCGGTGCACAATGGCGGAGGCGTGGGCTGGGGAGAAGTCATCAATGGCGGATTTGGGATGACAATCGATGGCTCTGAAGACGCTGATCGTCGGATCAAACAAATGCTTCACTGGGATGTTAACAATGGGATTGCCCGCCGGAGTTGGGCCCGCAATGAACCTGCCTTGTTTGCTATCCAGCGGGCAATGGAGGAAAACCCAATGCTGAAAGTCACTTTGCCCAATTTGACCGATGAAAAGTTGATAGACAAATTGTTTGAATAGGATGTAAAAGTGGTAAACCGCCTTGGCTGAACCACAGGAAAGGAGGCTGGCTCATAAGTCAAAATACTCGGTGAACACGTCACCCCGAATTTATTTCGAGGTCTGACATACAATCCGTTGAGATCCTGAAACCCCGCCTGCCAGGCGAGCGGGTAGAAAGTTCAGGATGACTTGGTTGGTGACTTATGAGACAGCCTCTTTTTGTATCCAAATTTGATAAAAGAACATTGTAAAACATCAGATATTATTGTCTTAATTTATATGCTGAATACTGACTGAAAATTTCAAATATGAAGAACATTATTTTGGGAACCCTTTTGATCTGCTCATTGACTTGCTTTTCACAAAAACCGGATTCGGTTAAAACAGAAAGCTGGAAAAAAATTTACCGGACCAGCGCTACAAAAATTAATGATCTTGTTCATACCAAACTTGATGTGAGCTTCGATTTCTCCAAATCGTGGATGTATGGAAAGGCATGGATTACACTTCACCCTCACTTCTACGCCACCGATTCATTAAACCTGGATGCCAAAGAAATGGAAATCAATGAAGTTTCAATCATAAAAGCAGGCAAGCATATTCCGCTGAAATACAGCTATGACAGCCATAATCTTCTTATCGATCTCGATAAAAGCTACAAAGGCGGAGAAAATTACACTGTCTTTATCGATTATATTGCCAAACCCGACGACATAAAAGAAAAAGGAAGTCTGGCCATTTCTGGCAGAAAAGGACTTTATTTTATCAACCCTTTGGGTAAAGATAATAGTAAACCTACACAAATATGGACCCAGGGAGAAACCCAATCAAGTTCAGTATGGTTTCCTACCATTGATAAACCCAATCAAAGAACAACGGACGAAATCAGTATGACGGTTTCGGATAAATACCAGACTTTGTCGAACGGCGTGCTGGTAAACCGTAAAAAACATACGGACGGAACACGCACAGATACCTGGAAAATGAATTTGCCACATGCTCCATACCTGATGATGATGGCTGTCGGTGAATTTTCAATCATAAAAGATAGTTATAAAGGCAAAGAAGTTAGTTATTATGTGGAAAAAGAATATGCTCCGGTAGCCCGAAAAATATTTGGTAATACCCCGGAGATGATTGATTATTTTTCGCGTGTAACAGGCGTTGAATATCCATGGCCCGAATACGCACAAATTGTTGTCCGGGATTATATTAGCGGCGCAATGGAAAACACAACGGCTACTTTACACAGTGCATCTGCTCAACAGGATGCGAGGCAATTAATTGATGGAAACAATTGGGAATATGTAATTGCACATGAACTTTTTCATCAATGGTTTGGAGACTATGTTACTATGGAAAGCTGGAGCAATGTAACTCTGAACGAATCATTTGCAGACTTTAGTGAAACCTTGTGGAATGAATATAAATATGGCAGGGATGCAGGTGACGAGCATAATTTTCAAGGAATGCAGGCTTATTTGCAAAGAGACGGACAGAATAAAGATCTTGTTCGCTTCTATTACAAAGACGAAATGGATTTGTACGACGTGGTAAGCTATCAAAAAGGCGGACGTATCCTGAATATGCTCAGAAACCAGGTTGGCGACAGTGCATTCTTCAAATCACTAAATCTTTACCTTACAACGAAGAAATTTCAATCGGCCGAGGCACATGATCTGAGGCTTGCCTTCGAAGAGGTTACCGGGCAGGATCTGAATTGGTTCTGGAACCAGTGGTATTACGGAAGCGGACATCCAAAACTTGACATCAGCTATGATTACAATTCTGAAAATAAAACCGCCAAAGTATTCATAAAGCAAACCCAGACCGGAAAAGCTTTCAGGCTTCCAATTGCAGTTGATGTCTACCAGGGTGGAAAAAAGAATCGGTACAAGGTATGGATAGATCAAACAGCTGACACGCTTTCTTTTCCTGCTACTTCCAAACCAGATTTGATAAATGTTGACGGAGATAAAATCCTGCTCTGCGAAAAAACCGACCATAAAACATTGGACAATTATATTTTTCAGTATAAAAATGCAGGATTGTATGTTGACCGGAGAGAAGCCATTACTTATGCAGCCGGACAAAAGAATGCCAAAGCTTTGGATCTGATGAAAACTGCTCTAAATGACATGTACCAGGGATTAAGAATCTATTCAATACAGAAGTTAAACATCCGGAATGATTCGGTTAAAAATGTTGTTGAACCCATGATCTTTGATTTATCAAAGAATGATCCTAAACCATTGGTAAGAGCTACCGCAATCGAGGCACTCGGGAAATATAAAAAGGATACCTACAGAGAATTCTTCCTGAAATCGATCAATGATTCTTCCTATTCCATCGCGGGGAATGCGTTGCTTGCGCTGGGATCTATTGACACTGTTTCTGCATTGAATCAGGCAAAAATATTGTCTTCACAAAATGTCAAAGGTGCACTCAGTGTTGCAATTAATAAAACTCTATACGATTACTCAAGTGAAAGTGATTTTGATTCACTTGCGGCACGATTTGACAACTTTCCTTCCGGGAATGGTAAATTTACGCTGTTGCAATCTTTTGCCAACTATCTGAAACGAGTGAAAAATATTGATAATTTCAAGAAGGGTATCGATCTGATTGTGAATTCCCGTGATGAAACCCCGGAACAGTATCGCCAATATGTTTTACCCTTTATCAATGAAAGGATATTAAATGGCCTGGCCATTGCAAAGCAATCTTCAGGAATGAAGGAACAGGCAGACTATGTATACTCAAAATTACCCTCTAAATCAAAGGCTCCTGAAATACCTAAAGTTCCATAGCAAAAAGGAACTGATTCATTCAAAGAGTAACGAGTATGGTCGCCGGATTTCGGATTCTAATTCATCGACTCCAAATGCGCGGCTTTTGCGGATGGTTTCGCGACCGGCAAAGAAAACAACAATGGTTGGAGCTGTAAAAACCCGGTGTTGAGCAGCTAATTCGGGTAGTTTGTCTGATTCGATAAAAATCATCTTCATTTTTCGAAATTCTTCGGCTACCATTTCGGCCACTTTCGGCTTCAGCACTTTGCAAACCGAACATTCTTCAGTTGAAAAATATGCCAGAACCGCATCATTTTCAGCTATAATCTGATCAAATTCAGGTATGGAATGAATCGTCTCCATTATTCATTTGTCTATAATTTGATTCTTAATTGTCCTATGAAACTCTCCTAGTAGTCAACCAGGCGTATGGGATAAGGCCTTTTAATGGCTCGTTTCATATTGTCCGGTAGCCAGGAGAACAAGCGTGCAGGCAATTTCAGGATAGATACCTGCAGCTTCCAGTTTAGTAATCAATTCAGGGTTTTCGGTACCTGGATTAAATATAACCCGTTGAGGCTTTAAATTCAGGATATAGTTGTAGTATTCAGTCTGATTTTTTGGTCCGACATACAAAGTAATTGTATCAATATCCTCAAAAACTTTCTTTTCTGAATCAAAAGAAACACCTGCCACTTTCCCCTTGCGCAAACCAATGGCAACAACATCATGTTGGTGGGAAATCAAGGCATGAATTGCTTTATACGAATAACGATCGGGGTTTTCGCTTGCTCCGATAACCAGTGTTTTCTTCATGATCTAATTGATTTTTCAAGCAATACCACTGCATGTACCGAAATTCCCTCTTCTCTGCCTTCAAAGCCAAGTTCTTCGGTAGTCGTGGCTTTGATTGAAACCTGATCCGTATTAATTCCCAGAATCAGGGCGATTGTTTCCTCCATTTCAGGAATAAATGGTTTAAGTTTTGGATTCTGTGCTGCAACGGTTACATCCAGGTTTCCAACCCGGTAGTTTTTAGTTGCTATCAGTTCATTGGTTTTCAGCAGCAAAATTTTACTGTCAATATTTTTGTATTCCGAAGAAGTATCTGGAAAGTGGCGACCAATATCGCCCATTTTGGCGGCACCCAGCATGGCATCGCAAAGTGCATGAATCAGCACATCGCCATCAGAATGCGCCACGGTGCCCTTACGGTGAGGAACAAGAACACCGCCCAGCCATAAGGTTTCACCTTCAGCTAAACGGTGTACATCGTATCCGTATCCGATCCGGAAATTCATCTGTCTATAATTTGTTTTTTAATTGCCAGATGGAACTCGCCAAATAGCCATTCTCTGGTGTGAGAAAATTTTGCTCTTGGCTCGTTTCATATTTTATTTCTTTTGTTTCTTAAAGGCATCGAAATCGAATGACAAAGTAAACCTCAGCGTATTTGCCAGTGGATTATTCTGTGCTACCGGAATCAGATAGGAGAAATCGAGGGCAAAGACATTCATTTTTAAACCGGCTCCTGCAGTAAAATATTTACGGTTTCCCTTGGTCACATCTTCATAAAAATAACCGGCACGCAAGGCGAACTGCTTATTGTACCAATATTCGCCACCAACCGAAAAAGTGATTTCTTTCAATTCTTCCTTCATTCCACCGGGAGCATCAGTAAACGAACTAAATATTCCGGCAATTGGTGATTTGGTAGAACTAAATCCAATTGGAACTATTACTCCATCAACCACGCTACTGTCTTTTTTCGGAGTAGGAACTAAAAGTTTGTTGGCATCAAAAGCAAAAGTAAAGGTATTGTAACGGTCAAGCTCGGTCTTATATGAAAGCCCGAGCTTTAAATTAGTCGGTATAAAATCTTTCGTTTCACCATCGGTGTATGATATTTTAGAGCCAATATTCGAAATATTGATCCCCGCAGCCAAGGTTGACATTTTCCGGTTAACCCGGATTTCGTGCTGGTAATAAAATGCAACATCAGCCGCGTATGAGTTTCCGGCATGACTTTCAGTTCCATTTACCAATTGCCCACCGGTCAGATCTGACCGAATATATCTCAGGGCCACTGCTCCCGAAAAGTTTTCGGACAGGAGTCGGGTATAACCTAAATCAACGGCAAACTCATTAGGGTTTTGGCTTCCCTGGGCTTCGCCATACTGATCCATAAATTGGATGTTCCCCAATGTAAAATACCGCAACGAAGCACTAACCGTCTCGCGGTCATCCAACCGTTTAAAACCTACCAGGTAAGCCAGATTGATATCTTGAACCAAGGCCCTTAGCCATGGAGTATAGGACAATCCAACTCCCATTTCGCTTTCAATAAATGCATATTTTGCCGGATTCCAATTTTGCGAATTCACATCAGGAGACGTGGCTACACCGGCATCTCCCATAGCTCCTGCCCGAGAATCAGGCGCAATAGTCAAAAACGGCACTCCGGTTGTGATAGTATTTGCACCGGAAGTTGTAGATTTTTGTGCATTTGCAACTGGCACTAATATTCCGGCCCAAAGAACAGCAGTCAATAATAATAAGGATATCTTCTTCATATAAAATCGATCAATTTTTGAATTTGCAAATATAGAAGTTTGTAAATGAGTTGTATCAACTAATAAACTAAAATTCTAAACGGACTTCCTTCTTAAATAGTATAAACACGTTACAGAATCAATTACTTTATTTACCGGTAAACAAAAACAAGCCTTCCCGAAGCACTGCTCATTTTTCCATCTGCGGTAACAGTCAACCTGTAAATATAAACGCCAGGAACCATCTTCACCTGTCTTTCAGAGGGATTCCATTTCAGCGGAAGGCTTTCAGTACCCTGGGAACCAACTATGGCATGCACCAAATCAATCCGCGAACCGTTGATTTGAAAAACTTCCAAATCAACATTAAAAGACTCATCAGGCAGATTGTGGGTAAATATAAAACTGGTTTCATCCTGCACCGGATTGGGGAAACAGGCAACAGTTTCAATGCGTAAAACATCTTTAACCACAAACCTGATTTCCTTTTCAGAGGAATTATTTAGTACATCCCAAACCTTCAAAATCAAGGTATGTTCACCTTCTGATAATTTTGTGAGCGGAAAAATTATTTTTCCGGTTTTATAATTGTCCTTATCTGCCTGAAAATAATCGTTCAGAACCATGATATTCGAATAGTCGCCATCCAGTATCGCGGTAATATCATGCCCAATGCCGGTACCTGCCGTATTAATTCCGGTATCATCGGATATGTTTGCCAGCAATACTGAACTGGCACTCACTGTTTCACCATCTTTAAACGATTCTGAATTCATGAACAAATCAATTTGAGGTCCATTCAAATCGGATAGTGTTGTATTTGATGATCCTCCAATATAAAAACCATCGAAATAACCTTGTGCATCAGTCGATTGATTGTATGCATAATACAGAATTTTTCCCTGCCCAAGTTTATATGAAATATCTTTCGGAACAAAAAATGAAAATTCGAACTCGCCATCTTTTACAGTCGCCAATCCTTTGTATATGATATTATTCTGAACTGTATAGGTAAATGGTTCCTGTCCTGCATTTCCTAAAGTTTGAACCTGCATCGCTTTGTCATATACCGTTGGAATAATGTCTCCATTAAACGAAGCAAGCTTTGCCCCGTTGTTGTCAGCCACATAGCCTTTAACTGTTACAACTGAAAGAGACCGGATGGTATCAACTGTTGTTTCAACATTTGCGCCATCGA
>Ga0079306_1002527_pt1 | contig 10134 bp, 13 predicted proteins | sample Methanotroph_Enr_FD_79181 | JGI IMG/M metagenome (GOLD analysis project Ga0079306, IMG submission 79181) | Enriched soil microbial communities from Old Woman Creek wetland in Ohio, USA - Methanotroph_Enrichment_5 | ecosystem: Environmental > Terrestrial > Soil > Wetlands | place: USA: Ohio...
ATTGCCGGATAATCCGCAAAACCTGTCCCGCATAGCCACCTCCAAACAAGTTTACATGCACCAGCAGCGGATAAAGGTTAAAAATATCCATCCGTTTTTGCCAGTCTTTTTCCATGGGCCAGGCCTGATTGTATGCCTTGTAAAATTCAGGTTGAAATCCCCCGAAAAGCTGTGTCATGGCGATATCCGCATCACGGTGACCGTAATATATGGCAGGATCAACCAGGCAGGGAGATCCAGCGGCAGTAACCATAAAATTCCCGCTCCACAGATCGCCATGGACAAGGGCCGGTTTTTCATGAGGAATAATATTGTGCAGTGATTTGAAAAGTGAATCGAAATAACGGGTATCACTCTGGCTGAAAGATCCTTTATTTCGTGCTTCCTTTAGCTGGGGTTCGATGCGTTCAGAAATAAAAAAGCTGAAAAAGTCAGTATGAAATTTATTGGATTGAACGAGTGAACCGATATAATTGTCATGATCCAGGCCGAAGTATGCATTGCTATTTCGATGCAAAGCAGCTAGTGTGGTTCCGAATTCATTCCAGAAATCAGGACCTGGAGCACCGTTTTCGACGTTTTCAAGTATCAGGTACGCATATCTGCCGGATTCACCCGAACCGATTACATCAGGAATGGCCAAGGTATGAGTTATGGCCAGAATTTTCAAACCGGCAGCTTCCTTTTCGAACATGGCTGGAAATATTGAGGCTGTATTGTATTTGACAAAATATTTTCCGGCTGAAGTGATCAGCGTATATGCTTCATTAATGCAGCCGCCGCCAACCGTAACGGATTTCATCACCTGTACCTTCGATCCGCTTTTGGCCGTCAGAAGTGATTCAACCGATTTTATTAGTTCATCCGGAAGCATTTTTTGTTAATAGATTGGAAAGTGAAGCTAAAAAAAATCATTTTGCCGGGCTCAGCAAAATGATTTTTATCAAATAAAAGAAGTTGTTTTTAATTTTTTGCGGTATTCATCTGGGGTTTGCGGCTGATAACCTGGTCGAAAACTGAAACTAATAATATAGCTACCGAAACCGGGATAAAGTAAGCATATTTACCCAGGGCGCCTATTTTACCAAACATTTGTCCAATCCATACAAGTCCACTCGATAACAGGTTTCCTGCCATTTGTGCAGCTGAAGTACCTGCCATTTTAACATCAAAGTCAAATACAGTCCATGCAGGGAAAATCAGCATCATAATAGCGATACCGGCAGCTATAGCAAGTATGCCATACTGATATGTTATCATCCATTTTTTAACAGGCTCGGGTTGTATAAGCAGGCGATCCATGATACGCGCACTGAACCCTTCCGAAGGCTTGTCGAGCCTGGTACGGCTTACAATGCGACGGATTGCTTCATCGTGGTTGTTTTTATCTGTTGTCATGGTTCATAAGGTATTTCAAGGTTCAAAGGTACAATTTTTATGCCACGGTCTCCATTTTCATCTTCATTTGTAACTCTTCATACAACTTTTTGCGGATGCGGAACAGCTTCACTTTTACGTTGGATACGCTCAGCCCGGTGATCTGGCTGATATCGTCTATGGTATTTTCTTCCAGGTAAAAGAGTGTGACAATAGCACTTTCATCGGCAGGCAGGTTGTTGATGGCTTCATTCACCAATTTCGACTGGAGTTCAGTGTCAAGTGTGTCGAGGTTCTCAAAAATTTCGTCTTCCGTTGTATCGCTTACCACGCGTTCGTCGAGTTGAGTAAAGTCCTGTTTTTTACGCCGGGTGTGCGAAATGGCTGCATTGTAAACTATCCGGTACAGCCAGGTACTGAATTTCGAATCTCCTTTAAAAGAACGTAGCGATTGATACGCTTTAATGAAAGCATCCTGGGCGATTTCTTCGGCATCTTCGCGGCTGCGTACAATTTTATTCGCTATTGTGAATGCCATATCACTGTGTTTTTCAACCAGAACGGCGAATGCAGCGGTGTTTCCCGCGAGTACTCTTTGCACGTGAAAAATATCGTCCTGTTCTTTCATGTGGAAATATGACGCAATTTTACTTAAAAGGTTACAGGTTATATCTGGAGAAAACGGGAGTAAGTAAGCATATTAAGCTTCGAAATGAAGTGTTTTGAATTACATAGTTTTAAAAGGTAGAAACACGCAAAATAACAATTGTCAGCAAGGTTTGTTCCGGCAGTATCAGGCAGAAAAGCAGTCTTTATATATTTCAAGGGTAAATTTACAACAAAATTCCTCTTTTTTGTAACCTGATCTAAATATGTACGTCAAAAAGTGCAGAGAACACATTATGAAACCTTTAAAACCTTACTACAATGAATGAAGGATTATGGATTCCGATAGCATTTTTTGCAATGATACTGGGCATTGTATATATGTCGTACCGCAAAAAGGAACGCATGGCGCTGATACAATTCGGCCGTGACGCATCCACGCTGAAAGAAGATGGCCGCTGCTATTCCTCACTGAAATGGGGCCTGTTGCTTTTTGGAGTAGGCCTCGGATTGCTGATTGCCGAGTTTATGGCTAAGTATGGTGTTATGTCGCCCGAAGCTGCCTATTTCTCAATGGCTTCCATATTCGGGGGGATGGCACTGATTATCGATTTTTTTATCGAGAAATACCGCACTGCCAATGAGCCTGAGCCGGAAAAGAAGGACAAATAAAAATCCGGTTAGTTTTTAACTCTCAGGGATTCGTTTCCGAAGGGTTTTTTATGGTAAAATTTTATCACAACAGATATATAGAAATAGGAACAACTTTAATCCAGGTATATCCACCCTTTCCGGGTTCGGAAATTATAACAGTTTGGCTGTGAACACTTGTAAATACAATGGCCCTTCGGGGCGAAGGATGCTTTCGTAGAGTATGATTTCAGTCACATTTTCCTCCTGAATAGTTACCGTATTGTATTTGCTGATGATTTGCTGAAAAAGCGGTTTATCCTTTAGTCCTTTAATACGGCCAATGGTTAAATGAGGTACAAAATTTTGCCTGTCGGGCTGCCATCCGCATTTTTCGAGCCCGGTGAAGATATTTTTAACCAGAATTTCGAGTCCGGCTTGTTGTTCGATACCGAACCAAATGATTTTAGGATCGTATCTGCTGCCAAAAATGCCGGTATTTGCAATTTTAAGAGTAAACGGTTTTGATTTTGCTATAGCTTCGTCAAGCGCCTGTATAATTTCAGGAATCCTGGTTTCATCTGTTTCGCCAAAAAATTTCAGCGTCAGGTGCATACTTGAGGGTTCAACCCATTTGATCCGTTCGTGGCGAAGCGAAGAAGTGATTTCGTTAAAAAGGCTGATGTACCTGGCCGAAGGATGTATTTTAATGGCTGCAAACAGGCGCTTCATAATTAATTATTATATAGTGTGTAAAATTAGGAAAGTTTCTTAATTTTGCGCCTCAGTTCCGGGGCGTTAGCTCAGTTGGCTAGAGTGTCAGACTGGCAGTCTGAAGGTCATGGGTTCGACTCCCATACGCTCCACGATTTGACCAAAACAACAATTATAAAACGCTGTATATTAATAGTATACGGCGTTTTATTTTTATAAACACACACTATTACACACAAGTTTTTCTAAATTAAATTTATTTTTTATTTTTCTGATATGTAATTCCATTTTTCAACATTGGGACTGAATTACCGGCATTATCCGTTGCAGTGAATTTGACACTTGCTTTCATAACATTAATTATAATGATATTGGATATTTATCTGGGTTGGCGGATTGTTATCATTGTAAAAAATGTTTCTTAATGATTATCGTGTAAATGCCCAAAATGCGATATTATTCCAGAATGCAGAACCTGGGATATTTATGGCAGGAAGGAGTCTTGATCAAAAGTCACCGATTATTTCGGGGCTTTCCGCATATTAAAGTATGTCATTACTACAGCCACCAGCAGCGGTAATACGCCGGCCGCAATAAAGAAGATATCAGCTGGTAAACGTAACCATGCCAGGTTAACCATACGCTGCTGCCCCGAGAACTCAAGGCTGCGTGCGTGCCAGTATCCGTTGTTGATTACATCCAGTAATTGCATGACTCCACTTGGGAACAGTTGTAAAATCACCATTCCGGCTAGACCTAGATTTAGGCCCCAGAATGAAATTTTTACATATTTTTCAATCCGCATCCAATTTTCGGCAGTTGAAACCTGCCTTATCGCGAAGATGAGAAAAGCAATTCCAAGCATTCCAAATACGCCCATCAGCGCTGCATGGCCATGGTTTGGTGTAAGGTTCGTTCCTGTCTCATAATAGCTGATCACAGGAAGGTTGATCAAAAAACCAAAGATTCCAGCCCCGATAAAATTCCAGATGCCTACGGCGATCAGGAAGTAGAAGGTCCATTTATGCGGAAATTCGAACTTATTTCCATTTTCATCCGTTCTTGATCGCATCAGCCTGGCAAAGTCCGATGCTTCGAGAGTTAGCAAAACCAAGGGAACTACCTCCAGGGCCGAAAAGGATGCAGAAATAGCCATGGAAACCTCTGTCTGGCCATTCCAATACCAATGATGACCAGTGCCTAATATGCCGGCACCCAGGAACAAAACCGCATCCAGATAAATGATACGCGTAGCTGTCTGCTTTGCAACAAGTCCCAGTTTGTAAAACATGATCGCTACCATCACGGTTGCAAATACTTCAAAAAAACCTTCAACCCAAAGATGAATAATCCAAAAACGCCATGTGTCGACAGTTGAAAAATTTGTGGAAGCGCCAAAGAAAAAGGCAGGAATATAAAAGAATGGAATTGCAAGCGCTGCCAATATGAAGAGCGTTTTTAATTCACGGTCTTCATATTCTGTCCTGGTAGGTTTTACCGTCCTGAAGAGTAAAAATGCCCATAAAAGGAGACCAACGGCCATTAAGAACTGCCAGCCCCGACCTATTTCAAGATATTCCCAACCCTGGTTTCCCAGCCAGAACCATAGATTTTTCAATAAATCCTTAACACCCATGTATTCACCCAACAGGCTTCCGGTAAGCAGAATTGCAAGCGCAATAAAGAGGAAATTTATCAACGCTACCTGTCCCCTTGGTTCCCGTTTCGATAAGAGGGATGAAATAAAAATACCTCCCCCTATATAGGCTGTGGCAATCCAAAGAATAGCTGACTGAAGATGCCAGGAACGAAGAACATTTGATGGCAATATGGATGACAGGTCAAACCCGAAAAAACCTTCAGGTTCGACAAAGTAATGCGCCATCGCGCCACCGGCAAAAGTCTGAAACAAAAGAATGATAGAGACTACTACAAAAAATTTAATGGATGCCCGTTCAATTTTTGTTGGGTTACCAGGAATAAGCTGTGGCGGGAATATATCTTTTGTGCCGCGCCAGCCAAGATAATGGAAGCGACCGAAGAAAAACAGTATGAGGCCAATACCCGCTAAAAGATTAATCAGGCTTAAGGCGCTCCACAATATTGCAGCGGTTGAGGGTCCATTGGCGATCAGTGGTTCGTAAGGAAAATTATTTGTATAAGAGTAGTTCTTACCGGGTGCGTTTGCTGTGGTTGCCCAAGCCGCCCATGCAAAGAAAGAGGTCAGCTGCCTAAGTTCTTCCTGGTCAGCGATCAAAGTAGCGGGCAATCCACGGTTTGCCGGAGATTTCTGAAAGTATTCTTTCCAGAATAAAATCTGGTCGCTAAAAGACTTTTTTTCAGGGTCAGTAAATAAAAGTTTTTGAGTGTCACCGTTATAACGGTTGGTAGCCATATAGGTCCGTAAAAAACTCACGAGGGCTTCTTTCTGGTTAGGGGCAAGCTCAAGAAAGGGAGTATTGAATTTTTGTACAGCTATATAATTTCTGACTTCCAGTGCAAGATTGTGCAGGTACTGGGCAGAAAAATCAGGCCCCATATAGGCCCCATGACCCCAGATACTTCCATTGTTCATAAGCCCCTTTTTCAGGAAGACTTGCTGTCCTTTCTGTATATCAGTTCCTGTAAATACGACCAAACCGGAATTGTCAATAACACTTTCTGGAACAGGAGGCCTTGAGCTTCTGTAGTAACTTCCGGTAGTTACCCAAACAAGTACGGCAAATTCCAGGATAAGGATCACAGCTAATCCTCTTCTCCACCAAATGGATGAACTTTGGTTGCTAGGGCTGTCAAATGAATTTTGCATACGATAATAATTTAGGTTAGTTAATTATTCCCGTTAATTATGCTTGTATCCATTGAAATTAGGATAGTATCGCTCATGAAAAAGCATCTCTATGTCAAGGTCTTTTATTTATCCGGAAGAATTTGGGGCAGGTATAGCATCCAAACATTTGTTTTCCTTGTTCAACCGCAATGATAAGGTTCAGGAATCCGCAATTATAATCAATGTTTAGGTGGGTTTAATATTTATTGGTTATACAGGCTTAAAATGCTGTTTCATTTCGGGCTGTTCATTTGCATACAAACCAGAAATATCTGGATAATCCGCAACCCGTAGTAAGTAAAGATACAATTAAAAGTGGTTGTTTTTAGTGAAAATTTGAATTTATTTTAGGAAATTCTTTCAATTTCTTACCGAGGTAATCTTGGTTATTCCTTAATTAAGAGTTCAACAAATTTTTTCCCATATTCAAAACTCTTTGTTACTACATCCTCACCTGGTTCCCAAAGGCAGCTTACAGGTTCTGCGATTATTTCAAAACCAGCTTCCCTGAGCATACTTTCGATGGTTTTTGTCGAGACATCGTGCCATCCAAAACAACCAAAAGATGCAGCTTTCTTATTCTTGAATTTTAATCCTTTTATCATTTCCATCAAACCAGCAACTGACGACATGATACCGTTGTTAACTGTTGGAGAGCCCATTAAAATGGCTTTGGATTTAAAGATTTCGGTTATGATATCATTTTTATCGTTTGTTGCAGCATTGTAGAGTCTGACATTAATATTATTATCAGCCTGGTTAATTCCTTTTACAATGTTTTCGGCAATTGAGCGGGTTCCATTATACATAGTATCATAAATGACCACAATTTGATTTTCCTGATAATTTACAGCCCACTCCGCATATTTTGTGACAATTTGTAACGGGTTATCTCTCCAAACTACTCCGTGACTGGTACATATCATATCTACCGGAAGGTTTAGATTAACAATTTCATCAATTTTTTTAGTAACCAGATGGCTAAAAGGTGCCAGAATATTAGCATAATATTTAATTGCTTCTGAATATAATTCGTACTGATCCACTAAATCGTTAAATAATAATTCTGAACAAAAATGTTGACCAAATGCGTCGTTGCTGAATAATATGTTGTCGCCTGTTAAATAACAAAACATACTATCGGGCCAGTGGAGCATTGGTGCCTGAATAAAGATTAACTCCTTTCCTTTACCAACAGAAAGTTTATCCCCGGTTTTAACAGTTTTGAAATTCCATTCCTGGTGGTAATGACCTTTTAAGGATTTTACTCCATTTTCGGTACAATAAACAGGTGTACCGGGAATAAGGCTTAATAATTCAGATAAAGCACCACTATGGTCGGGCTCTGCATGGTTAGCAATAATGTAATCAATTTTTGACAAATCAATTTCTTTTGAAAGGTTCTCAATGTATTCTGACGAAAAGGGCTGGTATACAGTTTCTACCAATACATTTTTCTCCTCTTGTATCAAATAGGAGTTGTACGTTGAACCCCGATGGGTGGAATACTCATAACCATGGAACCTTCTTAATTCCCAGTCATTTATTCCTACCCAGTAAACATTATTTTTAATCAGCTTTTTCATAACATTTATTTTTTAATTGGTAATATTTCAGATAATTATAATCGTGCTTATGAGTGGTAAATTAAGCCTTGATATTCAGTAATTCATATATTTGGTACTTTGAGAAAGTAATCTAAATCGGGAATGAAACTGCTACAGGTGCTACCAAGGGAAGTATCAAATTGCAATTGATCAACTTTTAAAAGCCCTTTTCTTTCAATGTTTATTGCAAAAAGATATGCATGATGTTGATGCAATGGCATATTTCAATTTCTGATATTTTGCTAAGGTTTCGACTTCATCATTTCCTTAATTGCGTGCCTGTTTTGATCCGCTGTTGGATTTGGAGTTTTAATTACTAAGATACGAAAGTTTTCGCTTCCTTCATTATACAGGCAATGTGGGATGTTTTTGGGACTGTCGATCAGCATGTCTTTGCTCACTGTTTGCTTTTCATCACCGATTTCCACAATGCCTTCGCCTTCCAGGACATAAAAAAACACATCAACAGCGGTTGTATGTTTTTTCAGGCTTTCACCGGGTTTAAGAAGCATATGGACTACCTGTACATTTTCATTCTCATGAATTTTTTTTGCTTCCACCCCATGTGGATTTTTTGTTGTCTCAATTTCATTAAAACTTATTGTCTTCATAATTTTCTCCTTTTATTATTTGTTAATATAAATCAATATCTTTATGGATGCATTGATTCCATTTCATCAATAGCCAAGGCAGCGTGGGCGTAAGCGGCTCCGGCTCGCATTTCTGAAGCTACCCAAATAGCTTCCATAACTTCTTCTTTATTGGCTCCTTTCCGCAAAGCCAGTTTGGTATGGCTTCGAATACAATAAGGGCATTGGGTTACATGAGCTACTGCAACGGCAATAAGTTGTTTTGTTTTTTCAGAAAGAGCACCCTCTTTAAATACCGCTTTCCCGAAATTGTGGAATGCTTCAGACATTTCCGGTGCCAAAGCCACTCTTTTTTCGTAGATTTCTTTCGTTGTTTCAGGATAGAGCTGATCACTTTTCATGGTATTAATTTGTATTAATTTCAGTGGGTAAAAAATAATAAGTTAATATTGCCGCAACATATATTGGAAAAACTAACGACTGAATAACTCTTTGAGAACAAGCGCTTCATTATGCTCTTTATCTCTAGAGCCATAAACTAAGGTTACTTCTCCTTGCTTTAACTTCTCGGCCAGGAGGGAACTTGCTTCTGTGTTTTTTTTGAGTTCTTCCCGATATCGTTTTTTGAACCCGTCCCATTTATCTGGGTCATGACCAAACCATTTCCGAAGTTCAGTACTTGGGGCGATATCCTTCAACCATAGACCGATACTTGCTTTTTCTTTAGTCAAGCCACGTGGCCAAAGCCGATCCACCAGGATGCGCAAACCATCATCTTTATCTGGCTTTTCATATACTCTTTTGATTTTCATTTTGTTCCTTTTGGCAGATGACCAGGAATATAATTCTCCAACAACGAATTCAGAGAATCATAATATGCGCCTAAATTCTTACTATTTATTTCAGGCCTTATTATGGCAGGAATTGTAACAGGCATTTCTCCTAAGTATTCTGACAGTTCAGGATAGTTTTCCTGAATTGTCATTGTAATTCTCAGGATTTCAGCATTAAGTTCTATTTCTGATTTCATAACAGATATCATTACCTGATTCTTTTAAGTTTTCCCATTATTAAATTGATTTTTTCTTTATTTCTTCCTGATCCTCTTTAAGTTCAGAAATTTTCGTATTTATTTCACCCATCATCTCCTGGAACTTTTCAAGAGCCTCCTTATTCATTTTCATTTCATCTGATTTTAACTTTAATTCAGATTCTTTGAACTTATCCGTTGTTTTATTTTTTTTCATATTAGTCTCCAGGTAAAAAATGATTTAATCCATACAATCCATAATGTTTTTGAAATTTACTAACTCATTTATGGTTCCCATTCCCCATTTTCATAATCTATTATTAAATCAACCGGTTCAGTTACTGGGGTATAACATTTATTATACAAAGATAGTACAAAAAAAGCATAAAAAGACATGCGTGTCTTTTTATTGTGAAATATTATGTATCTTTGTACTGAAATTAAAACTAACGGTATGAATATTACACTAAACACTATTGTAGGGGATGTAGTAAATTACAATTTTAAAACCGCCCCGGTATTCCAGAACAGTAATATTGATTATTGTTGCGGAGGTAATAAATCAATATCTGATGCTTGTAAGGAAGTTGGCATTAACCCTGAACAGCTGTTAAAAGAACTGGGAATCGTGTCAGCTCAAAAGGATCCGGATTCTGAATATATCAATAACCTTGGATTGGGTGAACTGTGCAATTATATCATAAAACGACATCATGCCTATGTCAGTGAGAGTATCCCTATCCTGAAAAA
>Ga0079306_1002530_pt1 | contig 10122 bp, 8 predicted proteins | sample Methanotroph_Enr_FD_79181 | JGI IMG/M metagenome (GOLD analysis project Ga0079306, IMG submission 79181) | Enriched soil microbial communities from Old Woman Creek wetland in Ohio, USA - Methanotroph_Enrichment_5 | ecosystem: Environmental > Terrestrial > Soil > Wetlands | place: USA: Ohio...
ACGTCATGAACCAATGCCAGAACACCGGCAAAACCATAACGTGACGCTCCGAAACGCACCCAGACGTATACGATTATCGCGAAGAAGGAAAGAATGATCGCGACAAGTCCGCGTACCTGTGCCTGCGATCCGAGTGACGGATCTATCTGCGTCATCCGGGGCAGGGAGGATTCCATTGCTGCAGCAGAGACGACCTTTGAACGCTCGCTGTTGATGAAAATATTCTGTTCTTCCGGGCTTATCTGCCTGAAACCTGCTTCCGGCAGAGCGCTTACATATACGAATTGATTGATCGATGCATTTGGATCGACCTGCTTGAAATCGCCAGAAAGTATCTCGTGTTCGTACCATTGATAATCCTGAGCCTGGGGCTTAAATCGAAGATACTTAAGACGAGTCTCGATTTCACTGATCGAAGCGGCATCTGTAAGCTTTACAGTTATCGCAACACCGTTTACATAATTGGCCAACTCGGGATTAGAGGCGGTGAGTTCCGTTGTAACAGGTGCTACGGAAACGACTGACGGGCCAAGATTACGCTGTGTCTCTATGACATCACCAAACGCCTTTGCAAGAGCGTTCTGGACTACCTCATTGACCTGCGGCGTACTTATGGAGGCATTTTGACCCTTAGTAGCTGCGGCCAAAATGTCACTGATAAGACCCTTATTGATCTGGCTGGTTGTTACATCAAACCTGGCCGGGTTTTTAGGATCCTGTTTTACGTCAAGATTATTTAACTGCCCATTGAACTGCGGCTCAACTTTTTCGATCTGGGCCTTTAGGGAATCAGCAGTTTGCCCCGGTGTTGCGAACGTAACCACTACAGATGTCTTGTTGGTCGCTGTAGTAGTTATTTCATACTGGCGATTGCTTGTGCCGATACTGGTAACCTTGGCAGCTGCAAGGCCTGAAGAACCCATTTCACCACCGACCCGCTGAATAAGTTTCTCAACCTGATTGCGATCCATGTCTACGCCGGGCTTGAGATTGATCTGTGCGCTGGTGCCGCCGGTGAACTCGATATCATACTTGCTCATGTCGCGGCTGAAAAACGCGTATACGCTCAACATGACCATGATCGTAGAAATGGTCAGGAATACCGGCCTGGCCTTCATCCAATCGAATTTAGGCACACCGATCACTCTCATCATGCTCAGCTTGTCGCGAAGTATCTTTCTGTCGAGCAGTATTTCAAAGCATACCCTTGTTACAAAAACCGCGGTAAACATGCTAGATGCAAGACCGAGTATAAGAGTTATAGCAAATCCTTTGAGTTCCTCGCTCGCTACAAGATAAAGCACAACAGCGGAGAGGATGGTTGTTAAGTTCGAATCAAAAATCGTAAGGAATGCCCGGTCGTAACCATTTTTGATAGCCACTCGCAGTGACGATCCTTTTTCCTGCTCTTCGCGAATACGCTCATGGATCAGAACGTTGGCGTCGACGGCCATGCCGATCGTAAGGATAATACCGGCAATACCGGGGAGGGTAAATGTTGCCCGGCTAAGAGCCATTATGGCCAGGGTGAATACCAAGTTCATAACCAGAGCCATATCGGCAATAAATCCAGAGCGTGAGTAATAAATCACCATAAAGACAAGTACCGCTCCAAGGCCTATTATACCTGCCTTAATGCCCGCGTCGCGGTTCTCGGCTCCGATGGACGGGCCGATGCTCTTGATCGAAAGCGGAGGCTCGATGAGTCTTGCTGGGAGCGAACCGGCATTGAGCTTGTTGACCATATCTTCAACCTGGAGCCGGGTAAACGAACCTTCGATTATTCCGTTTGTTCTAATAGCTGAATTGATATTCGGAGCCGAAAGGGCCACGTTATCGAGCAATATCGCAAGAGGTCTGGAGAGATTGGCTTTTGTAAGGTTATAAAATAAATTGCCGCCCACCTCGTCAAACGTAAATCCAATAGCCATGCGTCCCATGTCGTCGGATGTTGGACGAGCACCTGTAAGTCTCCATGTCCTTGAAGCGGAATGGAGCATTGTCTCGGAAGGTTTGTTGGACGCTAGAACATAATTTTTATTGGCGAATTCACCCATTACGACCTGGCTGTTGTGCCATTCGTCCATATTCTCGATTGCCACCCAGACATATTTATCGTCAGATGCCTGCTTTGGCCCCTTGTTCTTGAGGGCTTCCTGATAAATCTGCATCTCGTCCTGGTTGGTTCTGCCGTCGCCGATTTTGGGAAGAATGCGGAATTCAAGTACGCCGGAACCTTTAAGCATGCGTCTGAGGTCTTCGGGATCGTCAAGCCTGCCTCGAAGCTGGCTATACTTGCCGAAGGCAACTGTAAGCTGGTCTATTTTTTCCGCCTTGTCAGCAAAGCTGGCTTTCATTTCACCCAGAGCTTCAGTACGTTTCTGCGAGTTTGCGGGCATTTCAAGAACTGACAGCAGCTGATCTATATTGATATTGATCTTATCCAGCGAATTAATAGCTGCGGTGAATTTTGCGTTTGCGCCCTGCTGTGGGTCTGTAAGACCGTTGACGACCTTGGCCCACTGGCTATATGTCTGGTAATATTCGTTTACTAGCTTGGCGTTCTCTTTTTTATCGCCGACGAGTTCGTCGATCTTCTTCGCGAGATCACCGGCAGAAAGTTTTTGCCATTCGTTGAAGCTGCGGTCTATGCTAGAAGCTGTAATGCCGGCAGTCTCAAGCTGCTTTTTCATCTCGGAAAGTTTACTCGCCAGTTCGTTCCGCTGCGCGGCAAGAGCTTTCCTTTGATCATAAGCACTGGCGAGTGAATTAAGTATTTCAAGCCGGTCTTTGGAACCGCCCGCATATTTTTGAAAATCAGCGGACCGGGCCTGGGCAGGTTTTTCCAGCGATCGCATAATAGCTGTCAGATTCACATTGTTGGCCTGTATGGCTGCCAGTGCCGCCTCGTAATCGGCTCGCCTCTCTCGTGCTTCCTTGCTGGCCAGCGGCACCTGTATTTCGAGTCTGTTATTGCCGAGACTTCGCCATATCAGGTTCTTTGTGTTTGTGGGATCGATACGCTTTCTCAAGACTTCGATCGTTTTCTCGGCTAGTCCTCTTTGTTCATCAGGCTTTAAACCCTGAGTATCGAGTTCATATACGAAGCTTGTTCCGCCTGCCAAATCAAGGCCGGGGATCAAGGTCTTTGAAGGCGGGTAAAGTTCCACAAAAGCAACTAAAACCAGGGCAACAATAAGAACTAACTTCCAGAGCAGATTCCTGTCCATACAGATTCCTTAAATCGGACGTATTTATATACGGTCTTGGTTTTTATTCCTGTTTCTTGTCGTCGGTGAGTACTCTGCTTATCGCTTCGGGCGCCACGCGTATCTTTGTATTATTCGACTCATCTACTTTGAGTGTTACCTCGTCATCCTTTACATCTATAACGGTGCCGAATATTCCGCCGATCGTGCGTACCCTGTCATTTTTCTTCAAGGATGAGATCATTTTCTGTTGCTGTGCTCGCTGCTTTTTGGGGCCCCTGAAGAGCATGAAATACATTAAAACAAAGAGCACAGCGAACATGATAAACGTGTACATTGGGTTGCTCTTTGGCGGCTGTTGGGTTACTGGTACCGCAGTGTTGCCGTCTGCGGCTGTTACGGCTGTGTTTTGCTGCCCAGCCGGTTCGCTCTTGATGGTAGGGGGGGTGTTTGGTGATACCTCAGCCAACATCCATGCACTGTTCATTTCAAGTCCCTTCTGTATAAACATTTAAGGTTATCATTTTGCCGGAGTAAAGCGTGTAACTATACAGCAAATATGCCGCTAGTTAAATCATTTTTTTCAAGATTACTGTTCATTTTCGACTTTGAGTGCCTGATTATACCCGCTTTGCAGGTATCTTTCGATTTCAGCCCTTGCCCACACCCCAAAATCGCCTTGTTCGATGTGCCCACGGGCCAAAGCAAGCATGCGATGATAATAATGAATATTGTGAATCGATAATAATATAGGGCCTAGCATCTCGCCCACAATGCAAAAATGCCGCACAGCCGCCCGTGTAAAATTTCGGCAGCAGTAACAGGTACAACCCTGTTCAAGCGGATCGGTATCTTCAATATATTTGCTATTGCGAAGCCGCATGGGACCGTTAAAGGTGAACGCATATCCATTTCTGCCGTTTCGGGTCGGAAGTACGCAATCGAACATATCGACACCACACAGGATCGCTGCCAGGATATCCTGCGGCATGCCCACTCCCATGAGATAGCGAGGTTTGTCAGCCGGAAGCAGGGGGGCAGTGTGACGGATAGTGTTTACCATGTTTTCATGGCCCTCCCCCACACTCAGGCCGCCAATCGCGTAACCGGGAAAATCCATGCCCACCAGTTCGCGTGCGCAGAAGCTGCGAAGATCCATGTCGACCCCGCCCTGAACTATCGCAAAAAGCAGTTGATCAACCCGGGAATGTGACTCTTTACATATCCCCGCCCATCTTATTGTTCTTTCTACCGCTCGCTCGAGTTTGAGTTTGTCGCACGGGTAAGGAGTGCATTCATCAAAAGCCATGATAATGTCCGCACCAAGCTGATTCTGCACTCTGGTGGCGACTTTCGCGTCTAAATATATCCTTGCTCCGTCGAGATGGCTCTGAAACTCAACCCCGTCATCGCCAATACGATTAAGGCTGCTCAATGAAAATACCTGGTATCCGCCGCTATCGGTCAGTATTGGCCCGTTCCAAGCCATAAGCTTATGCAGACCACCCAGCCGTTCTACAACATCTGATCCAGGCCTAAGCAGCATATGATAGGTATTTGCAAGTATAATGCTCGACCCCGATTCGCCCAGATGCTGGGGCAAAATACCCTTTACTGCTCCCCGCGTGCCCACCGGCATAAAAACCGGGGTTTGAATAACGCCGTGAGCGGTTTTTAGTTCGCCTCTTCGAGCTTGGGAATTTTTATCGCATGCTTTTAAGGAAAATGTCATGGTAAGGTTTATTAGCCTCTCAGACGTAATTTGTTCAATAAAGCTTTTTCTGAAATGATCCTGGATAATAAAAATCAAGAATTTGGCGATACGTCTTACCTTCTCGCGCCATTTCAAGTGCGCCGTATTGGCATAAGCCGACTCCGTGACCAAATCCTCGGCCCTGAGTGAAAACAAAGCCCTTGCCATTATCATTCACTTGGCACATTGTGCTTTTGATCTTTTGACCAGTCGGATCGATCGCCAGCCGTAAATCTTCTGCCCTGATAGACTCACCTTTTCCGTTGGCGCCTATGAGCCTAATACGGATCAGTCGTGTACACTGGCCCAGTTCAGATCGTTCTGCGATCATTATTGCGACAATATCCCCTAATCCCGCAAGCGACGGATATTTGGCGATAAGCTGAGCCTGTACGAATTTCTTGTCAAATTGCACTGTCGGCCAGAAGTACATATCCTTTTTTGCAGTTTTAATGCAATACGGGCATGGCCCGCCCGCTAGAGATTGCCATCCATTTCCAAATACTTTTTTCGCCGATTCTGTCTTGCCGCCGCAAAGAGCGCTGAAATATGCCGGCATCAACGCAGTCTCGCCATCATCATTTTTCGCGTAAAGCACCACGCCAGTTGTTTCATTTACCGCTTGCCACACGCGGGGCGATTCGGCCTCAAGCCCCTGGTATACCTGGCTTGCTTGCGTTTTGCTAACATCATAATGGCGGTATCGCCCGCTTGTTTGTTTTACATAGAGGCAATATGTCCTGCTTGCTATTGCCTGTGCCTTTAGAGCCTGGGGTTCCCAGTAACTCGGCATTTCAGAGCCTACCACGCCGGCAAGATAAGTTTCCATCGGCACCCGGTTGACAGCATCTATCGAACCATCTGTATTACAGATTATCTGCACTTCGCCGCGGTAACCTTTGTCATTCAAATAAAACACGAATGGCTGGTCGGTGACGATAGTTATTTTTGAGGCTTTTATGGGCATATTGCCGATAAGCAGGAAACCGCCTTTGGTTGAAATGGTTACCGGCGTGTAACTTTTAGTGTATCTGCCGATAAGCGTGTTTGTATCAGAATTAAGTATCGAATAGGAGCTTTCCGGCCGCACCGAACAGTTCTTGACGTTGTTGGCCAGCAGCACCCGAACCCAGTAGTCTTCCGTTTTTTCCTCAACGCCGACCGGGGGCGCTATGATGGTCTTTTCCCGACAGCCACTTATAGCTAAAGCCAACATGGCGCAAACCAGTGCCGCAACCCCTGATATCAGACCCCTTGCCCCATTTTCTATGCGGCTATTGAGCATTCTTTGCCTTTTCCTTATAGCAACACGGGCCCTTTGGATGGGCCCGCTTGTATCATCTTGCTTTTAAACAACTCAGCATGGACTAGTCAACTTTTTTAAGTGACAGCCCCACGTTGGTCAATCTCTGCTTGATCTCGTTAAGGCTTGTTACGCCGAAATTTTTGCAGCCCAGCAACTCGGCTTCACTATGACTTACAAGCTCACTGATGGTGTGAATACTGAGCTTTTGGAGGCACTTTTTGGCCCTGACGCTCATTTCAAATTCATCAACCGTTTTATTCAGCACGTTATCGTGTGAAGGATCCTGCACCGGCTTTTGCTGTAGAAGAGACTTGTCTTCCAGTGCCATTCCCAGCCTTAGATTCTTTGAATTGAGAATACCTTTTATTTCCGCCAGGCTTGTTTCGCCGAAATTCTTGTAAGAAAGCAACTCGGCTTCTGTGGTCTTGAGCAGGTCGCCTATCGTGCGGATGTTCATTTTACGCAGGCAGTTTCGGCTTCTTACAGAAAGCTCGAAATCACTGATCGGTATTTCCAGTATCTGGTTACGTTTGTCAAGCTTGTGCGCTCGCTCCTCGTCAAAGTACATTGTCTTGGAACTGTCGATATCTTTTTCGTAGAGAAGTGCTCTGGCGTGATTGGGATGAGCATCAAGCACTTTTTCAACGCATCTGGCGGCTTTTTCGTATTCGCCGTGGTCTTCGTATAGAACAGCCAGATTCAGCAGTGCACTCACATACATAGGGCTTTGCTGCACAACTTGCCTGTAATAATCTATTGCCGCTTCTTCATCGCCCCTCAGGTCGCATGCATAGGCAAGGTGAAACAGGGCCTTGTGATGGCTTGGATTTATCTCAATTGCCTCTTGGAAGTTTTCCATCGAAGCTTCATAGTTGCCGGTAGCCTCATAAAGACGCGCAGCCTGGTAATGATACTCAGCACTTACTTTTTGAAAATTGCTTATTCCCTTAAGTTCCTTTGCGGCTTCTTCAAATTTGCCCGCATGTCGAAGTGTCGCAATACGTTCAAGTGCTATCTTCTGTATGTCGCCTTGCTGGCTTTTTGCTTTATCAAGACTGGCTAGTGCTTCATCATACCTGCCGGCGTGCCTTAGAGCATAGGCAAGGAAAAAAGATTTCTGCTGGCAATCTTTAGCTTTTTCAAGTTTTTCGATAGCTTGGTCGTTTTTGCCGATAATGAAATAACCAATACCCGAAGCGACGTTGTCGCCCTTTGCAAGCTGATTTTCCAGCGTTTTCCTGAAATCGAGCCTGATCCGTTCGCTTGAATTTACATAATGTGAAAGTTTTTCTATTTCGTTTACGCTCGGCAACGTGGCGCCGAAAAGATCAATTCCCGCTTGTGCGACTGCCATCTTTATTTGCTCCAATAAATTTCCCTGATAAAAGGCTTTTGGCTAATTAAAGAAGGCATTATAGGCAAAACTATCGGCTTTGCAATACGATTTTAGGGCTATTGGCGACTAGCTTGTTCTAGAACTGCAAGCAACTGCTCAGGGGTATCGATTATAGCTTTGGCACGGTTTCTTTCAAGCTCTTGACGGGGTCTAAACCCCCATGCAGCACCCACTCCGAATGCTCCGACAGAATCTGCTACCTGCATATCTACTCCGCTGTCGCCAATGAGTATAGTTTCGGCGGGTTTAACGTCCAACTGCTGGAGTAATTCCAGCATACCGGCTGGATCGGGCTTGACGTTTGAAGCGAGTGTGGCTCCTTTAACGAAGTCAAATGTATCCTTTTCAAAGAAATAGTCCACCAGGCTCAGTGCAAAGGGCTCAAGCTTGTTGGTAAGCACCGCTAATTTGATACCATCGGCTTTGAGTTTGTTTACTACTTGAGTGATGCCTTTATATATAGCAGTTTTATTTGTGGCATTTTTTTTGTAAATTTCGCGCATTTTAGCAAGTACCGGCTCATAGACCGCGGCATTATCAGAGCCGGCAGCTCGTTTTGCAAGGTTAGTCAACCCGTCGCCGATCATGAGCTTATAATCTTTAATAGGATGAGCGGGAAGTCCGTTCGCAACAAGTGCTGAATTCATGCTCTCGGCCAGGTCTTCGAGCGAATCAATGAGCGTTCCATCAAGGTCGAATACTACTGCTTTGATCATCATATACCTTCTCTATACAAATAATTAATTCTTTTAAGTTACACCCGGCAGGCATTTTTTGCAACAGTGCGGCAAAATTAGTGCAGACCCGCTTGACATTGTCGTATAATTATTAGCAGCAATTTAGTCAAGGGGGTGCCAAATGAAAAAGTTAATCATAATGGTTCTTCTGGGGCTTTTAACAGGGACTATGTTAGGCGGCTGCAAGACCAATGTACCTACGCCGACCGAATGCAACCGGCTGGATGTATACTATGATTAGACATATTATTGGGCAAATTATAAGTGGGGGGACCTATGCTCAGAAGCGCAAAACAGTTATATGGCTGGTCGATCCATGCCACTGATGGAGTTATAGGCAAAGTTTTTGAATTCCTCTTTGATGACCAGAACTGGCGGATACGCTATCTTGTAGTGGAGACTGGAAGTTGGCTGTTTGGCCGCAAAGTTCTCCTCGCCCCTCATCTGCTGGGCTATCCTAATAATTCTACCGAGCTTTTCAATGTCAACATTACATGTGAACAGGTTAAGAACAGTCCCGATATTGATACCGACAGGCCCATTTACCGCCAGCATGAGGAAATGCTTTACGGATATTATGGGTGGGACCCGTACTGGCCCATGTCGCCGGTTACTTTTGCGCCTGGCGGAGGCGTTTACCCTAGTCCGCTGGAAATGCAACAGCAAAATGCGCCATCTGGAGCCGGCGCTGCGGTAAAAAAATATGATCAACACCTGCGATCGACAAGGCTTCTGGCTGGCTGTGAGGTTCGCGGCACTGATGACCAGGCTGGGTATGTAAGTGATTGCATAATTGACGATGATGTCTGGGCTGTGCGGTATTTTGTAGTGGCTATGCACAGGTTATTTAATGGTCGCAAGGTGCTTATCGCCCCGGACTGGCTCCGGCGCGCAAGTTGGGATGAAGAAATATTTTACGCCGATCTTGCTGCAGTGGATATCAAACAAAGCCCCGAATATGACCCTGATCTTGCCGTTTCACGCGAGTTTGAGAACAGGCTTTACGATTTTCATTCAAGACCGAAATACTGGGAGAACTTTTCGCACTGAAAGGGGACTACAATGGGTATGACAGGCCTGCGGTCGTTCGATCAATCATTAGTCACGACAAAGCAATGGCTTAAAGATCTTATGGCGGAACTTAGCACAGATGATGAAGAACTTGCATATCATGCAATTCGCGCGGTTCTGCATGCTTTGCGGGACAGGATGCGGATTGATGACGCGGTAGAGTTCGGGGCACAGCTGCCGATGTTGCTGAGGGGGGTGTATTACGAGGGATGGGACCCATCCGACAAACCGGAAAAGATTCGCAACCTGGAGTTGTTCTACGAAAAGGTGGACAAGGAACTCCGGCCGCGGGATGTGAATCCCCAGCGGGCGTGCATCGGGGTTTTTAGAGTGCTCGAAAACCACATGAGCCCGGGGGCGATTAATGATTTAAAAAGCACATTGCCGCATGTTTTGAAGGAAATATGGCCGGTAGAATAGGTGGAGGTGTGGATAAATTGCAAGGTGGCGTTTTGGGGTGTGCCAACGCGGTTTTTGATTGAATTCATCGGATATAGAAGTATACTGGATTATCACAATGGAGGACGGAGCATGGATATAAATCTTGTCCTGCTTAAGAAAAACGGGGATCGCAGAGATTTCCGCATGCCGGCAGCTATAACCATAATTGGTCGAAGAGCTGATTGCGATTTGCACATTCCGCTTAAAGA
>Ga0079306_1002531_pt1 | contig 10121 bp, 7 predicted proteins | sample Methanotroph_Enr_FD_79181 | JGI IMG/M metagenome (GOLD analysis project Ga0079306, IMG submission 79181) | Enriched soil microbial communities from Old Woman Creek wetland in Ohio, USA - Methanotroph_Enrichment_5 | ecosystem: Environmental > Terrestrial > Soil > Wetlands | place: USA: Ohio...
ATCGCCGCCGGCGAGGTCGACATCGTCGTCGGCACCCATGCGCTGTTCCAGTCGGCTGTGGAGTTCCGCAACCTGACGCTGGCCGTCGTCGACGAACAGCATCGCTTCGGCGTCCACCAACGGCTGGCGCTGTCGGCCAAGGGCCTGACCACCGACCTGCTCGTCATGACGGCGACACCCATTCCGCGCACGCTGATGCTTGCCTATTTTGGCGACATGGACGTCTCTCGTCTCACGGAGAAACCGGCGGGCCGCAAACCCATCGCCACCGTCACGGTGCCACAGGAACGTATCGGCGAGATCGTCCAGCGCGTCGCGTCGGCCATCCGCCTGGAAGGCGCCAAGATCTACTGGGTGTGTCCGCTGGTCGAGGAAAGCGAAACCATCGACCTGGCCGCCGCCGAAGAGCGCTATGCCGACCTCAGGCAGCATTTCGGCGACGATGTGGCGCTCGTCCATGGCCGCATGAAGGCGGCTGAGAAGGACGCCGCCATGGCCCGCTTCAAGGCAGGGGAAGCCCACATCCTGGTAGCCACTACCGTGATCGAGGTTGGTGTCGACGTCCCAGACGCCACCATCATGGTCATCGAGCACGCCGAACGCTTCGGCCTTGCCCAACTGCACCAATTGCGCGGCCGGGTCGGCCGCGGCGACAAGTCGTCGGCCTGCGTGCTGCTCTACAAGGGGCCTCTGGGCGAAACAGCCAAGGCACGTTTGAACGTGATGCGTGACACCGAGGACGGCTTCCGCATCGCCGAAGAGGACCTGAAGCTCAGAGGCGGCGGTGAACTGCTCGGCACCCGCCAGAGCGGCATGCCCGGCTTTCGCTTCGTCCGCCCCGAGCACCACGGTGCCCTGATGGAAACGGCCCGTGATGACGCGGCTCTGTTGCTCACCCGCGACGCCGGCCTTGCCGGCCCGCGCGGTGAAGCGCTGCGCCTGCTGCTCTATCTATTCGGCCGCGACGAAGCGGTGCGGTTGATCCGGGCCGGCTAATTACAAGGAGTCAGCGCTCCCCCTCCGCCCGCACCTCGCTCGCCACATCGCGAATGGCCGCCATCATCAGCTCAGCGCCCAGTTCAAGTGGCGCACCGGAGCGAACAATCAGCCCCAGCGGCCCGAAGGTATCGGACGTATCGACCGGCAACTCGCGAAGCGTGCCGGCGGCAAGGTCGCCGACCACCTCGCCATAGTGGGCGATCCAGATGGCGTCGCTCGTGGTGGCAAATGCTCGGCCGAAAACCGTTGACACCGTATCGATACGCCGAAGCCTGGCCCGACGGCCAGGCGGATCAACAGTTCGACGGCGTGATCGTGGATGATCGACCCTGGCGGCGGCACCAACACGACATAATCCGAGAGGCGCCCCAAACCTGCCCCTTGGGCGAACAGTGGATGCTCACGCCGCGCCACCACCGCGACACGCTCGGTATAGAGATGTTCGAAGGCGAGACCGACCATGCTGGCAGGCGAGCCCATGCGCCCAAGCGCGAAATCGAGTTCGCCAGATCTCAACTGCGCAAGGATGGCGCTATTATCGGCGGTTATGATCTGCGGCGTCGTTCCGACGCTGGTGCCGAGGAAACGCGAGACCGCCCCCGGCAGAACACGCGATGACGCCGAGGCGAGCGCACCCACACGGATGATCGACGCACCCTGCTTCAGCGCCAGCTCGACCGATTCGACACCCTGGCGCAGCGCAGCGATCGACGCACTGGCAAAGCGCAGGAAGACCTCGCCATAATAGGAAAGAACCACGGACCGGTGGCTGCGATCGAACAGCTCCACACCGAGAATTTCTTCGAGTTCACGGATGGTCTTCGACACCGCGGGCTGGCTGATGGATAGCGATACCGCCGCCTTGCCAATGCTTTTCAGCCGGGCAACTTCCACAAAAGAACTCAGATGCCTATGTTTGATGCGGTTCTCGATCACGCTGGCCCCTCTATAACCGGCCGTTATGTAACGGGGCTCACAGCTTCTCTGCCATGAAACATTGGTCGAGTCCGTGTCCGCCCTCGTCCGTAATCGGTGGTAGGATGGCCCAAGCGCCACCGCCGACCCAGACAATCATCCCCAAGCAATCACCCGAGGAGTGCCTATGCAGAAATCCAAGCTCCATCTCGACGTCATCGTCGATGTTGTCTGTCCCTGGTGCTTCCTCGGCAAACGCCGGCTCGATGCGGCAATCGCCGAACTGGACGATCTCGACATCGAGGTCCGCTATCGGCCATTCCAGCTCGATCCGACCATCCCTCGGGAAGGAATCGACCGCGAAGAATACATCATAGGCAAATTCGGCAGCGCCGACGCGCTGGATGAAGCGCATGCCCGTCTGTTCGCTCTCGGCGCCGACGTCGGCATAACCTATGCTTTCGATCTTATCGAGAAGAGCCCCAACACGTTCGACGCCCATCGTCTCATCCGTTGGGCGGCTGATGAGGGCCTTGGCGATGCCATGCTGGAGCGTCTGTTCTCGCTGTACTTTGAAGAAGGTGGCGATCTTTCTCAAGTGGACACACTGATCGCCGCCGCGGAGGAAGTTGGCCTCGACGGCGACGAAGTGACGATGAAACTTGAGGATGGCGCAGACCTTGAGGCCGTGAAAGCGGACATCGCCCATGCCGGCCGCATCGGCATCACCGGCGTTCCGACCGTCGTCGTCGAAAACAAGTTCGCCATTTCCGGAGCCCAGACATCTGAAGTGCTGGTCGACGCCCTGCGCCGGATCTCCTCGGAACTCGGCGCAACGGAAGGCTGAAACGACCAAGGGGCGCCCCGCCCGGAGCGCCCTCTCGCTTTGTCTGTTGACGCTACGTCAAACGAAGTCGGTCTTGTCGCGGTCGATGTGCTCGGCCTTGATGCGCCGAACCGTACCCGTCCAGGAGCGCATGACCACCGTGTCAGTGATGATCTTGCCGGCCTTGAAGCGCACGCCGTCGAGCAGATTGCCTTTGGTGACGCCGGTCGCGGCAAACAGCACGTCGCCTTGAGCCATGTCTTCCATGGTGTACCTCCTGGCGACGTCTTCAATGCCCATGCGTCGGGCTCGCTCGATCTGGTCCGGACGGTTGATCATCAGTCGGCCCTGCATCTGGCCACCCAGGCAGCGCAGCGCTGCCGCAGCCAGCACGCCCTCCGGCGCGCCACCGACGCCGAGATAGATATCGATGCTGGTCTCTTCCGGGTCCGTGGTCTGGATGATGCCGGCGATATCGCCATCACCGATCAAACGAATGGACGCACCGAGCCCGCGAACCTCGGCGATCAGCCGGGCGTGGCGCGGCCGGTCGAGAATGCAAGCGGTGATCGCCGACACCGGCACGCCCTTGGCTTTGGCCAACGCCCGGATATTGTCGGTCGGCGTGGCATCGAGATCGATGAGGCCCGCCGGAAATCCGGGGCCGATGGCGATCTTGTCCATGTAGACGTCGGGCGCGTTCAAGAGCCCACCCTGCTCGGCGATCGCGATGCAGGCGAGCGAGTTGGTCTGGTTCTTGGCACACATCGAGGTGCCTTCGAGCGGGTCGACTGCGATGTCCACGCGTGGTCCTTTGCCGGTACCCACCTCTTCGCCGATGTACAGCATCGGCGCCTCGTCGCGCTCGCCTTCACCGATCATGATCGTGCCGTGAACCGGCAACTGATTGAGCTCGGAGCGCATGGCATCCACGGCCGCCTGGTCGGCGGCGCGCTCGTCTCCGTGACCCCGCTGACGAGCGGCGGCCATGGCCGTACGTTCGGTAACCCGAACAACCTCCAGGGTGAGAATACGATCAAGAGAATTGGAGAATTTTTGCGACATGAAACAACCCGCGGTTCGGACAGTCGACCGAATTCGTCGCTGCGGCCGTTGGAGGTCTTGGGGGCCGCGCGCGAACGGGGAGGAAACCCGGTCGATACTTTATCGAGGTAGAAAGAACCGGCGATAGAGGTCAATGCGCCATAGGACGCAATACGGACATTCCGCGCGCGGATTAACCATGCCACCAAGCGGCGGCGGCGCAGATACTTGGCGAAATACCGCCATTTACCGGGGCCGGCCGCCTGTTTAACCATCAGACATGCAAAAAGTCGATAGCAGCATTCCGATAGCGGGACCTGGAAATTAACGCTGCCCCCGCAGGGGCCTTACAGGCTTTCAATGCGGATCATGGTTGGCTTCTCGGCGATATGGCCGGCAGCCTCAATCGCCGCCAGCGCGGCGCGGATCTCCGTCTCGCGCGTGGCATAGGTGATGAGCACCACGGGCTGCGGCGCGCCGGTGTGGCCTGCCGTGTCATCGTCGGTCGAGCGACGATGCTGGACGATGGATTCGAGCGAGATATCGCGATCGGCCATGCTCTTGGCGATACCGGCAAAAGCGCCCGGTCGGTCGTAGACGGAAAGACGCACGTAGTAGCCGCCCTTGTGCGCCTGGATCTCAGCCTTCTGATAGGGCATGAGCTCGTTCACGGGCAGGCCGAACACCGGCGTCCGGTGGCCGCGTGCCGCGTCGACGATGTCGGCGATCACCGATGAGGCGGTGGCATTGCCACCGGCACCCGGGCCGACCAGCACCACTTCACCGAGCACATCACCGTCGAAGGCGACAGCATTGAGCACACCTGAGGTCTGCGCCACCACCGACTTCTTCGGGACCATGGCCGGATTGACCCGCGCCTCGATGCCGGTGTCGGTGCGCCGGGCGACGCCCAGAAGCTTGATGCGGTAATCCAACTCCTCGGCCGCCTTGATGTCATCGAGCGAAATCGATGTGATGCCCTCGACGTAAATAGCGTCGGCGTCGATCTCGGTGCCGAAGGCAAGGCTCGTCAGGATGGCGAGCTTATGGGCGGTATCGAAGCCGCCCACGTCAAAGGTTGGGTCGGCCTCGGCATAACCAAGCCGCTGCGCCTCGGCGAGGCAGGTTTCGAAGGAGAGGCGCTCCTTTTCCATCCGGGTCAGAATGTAGTTGCAGGTGCCGTTGAGGATGCCGACGATACCGGTAACCGTATTGCCGGCCAGGCTTTCCTTCAGCGTCTTGATCACCGGAATACCGCCGGCCACGGCCGCCTCGAACCCGATCGACAGGCCAGCCGCCTCGGCGAGCCGGGCGAGTTCGATGCCGTGCCGGGCGAGCAGCGCTTTGTTGGCGGTGATCACCGGCTTGCCAGCGGCAAGCGCCGCGCGCACCACGTTTTCGGCGGCACCCGAAGCGCCGCCGATCAGCTCGATCACCACATCGACATTCGGATCGGCAACCATGGCCACGGGATCGTCGTACCAGGCAAACCCGTCCACACTGATGCCTCGATCGCGGTTGCGGTCACGCGCCGACACGGCCGTGATCGTCACCGACCGCCCTGCTCTCAGCGTCAGCGAGCTGAGATTGGACTGAACGATGCGAACGACGGACGCGCCGACGGTCCCGAGACCGGCGATGCCAAGGCGAAGCGGTTTACCCATGGTGCTTTCCGAAACTCTCTATCTACTTGTTCCCGTGCAATTCCTGACGCAAAACCGAGATGCGCTCTTGCCGGATTTGCTTAGCGTGACGAAGCGGTCAACGGGGTTGGCCGACAGGCGCGTAGTTATGCATGGTTTCATCAGCCGTGTCGAAAAATCGGCGAAGCCCACGCGCCGCCTGCCGGATGCGCTGCTCGTTCTCCACGAGAGCGATGCGCACATAGTCGTCGCCCTGCTCGCCAAATCCAACGCCGGGAGCGACCGCGACTTCCGCCTTTTCGATCAGGAGCTTGGAGAACTCCAGGCTGCCGAGCGACTTGAACCGTTCCGGCAAAGGCGCCCAGGCGAACATCGAAGCGCGCGGCACCGGGATCTCCCAACCAGCCCGACCAAAGCTCTCTACCATGACATCGCGACGACGCTTGTAGGTCTGGCGCACTTCATCGATGTGAGCGTCGGCATCGGGATCGTTGAGGGCCGCCGTCGCCGCCACCTGGATAGGCGTGAAAGCGCCGTAGTCGAGGTAGGATTTGACGCGTGCCAGCGCAGCGATCAGCCGCTCGTTGCCCACGGCAAAGCCCATGCGCCAGCCGGCCATGGAGAAGGTCTTGGACATCGAGGTGAACTCGACGCAGACATCCATGGCGCCCGGCGCCTGCAGCACCGATGGCGGCGGAACCCCATCGAAATAAATCTCCGAATAGGCGAGGTCGGAGAGCACGAACACCTCGTGCTTACGAGCGAAAGCCACCACGTCCTTGTAGAAGTCCAGCTCGACCACTTCCGCCGTCGGATTCGACGGATAGCAGAGGACGAGAGCGAGCGGCTTTGGAATGGAATGCGCCACCGCCCTTTCGAGCGAATGGAAGAACTCCGGCCCCGGCGTTACCGGCACCGAGCGGATGACACCGCCCACCATCAGAAAGCCGAAGGCGTGGATCGGATAGGAGGGATTGGGGCAGAGGATGACATCACCGGGCGCGGTGATGGCCTGCGCCATGTTGGCAAAGCCCTCCTTGGAGCCAAGCGTCGCCACGACCTGTGTATCGGGGTTGAGCTTCACGCCGAAGCGGCGGGCGTAATAGGCCGCCTGCGCCTTCCGAAGGCCGCCGATGCCGCGCGAGGCGGAATAGCCATGCGTATCGGGCCGCTGCACGGTTTCAATCAGCTTGTCGACAACGTGACGCGCCGTGGGCAGATCGGGATTGCCCATGCCGAGGTCGACAATATCTGCGCCCGAAGCTCGCGCGGCAGCCTTGAGCCGGTTGACCTGCTCGAAGACATACGGCGGGAGGCGCTTGATCTTGTGGAACTCGTTATTGCTCATGGGGTTGACCTCAGTGTGGTCTTGGAAGTCGGCGGTTTTCGCCCCGCGCCGACAGGCGGGTCTGTGCTTCTAGATCAATTCCGGGCAGAGGGGAAAGTGGCTTTTAGCCGGTCATCGACCGATCTCATCAAAAAGCCGCCGCTGTTGCCGCCCTGCCCGGCCCACCGCAGCTTTAGCCGATCGTGGAGAGAGCCGGGAAATTTTCCAGAAGCCAGAACGACGCACGCTGCATGCCGCCTGACAGGAACAGCGCACCGGTAAGGACCAGCACGCCGCCCATAGCTCGCTCAACCAGTGGAAAATGGTAGCGAAAACGACGCATGAACAGCACGAAACGGGCCGCGAAAAGCGCGGCAATCAGGAATGGAACGCCGAGTCCCAAGGAATAAACGGCGAGTAGCAACGCACCGTCGCCGACGGTGTCGCGGCTGCCGGCCACCGACAGGATGGTGGCAAGGACCGGGCCGATGCAGGGCGTCCAGCCGAATGCAAAGGCAAGACCGAGCAGGAATCCACCACCCAGGCCCGCTCTGACGCGGAAATCATGGAAACGCGCCTCGCGATAGAACAGCGCGACGCGAAACAGCCCCAGAAAATGCAGTCCCATCACGATGATGAACGCACCGGCCACCATGCCAAGAACTTCCGACCATTGCCGAAGAAGCTGACCGAACACAGAAGCCGTGGCTCCAAGGGCTACGAAAACGCAGGTGAACCCGAGGATGAACGACAGCGCCACCTCGGCGGCACGCCGTTTGGCGGCGAGATGGCTCATCTCCTCGCCAGTCAGTTCCTCGATCGACGCCCCCGTAAGGAAGCCGAGATAGGGCGGAACGAGCGGCAGCACGCAGGGGCTCACAAAGGAGAGCAGTCCGGCGCCGAATGCTGCGATCAGGGTTACGTTCGCGTCCATGTAGCCTCTACCAAGCGGGCATCGACTGATACTCGATTTATTCCAGGCATGCGAGGCAGGTTTTCTTTCGAGCTATCAATTCGTCGCGAAACGCCTTCCCCAACTCCTGGCATGGATCATCCTTGAACCGAGCGCTCCTCGGCCGCAGCCGCGTCAATCCAGCGCTGTTCGGTTCAGCGCGACGTCGCTTGAAATGAGGAACGACCAATTAAGCATTGCGTCCTCCCATCGGACACCCAAACGCCTACAATCTCGGAGCTTCCAAAGGTAGAATACTACACCTTCGATTGAATTGACGAGTGTCCCGAGACTACCCATCCTCCGATAACCATCGATATCGCCGCTTTCCAGGGGGGGGAATTCGAAATGGAGTTGATTTTCTGCGCGAAGCTGCATTTTTTGTCGTATCGTCGATGACCCGTTACTGCGCACCGGCAAGTTAACTGTTACCTAGCAATCTACGCATATGTTGGGTAGCCAGATTGCAGGTGGTGATCTACGTTCGGGGGAGCGAATGATCAGGCTGTGGGCGATCGCTGGACTGGCAGTAACCGCCAGCCTTGCGACGTTTGCATTTGCAAACGCCGCAACAGTGATCCACGTCGCCAGCACTTTCCCCATGTCGATGCCGCTATTCTCCGAAGCAGCAAGCCGTTTGAGCGACCAAGTCGACAGCCTGACCGACGGCGAAGTCAAACTGATATTCCATGTGCCGGGCGACTTGGCACCAGTGTCCGACACCATGAACCGAGTGAGCAGCGGCGAAATCGTGGCCGCATGGTCGACAGCTGGTCAATTTGCCGGACACGACAGCGCTTTCGAGCTGTTGAGTTCAATCCCCTTTGGCCCCGGTACTGTCGAATACATGGCTTGGCTGTTCGAGGGAGGCGGCCTATCCCTATCGCGTGAGCTATTTGCAAATTACGGCATCCATAATGTGCCCTGCTTGGTACTGCCGCCGGAGGGGGCGGGTTGGTTTTCGAAAGAAATTCGCAGCGCCGACGATCTGAAAGGTCTGCGAATTCGCTTCTTCGGCCTCGGCGGTCGCGTACTCACTCGACTTGGCGCCAATGTCGTGCAGACACCACCTGGCGAAATCATCGATGCCATCAAGAGCGGCAAGATCGAAGCCGCTGAGTACTCTCTCCCGTCCATGGACCTGGCACTCGGGCTTCAGAACGTCGCGAAGTATTACTATTTCCCCGGTTGGCATCAGCCGTCCACGCTCTACGAGCTTTACTTCGGCGAGGCGACATGGCGTGGGTTGACGGACAAACAGCATGAGACGATCGAAACGGTCTGCGCTGCGGTGATGCGCGACGGCATCGGTCAGGCCGAGGCGATGCAGACGGACGCTCTCGATGAAATTAAGAAGAGTGGCGTCAAACTCCGCCGGTGGTCACCCGATCTTCTGCTCACTTTCGAGGCAGCCTGGAGCGCGGTCGCCGAGGAGGAGATGGGAACCAATCCGAGGTTCAAGGAGATTTACCAATCTTATGAGCGGTTTCGGAACAACTATGGGTTTTGGAAGCGCTTCAGTTATCTTCGCTGAAGCGGTCTCAGCACTCGGGAGGAAAAATCGAGGCCGATGAACTGGCACGAGAACCTGGCTCGCAGCATGAGGGACACGAGCATTCGGACCAAGTTGTCTGGGGCGCTCGTTCTTGTCCTGTTGCTGATCGCTGCCGTTAGTGCATTGGGCGTTGCACAGGTCATCTCGGTCAACAGGGTTACCACCGAAATTCGTGAGGTCAGACTGCCGCAGGTGGAGTTGCTGGAGAAGTTGCGACGCCTCGCCCTTCAACATCAGCTCGTGGTCATGCGGCGTCTGCAGGTGATCGACTACCGCAACCTAGCCGAGATCGACACTAACCTCAATGAAACGCGCCAGGAACTGAAAGGGGCATCGGAAAGCTTCAAGGCAACGATCAGCTCACCGGAAGAGGAACGGCTGTTTGCCATTTTCTCGCATGCTTGGGAAATCTATCTCGCTTCGCTCGGTCAGGTAAATGACGCTGTCGAAAGCGGCGAACTGGAGGAGGCCGCCGCGTTTGCCAACGGCACGACCCGCCTTCAGTATCAGGCGGCAGTGACGGAGCTTGAGAATCTTATCGCCTATGCCAAAACACAATCGGAAGACGCGGCCGCTCGCGCTTCGAGCGCGGTGTCACGCGCGATTGCCCAATCGCTGATCTTGCTGGTCTTCGCCAGTCTGGCTGCGCTCGGGACAATATTCTGGGTTCAACGCAACGTTTCCGACCCGCTCCGCAGCATCGCCCACGCCATGCGGCGGCTGACAGCGGGCGACCACACAACGCCGATTCCAGAGCTGACGCCTCGCCGCGACGAGATCGGTGTATTGGTGCTCGCACTCGCCGGTTACCGCGACGCGCTGATTCACAGCCGGGACTTCGCTCGGAACGCCGAGCGAGA
>Ga0079306_1002532_pt1 | contig 10119 bp, 6 predicted proteins | sample Methanotroph_Enr_FD_79181 | JGI IMG/M metagenome (GOLD analysis project Ga0079306, IMG submission 79181) | Enriched soil microbial communities from Old Woman Creek wetland in Ohio, USA - Methanotroph_Enrichment_5 | ecosystem: Environmental > Terrestrial > Soil > Wetlands | place: USA: Ohio...
CGGCAGCTTGCTGCGAACGCTCTGCAGGTATTCGAGGATTCGGCTGCGCGCCCAGTAGATGTCCGTACCTTCCTCGAAGATCACGTAGATGAACGAACTGCCCTGATAGGAGAAGCCGCGCACTACCTCGACCTTGGGCGCGGCGAGCAGGGTCGAGGTAATGGGGTAGGTGATCTGGTCTTCGACCAGATCGGGCGAGCGGCCCATCCATTCGGTGAAGATGATGACCTGGGTTTCGCTGAGATCCGGGATGGCGTCGAGCGGCGTCTGCTTGAGCGACCACCAGCCCCAACCGGTGAAAAAGGCCACCATCAGGAAGATGATGAAGCGGTTGCGGGCGGAAAATTCGATGACCTTCGCGATCATTACTGCACCACGCCTTTCAACCGCGCCTCCGAATCAATCAGGAAATTGGCCTCCGAGGCCACCTTGTCGCCCGCCGAAAGGCCTTCCGTCACCTCGATATAACCTTCCGCCCGGATGCCGGTCGTCACCTCGCGCGGCTCGAACGATCCCTCCTGGGCGACATAGACCAGGCGTTTCTCGCCGGTATTGATCACCGCCGCCTCGGGGATGGCGAGTTTTTCGCCCAGGTCGATGAGGATCTCAACATCGGTGTACATCTGGGGCTTCAACAGCCCTCCGGGATTGGGAATAGTGAACCGGGCCTTGGCGGTCCTGGTTTCGCCGGCGAGCGTCGGGTAGAGGTATTCGATGGACGATTCGAACGCTTTGCCGGCAAAGTAGCTGAGGCTGATCTTCGCCTCCTGACCGATTTTGATAAACGGCAGGTCGTATTCGTAAATGTCGGCGACCACCCAGACGGTCGAAAGATCGATGATATCGAGCAGCTTTTCCCCGGCCATGACCCGCATGCCCTGCAGCGCCGTCTTGTTGAGGACGTAGCCGCTGGCCGGGCTGACGATGGTCAGCGTCCGGATCGGCTTGCCGGTTTTGGCGATCCGGTCGATTTGGGCCTCGGAGATATCCCAGAGTCTCAACCGTTGCCGGGTGGCACCAAGCATCGTCTCGGCATCGCGGGAGAGCATCTCGGAAATGCCGGCGGAACCGCCGTAGTAACTGGAACGGCGGGAGGCGGTATCGCCGGATTTTTTGGTCCATTGCAGGACGTTCAGAAATTCCTGCTGGGTGGCATAGAGTTCGGGGCTGTATATTTCGGCCACCGGTTCGCCTTTTTTAACGAGATCGCCGGTGGCGTTGATATAGAGCTTTTCGATCCAGCCCTCGATCTTGGTGTTGATGGTGGCGAGCTTCCGTTCGTCATACTCGATGCGGCCGATGGTCCGGATTTGCCGCGACAGCGGCCGGACTTCGGCGGTCGCCGTCTTGACACCGATGAGCTGCTGCCGGTCGATCGGTATCTCGATGGTTTTGGTCTCGAATTCGGCCCACGGGTCGTCGGCCGGCTTCTCGGGCGCCGCGGGCGGGGCGCCGCCATGCCCCTCGTGACCGGTCTGAGCCTGGGCCCGGGCGGGCACTTGCGCCAGTTGCAGGACGGACGAAAAAATGAATACGGCAAACAACGAAGCGAGGATTTTCTTTCTCATTGCATATTCTCTGTGGCTGTTGGCTGCGTCTCTGTTTCGGTTTCCGTCCCGAGCAGCGCCTCGACCCTCGCGACTGCTTTGCCTTTTTCGGTAAACTTCTCCCAGTACGTCAACTCGAAATCGATGAGGTTCTTCAGCCGGCTGATCACCGTAAAAGCCTCGGTTTTGCCGTTCACGTAGCCATTCAGGGCGAGTTCGAAATCCTGGTAGGTCTTGGGAATGAGTCCGGTCTTGTACAGCTCCATGAGCCTCTCGGAACTCTCGGCCATGGCGTAGTTGTCTCTGAGCGCTGCGGTCAGCATCAGCTTGGCCGCGGTCAATTCCTGTTCTGCCTCGATTCGCTGTGCTTTCGCTTCGCTGACGGCCTCGCGTTGTTTGGTCCTGTAGTAGAGCGGGATGTTGAGGCTGGTGGTGAGGCTCCACATGTCTTCAAATTCTGACGATCCTTTCTGGGCGACGGTGCCGGTGACGGTGAAATCGGGATAATATTCCTTTTCCGCCATGGCGATTTTAGCCTCGGCAGCGGCGATCATCCGGTTTTTGCCGGCGATGACCGGAGAATGGCCGGTGGCGAAAATGATTGCCTCGTCGGCGGTCATGGCCGGTTCCTTGCCGGCCGGTTCGACCGGCACCCCGAGCGGCGCGTTCTCCGCCCTGCCGACGGCGTTGTGGAGCATGGCCTCGACTGAGGTAATCTTCTGCCGCTGCATGGTCTCGGTTTCCAGGAGCATATATTTCTCGGTCTGGGCCATCACCACTTCCTGCAGGGTGCCCATGCCGGAGCCGTAACGGGCGGAGGCGGCATCCTCGAGCCGGTCCCAGAGTTTGGTCCGGTCGCCGATGATATCGAGATTTTTGTAGGCGAAGAAGAGATCGTAGAAAAGTTCGGTGACCACCCGCACCGTGGTCAGCCGGGCATTCGCGGTCAAGGCCTTCAGGCTTGCCGTCTCCTGCTTCGCCATTTCCCCCTTCAACGCCCGCTTGCCGGGATACGGAAACATCTGGGAGGCGGAAAACATCAGCTGCGAATCGGGCATTTCCGAATAGGTGATGGAGTCGAAGCCCTCGTTCTGATAACCGAACATGATCATGGGATCTTCGAGGCTTTCCGCCTGGCTGATCCGATGCCGGGCGGCTTCTGTCCGGGCAGCGGTCATGCGGATCTCCGGGCTGTTCCCGAGCGCCTCGGCGATCAGTTCGTCGAGGCGCAGAGTGCCCGCAGCCGCAGCCGGGCCGGGCATCATAAAGAGAGCAATGATGCCCGCCGCAATGAAACGGAAAGATCCGGTCGCCTTGACTGCAGAGCTTGTTTTGCTGCCAGTTCGCGCCGACATGACGTTTATTGGACGTCGACGTTGAATTTGGCGGTCGAAACCTTTTTGTCCTTCAGGATTTTTGCGTTCACAAACCAGGGACCGGCCATGGACATGGACAATGGGGCCTTATATCCACCCTCGCCCTGCACCGCATCGCTTTTGTAATTCATGGGCGCCATGCCCGGCATGGCGGGCATGCCGTATTCCAACCTGACCGCGGCATCGGTAACCGGCTGGCCGCTTTGGTCCTTGATGGCGATGGTGGCGTTGTTCTTGCCGACGACCGGCGGGTTTTTGTCGATAGTCAGCGTCACTTCCAGGTCTCCGGCCTTGCTGGTGGCCTTGTATTCGTCGGCGACGGCGACACCGGTGTATACCAAAATTAGAGTCAGAAATGCCAAAGCGATCTTCGTGGGTTTCATACTTCCTCCTGTTCGTAGGACTCGGATTGATTTACATATGCTGAGAGAAATTGCCGCAACAGCAAGATATCTCCACTATTTGGAATAATATGTGTTCTCGGATACAGATGCAAATGCATCCGGTTTTTTATTCTCCTTGTAATATTAATTGTTGCCGGAAACTCAACGTACAAACGCCCCGGCATCGCGGGCGAAGAGCTCGCTCCCATTACGGCTTCGGCGGCGATACTCGCGATCGGGAGGTATCGGGGGATGCTGTAGGGAGTATCTTTGCGTAGTCATTCGGCAGGTGGGATTGCGTTTGCTTTTTCCATGGCGGGATCCCCGTCGGCCGCTTGCTCGGATGGCCCAGGTTCCTCCCAGCCGCCGCCGAGGGCGAGGTAGGTGCGGATGAGGGCCAAGTGGCGCTCGAAAACGCTGTTCACCTGTTCGGTTTCGGCGGCGAAGAGCTGGCGCTGGGCGTCAAGCACCTCGATGTAGCTTATCACCCCCGACCGGTACCGCTGTTCCGCCAGGCGGAGGGACTCCCGGGCGGAAAACACCCGCCGCTCCTGGATTGCCAGTAGCTCGCCCATCTCCAGATAATCGGTGAGCGCCGAAGCGACTTCGGAGAGTGCAGTCAGCACTTTTTTGCGGTATTCGAGCAGCGCCTCGTCGAGTCTCGCCAGGGCTGTCCGGTAATTGAAGACGTAAAACCCTCCGGCAAAAAGCGGCTGGAGGGCATCGGCCCCCAGCGTGGCGATAGTCGCCGCATCCCCCTTGAGCAAATCTTTGGCGTGACTGCTGACACCGCCAAAGAAGCCGGTAAGTGAAAGATCCGGGAAAAAGAGGGCCTTGGCCTCGCCCACCTTGGCGTTGGCGGCGATGAGCTGCTGCTCCGCCGCTCGGACGTCGGGACGGCGCTCGAGCAGCCGGCTCGGCAGACCAGGCGGAATCGCCTGGGGAAGCTGCGGAGAGGAGGGTGCCGCGATGGGAATGGCCCCGGGAATCCGCCCGAGCAGGATAGACAAGCCGTTTTCCGAGGTGGCCATTTTCCGGCGCAGGTCGGGAAGGGATGCCTCGGTTTCCGCGAGAGCCACTTCCTGCTGCCGCACCTCGGCGGCGGAGGCAATCCCCGAATCCGCCAGCCGGTTCTCCAGGCGGAGGGCGTCACGCTGATTGTTCGCGGTGCGCAGGGCCACCTGATAGGCGTCGCGGTAGGCCATCATTTGGTAATAGTGCGCGGCTACATCGGCGATCAGAGCCGTCACCACCCCGCGCCGCGCCTCTTCACTCGCCATGAGGGTGGCCCTGGCCGCCTCATCGGCCCGGCGGAGGCGCCCCCAGAGATCGATTTCCCAGCTGATGCCGACTCCCCCGGTATAGGTCGCGGCAAAATGTTCGCCGGGCGGACGTGCGGTGGGCGTTGTCGTGAAACTGAGTCCAACCTGGGGGAAAAGATCGGCCCGCACGACCCCGGCCAGCGCCTCGGCTTCGCGTACCCGGGCTTCGGCCAGGAGCAGATCGGGGGCGGCAGTCAACGCTTCTTTGATTAGCGCCTGCACGGTCGGATCGGGATAGACCGATTGCCAGTGGATGTCGCCAAAAGAGTCCGCGGGCATTCCGGGTTTTTCATGGCGGAAAGCCTCCGGCACGGGCAAGTCCGGCCGCCGATAATCGGGGCCCAGGGCACAGCTCTGCAGGGCCAGCAGCAAAAGCAGGAGGCTGAACACGGCATCGATTTTCATGTCCGCGCCTCCTCGGCTTTCTTGCCCCGGGTAAATTTTTCCACCAGCCGTTCCACCGCGACATAGAGCACCGGCACCATGAAGATGGCGAAGAAGGTTGCCGTGAACATGCCGGAAAATACGGTGATGCCCATCGCCGCCTGGGCTGCGCCGCCGGCGCCGCCCTTGACGATCATCGGGACGACCCCGAGGAGGAAGGCGAGCGAGGTCATGATGATCGGCCGCAGGCGCAGTTTCCCGGCCGTAAGCGCCGCCTCCGCCGCCGAAATGCCCTGCTTGCGCTGCATCTGCGCGAACTCGACGATGAGGATGGCGTTCTTGGCGGCAAGGCCGATCAGCAGGATGAGCCCGATCTGGGCGTAGATGTTGTTGGTCATGCCGGTCAGCCACAGTCCGCTCATCGCCCCGAACACCCCGAGCGGCACCGCGAAGAGCACGGCGAATGGCACCGCCCAGCTTTCATAGAGAGCGGCAAGAAAAAGGAACACAAAGATCAGTGCCAGGGCGAAGACTACCGGCGCCTGGCCGGCGGATTCTTTCTCCTGAAGGCTGATCCCCGACCATTCGTAGCCGTAGCCCTGCGGCAGGACTTTGGCCGCGGTTTCTTCCATTGCGGCAAGGGCCTCGCCGGAACTGTGTCCGGCGGCGGGTTCGCCGCTGATCTCCGCCGTCCGGTAGAGGTTATACCGTTCGATCGTGTTCGGCGAGGCGATCGACACCGGCGCAATGAGAGTGGATAAAGGGATCATATCCCCGCCGCCACTCCGGACATGCAGCATGCCGACTCCTTTAATATCGCTGCGGAATTCCGGCGCAGCCTGCAGCGTCACCTTGTAGGTGCGGCCGAATCTCGAAAAATCATTGACGTTGATCCCGCCGAGGAAGCTCTGCAGGGCAAGCGTCACATCGCTGATCGGCACGCCGAGCTTTTTGGCCTTTTCCCGGTCGAGTTCAAGCTCGTAGGCCGGAGTCTTCGGGTTGAATTTGGAGTAGACCTGGCTGAACTCCGGGCGTTTTTTCGCCTCGGCGATCAGATCTCCGGCGACCTTGGCCAGGTCCTGGGTGGTATTGCCGCTGCGATCCTCCAGTTTGAAGGAAAACCCGCCGGTCGAGCCGAGACCGGGAATGGGCGGGGGATTGAAGACCATCACCATCGCCTCATGCAGTTTCTGCGCCTCAGCCATGACTCCCTGCATCGTGGCCTTGAGGCGCATCGCCGGGGTTTTGCGCTCCTCCCAGGGTTTCAGCTCGGCGACAAAGAGCGCCGCATCGGATTGCATGGTGCTGGTCAGGATGTTGTAGCCGTTGATGATAAGGGTCCGGTCAATGGCCGGCTGAGTCTCGAGTATCTTCTGCAGCTGTGCGCTTGCCGCCATCGTGCGGTTGAGGGAAGAGGCATCCGGCATCACCACCGCACCCATGAAATAGCCCTGGTCCTCAGGGGGCACGAAGGCGCCGGGAACTTTCATCATGATTCCGCCGGCCGCCAGAAAAAGCACGGCGAGCAGGGTAAGGGCGAGGAAAAGCCATCTGATCGCCAGTTGCACGCCCCGGCCGTAGCGCCCGGTGAGTGCCTCGAACCCGCGGTTGAAGGCGGCGAAGAAGCCCTTTCTCTCGGCTTGCTGCTTTTTGGGTCGGAGGATCATGACGCAGAGCGCAGGCGTCAGCGACAGGGCGACGAAGGCCGACAGCAGGGTGGAAACCGCCACGGTCACCGCAAACTGCTTGTACATCACCCCCGCCATGCCGCCCAGGAAAGCGACCGGGACAAAGACCGCGGCGAGGATGAGGGCGATTGCCATCACCGGCCCGGAGACTTCGTCCATGGCCTTCAGGGTCGCTTCGCGTGGGGGAAGACCCTGGGCCATATGATGCTCGACCGCCTCGACCACCACGATGGCATCGTCGACGACAATTCCGATGGCCAGCACCATGGCGAACATGGTCAGGGTATTGATGGTGAACCCGAGCAGGACGAAAACGGCGAAGGTCCCCACCAGGGAAACCGGCACCGCCAGCATCGGAATGATCGTCGCCCGGAAGCTCTGGAGAAAGAGGAAAACCACCACCAGCACCAGGACCAGAGCCTCGAAAAAGGTGTGCGCCACCGATTCGAGCGAGGCCTTGACGAAGACCGTGTTGTCATGGACGATGGCATATTCAATATCGGGAGGGAAACTGCGGGCGAGTTCGGCAAGACGCCCCCGGATGAGTCCCGAGGTTTCGATCGCGCTGCCGTCCGGAGTGAGGTTGATGGAAAAGGCGGCCGCCGGCTTGCCGTTGTACCGACTGGAAAAATTGTAATCCTTTGCACCCAGTTCGACTCTCGCCACATCCTTGATCCTGATGAAACTGCCGTCGGCCTGGGCTCGGATGATGATGTCGGCAAACTCCTCCGGTTCGGTCAACCGGCCGCGCACCTGCACGCTGTACTGGAACTGCTGCGCCTCCGGCGCCGGCATCTGGCCGACCTGCCCGGCCGGAGCCTGGACGTTCTGCTCCTGAATGGCATGGTACACATCGGTCGTGGTGAGGCCGAGGGTCGCCATGCGGTTGGGGTACAGCCAGACCCGCATGCCGAATTCCGCCCCGTAGAGCTGCACGTTGCCCACCCCTTTCACCCGCTTGATAGTTTCGACGATGTTGATCGCCGCATAGTTCGTCAAAAAGAGATCGTCATAGGTATTCTGCGGCGAGTGCAGGGCGATGTACATCAAGATGTCCGGGGTGGTCTTCTTGGTGGTCACGCCGCTCGACATGACGTCGGAGGGCAGCTGGGCGTTGGCCTGGGAGGCGCGATTCTGCACCTGGACCGAGGCGATATCCGGGTCCACTTCCAGGGCGAAGGTGACATTCAAAGTGTACGAGCCGTTGCCGGCCGAGCTGGAGGTCATATACGTCATGCCCTCGACGCCGTTGACCTGGGCCTCGATCGGCAGGGCCACCGACTCCTCGACTACTCCGGCATTGGCACCGGGGTAGAGGGCCGAAACCTGGATGGTCGGCAGGGTGATCTGCGGATATTGCGCCACGGGGAGGCTCAGGCCGGCGAGGGTGCCGGCCAAAAGGAGGATGAGGGAAGTGACGATGGCAAAAACCGGCCGATTGATGAAGAATTTCGCCATGCGGCTCCTTACCTGTTCCCGGGCAGATTCGCCGGGACCGGAGTGACCGTCATGCCGGAGCGGGCTTTCTGCACCCCCTCGACCACTATCGTCTCACCGTCCGAGAGCCCGGACTCGACCAGCCACTGCTCGCCCATCCTGGGCCCGAGCTTCACCGGCCGCAGTTCCGCCTTGTTGTCCGTTCCCACCACCGTGACAAAAGTCTTGCCGAGGGTTTCGGTGACCGCCTTCTGCGGGACGAGAATGGCGTCTTGAATTTCGTCGTAATAGACCCGGACCCGGCTGTTCATCCCGGCCTTGAGCATATAGTCCGGATTAGGAAAAATGGCGCGCAGGGTCAGCGTCCCGGTCGTCGGGTTGACGGTCGGATCCATATAGTCGATCCGGCCTTTTCCCGGATAGGCCGCACCGTCCGCCAGCACCAGTTCCACCACGTCCGAGGCACTCCCGGAGTGGCCTGCTTCGTGGAGTGCCTTGCGCCTGATATAGTTCAGGTAATCGTTTTCGGAGACGCTGAAGTAGACCACCACCGGATCGAGGGTGGAGACGGTCGCAAGCGAGGTCTGGCCGGACGAAACGAGAGTGCCGACCTCGACCTTTTGCAGGCCGATTCGTCCGGTGAGCGGGGAGAGGACCCGGGTGTACTCGAGATCGAGCTGCGCCCGGTCGACCGAGGCTTTCTGGCTCGCGACCACCGCCTGCTGCTGCTCCATTTGGGCTACCGTCTGATCGTAGACCTGCCTGGGAATGGCATTATCCGGCAACAGCGGCTTGTAGCGCGCCACATCCTGCTGCACTTGGAGCAGCGCCGCCTTCGCCTGGGCAAGACCCGCCTGGGCAGTAGCCAGCGCGGCCTGATAAGGACCGGGATCGATGACAAAAAGCAGATCGCCCTCCTTGACCTCCTGACCCGGTTTAAATGTGATGTCGATCAGGTTGCCGGTTACCCTGGCCCGCAGGTCGACTTCACGAAAGGCCTTGATTTCGCCGACAATATCGAGCGACAAGCGGGTGGATGCGCCGCGGACCGTCATGACCACCACCTCCGGTGCCGTCGGGGCCGGGGCATCCGCGCCCGTCGCAGGAGCCGTCGGGTGCAGCAACGGCAGCAGAAGGCAAAAGAGAAAAGGGAATACGGACTTGATCGTTACCATCTTCATGGGAACTCCTTGAGTTATGCCAATCCGATATTTTTGCTCTGCAAAAATGTTTAACGATGTTTTGCCGCTCTAAGGAACACGAGCCTAACTATCAAATTACTTATATTATCGTAGAGCTTCTTTTAAAACAAGTTCTTTGTCGCTGTAGATGATTGCCGCCACCAGATGACAGAAATCGCCAACGATTTCTGTTCTATTAAGATAGACCAATTCCTTTACAGTGGAATTAAAGCTGGGGATAACAATTGATTGGACGAGAGGATCTTTACTCAGGACAAGTTGATGATTGGGCAAAAGGCGTCGGAGAGAATAAACAGGTGCATCAAGAGGACCAGCAGGAGAAACGGGGTATTGCAGGTTTGAGTCGTTTAAGCTTGTGTGCTTCGCGTTGTCTCAACGCAACCTCCACTCGATATGCTTTACGTCGATTAATATGGCTGAGAAGGCGATTCAGCCATATTTTCGGTGGCTACCTTGCCGATAAAGGAATAAAAAGTCCGATCGGCCAGAGCCATATGCCGGAAGACCACTTCGTACACCAAAAATTTGTAAATATCACCGAGAGGCGGGGTATCTGAATGGAGCATCGGGGCAAGTTCGAGACTCTTCTGATACAGCCTGGCATGTTCCTCGGCATGGAGTTTCCGGTCGGGGAACTGTACGGCTTCCAGGATTGCCTCTTCGTCGCGAAAATGTTTTGAGAGTTTCTTCAGCAGGTGCTCAACTCTTTCGGCGATAATAAAAATCGGAGGTGATGATTCAATCGCACCCAAAAGTTCGTTCGTCATCTGGAAGAGTTCA
>Ga0079306_1002534_pt1 | contig 10111 bp, 11 predicted proteins | sample Methanotroph_Enr_FD_79181 | JGI IMG/M metagenome (GOLD analysis project Ga0079306, IMG submission 79181) | Enriched soil microbial communities from Old Woman Creek wetland in Ohio, USA - Methanotroph_Enrichment_5 | ecosystem: Environmental > Terrestrial > Soil > Wetlands | place: USA: Ohio...
AAATCTACACCACACAAACAAACTACATAACGATTTCCTTCATTCAAACTAAACATAACTTTTTTTCTGCAAAGTTCTGTTTTTCTCTTTCATTAAGAAAGACGGCTTATTTGGGATGCTTACATACAAAACTTTAGCACACAATTTCTGTTCTTATATATAACAAAATCAAATAACCGCTTAAATCGTTTCTGCATATATCCATGAAAACCACACACATGAAAACCACTTTATTGCGTATACTCTTTATTGCATTATTCGTAGGGTACAATCCTCTTCTTGCACAGGAAAAAGTAGCAAAGCCAGACCATTTTTCTGAAAAAACACAGAAGCTCCGACAATCAATTGCTTTAAATAACTATGACCTAAAGTATCATCGGTTTTTCTGGTTCATTGATCCGGCACAACGGTTTATTTCGGGATCAGTCACTTCGTATTTCATTGCTACTTCCGAACAAATAAACAGTATTCAGTTTGAATTAAGCTCAGTTTTGTATGTTGACTCTGCTATTTATGCCGGACGTAAAGCTATTGTTGACCACACCGATAGTCTGGTTACTATCACTCTCTCCTCTCCCCTATTGCGTAGTCAGTTAGATTCTGTCACCTTGTTTTACCACGGCGTACCTCGCTCAAGTGGTTTCGGTTCTTTTGAGACATACGTACACAACGGTGCACCCAGCATGTGGACCCTTTCCGAACCATACGGGGCATCCGATTGGTGGCCATCCAAAAATGATCTGACAGATAAGATAGATTCGATTGATGTGTTTGTTGTTATGCCCAATGGAAACCACGTGGCAAGTAATGGGGTTTTAGTTAGCCAAAAACCCTACGATACCAGTTCAACTATCGAACACTGGAAACACCGTTACCCAATTGCCTCGTACCTGATAGCCATAGCAGTTACAAATTATGCACGCTATTCCGATTATTATGTTATAGGAACGGATTCCCTGGAAATACTTAATTACGTTTATCCCGAAGACTCCGTTGCGCTTCGTGCTACAACTCCTGTTGCTGTAAAAACTATGGCTTTATTCGAACAACTATTCTCTCCCTACCCTTTTAAGAAAGAAAAGTACGGACATGCACAATGCAATATGGGTGGTGGCATGGAACATCAAACCATGACTTTTCTGGGGAAGAAAGCATTCAATTTTCACACCATTACCCACGAACTTGGGCATCAATGGTTCGGTAATATGGTAACGTGCGGAACTTGGGAAGATATATGGCTGAACGAAGGATTTGCGACATATAGCATGTTATTGTGTTATGAATATCTCTTGCCTGACGACTACTGGTATAAAATAGTGTTGGAGGAAATAAGAAAAAATATAATTACCAAACCACAAGGTTCAGTTTTTTGCAACGATACAACCAGTGTTTCCCGGATATTCAACGGCAGTTTGTCGTACCATAAAGGAGCTTATTTGCTTCACATGCTACGTTGGATGCTCGGAGATACCGTTTTCTTTCAGGGTGTTCGTAATTATTTAAACGATCCGGTATTACAATATGGTTTTGCACGTACCCGGGATTTAAAAAAGCATTTAGAAACTCAATCCGGTAAAGATCTAACCCGCTTCTTTGCCGATTGGTTCTACGGTTCAGGAGTACCCGATTATTCTGTCAGTGTACAGCAACAATTGGATTTAAGCACAAAAGTTACAATAAATCAAACACCATTCAACAGCGATGTGAGTTTCTTTGCCATGGTGCTACCTGTAAAATTTAAAGGTGCCGGAAAAGACACAACCATCGTTTTCGACCATATCTTTTCTGGCGAAGTTTTTGATTTCGAACCGGCATTTAAAATCGACAGCGTATTCTTCGATCCGGACATGAAAATACTATATAACAAAGCGGTTGTTTCATTGGACCCAATTCAATCGTCACTTAATCAGATTAAAACCGACGAAAACATACAGATTATGGTAAACCCAGCCAAAGACTTTCTTAAACTGAAATTCAAATCCGGTACGATTAATTACTTGCAGATAGTTGGTTTGGATGGAAAACAGGAAATTACAATCCCTGACAGACAGGAACTCTCACTTATAGAATTAGACATCCGGAATCTTCGACCCGGGATGTATATACTCAAAGCAGGAACATCAGACTGGAGTGAAACCAAAAAGTTTATTGTAATAAAATAATGGTCGACTTATTAGCCCGGACAAAAAAAAAGATCTCTACCCTATTGAACAAGAAACCCGATACTGTTTTTACTTGTATCGGGTTTCTTGTTCTTTTTTTGCTGATTAAAACCGAATTGCTAATGCTAGTCCGTTTTGATTAACCCCTAGTTTTATCTGATAAGGTTCTACTTTCGAGATTGGCTTTCCTTCGTTGTATGCACGGGCTGCTTTCAAGATATTTTTATCGGCCGAACTTGCTATCGGAATTGCTATAGCAACCAAACCACAACCAACTGCTGCTAAAGTCCAGTTTGGTTTTCCACCACCCAAAGCAGTACCAACAGGGTATCCAATCAAAAAACCACCTGCATAACCCAGCACGCTTGTAAAACCAGAAGTACCTTTGGCTTTCTTAAAATATTCAGTTGCTGTTAAATTATCCTGTACAACCTCTTCAAACGAATTTAAAGTCAATACCTGATCGTTGAATTTATATTTATAACCTCCACCCGCTTTTATTATTTCAATAGTATCCCTGACAGGTTCTTGTACCAATTGAATTGATTGCCTTGTGCTATCTTCGGGTGTATTTGTCATTGTTGGAGCAGCCACATCCAATGAAGTTACTTTGTAAATAGTTGCCGTAATACGATGGCAAGAGCTTGCCAGATCAGGATATGTGTGGTCAGTAATTTTAAGCAAATTGCCACCTGCTTTTCTGGCTTCAACTTTTGCTGCTTCTAAAACTGTTTCAAAATCACATTTTGTACTAAAGCCTGTGTCTCCTATTTTTACTTCTCCAAGCTTTTCTGTATTTGATGGAACTTTTTCTGCCACTTCTAAAACTGCTACTTCATCTAGGCTATCCAATGCCGGATATTTTTTTGTGATAGAACTATTAATACGAGGTGAACATGAGCTTAAAAGAATTAAGATTCCAAAAAAAGCTAAAATTATCGTTTTCTTCATTTGAATTGTTTTATAGAATGATACATATAGAAGACGTCTTGACTTTTTTACAAAATGATTTTTAATTCGGGTAGCGCGAGTTTCAACTCTCGCTATTCATAAATTATTGTGAGTTGGAATAACTCGCATCGCTCATGACCGCTGGTTCGCGCGACTCGGCTCAAATACAAATTAACACCTGTTTTATGCAACTTTTATTAAAAGTCAAGACGACTTCATAAAACAAAATGAATTATTCATTTACGAACGGCTCACAATCCAGCGTTTAACGAAATTTTTCAACGTCTGCAGAAGCAACTCTTTTACCCACTGCGAGGAACTATTCGTCCAGCGTTGTGGATGGGTGGTAATCATAAGCACATTATTGACCGGGGTTGTTTCCAACCACTGAATAAAATCAAACGTGGAATGAATACGTAAACCAGCCCTGCCCGATTGTGCCGTTTTGTCACGTACATTGTATTTATCACCATCCCACATCCGGGCTGTATCGGTAAAATAAACCATCTCGGCCTCACTCCCAGCCTCTTCTTTCCATAGAGAGAACGTAGAAAGAAAATCAAAATAAGGTTCACCCACAATGCCAAAGTCACGGTAATCGTAGGCTTTCCAAAGATCCTTATTGTCCCATTTGGAGGTGGGACTTCCGTGCATGCAAATGGTACGTACCGGATAAAACCTGCGGAAATGCGCTAACTGATGTTTGAAATGTTCGATTGCCTTTTCAGCATCTCCTTTAAACAGCGACATATCTTCGTAGTGATAGCCTATTTCATGTCCCAGCGCACCTATAGCATGTATTATTTCGGGTTGGTTGCTTTGCGGCACGATGCGGAAATAGTAGGAAGCACGCACGCCTAGTTCAGCTTCGACTTGTGCTGTAGCGAGCGAGTTGGCCGCTTTTAAATCCACGTCATGGCGTAAAATCACGTAGCGCCCCTGCGCCTTTCCGTCGCACCAGTCCTCAAACGTGTAAAAGCTGTAACCTGCCTGCCTGAGCGCAAGTAAAAGCTGTCGGTATACCGTAAGTGTAAAATCGTTCATTAGTGGCGGTTAGTTTATAGTTTATAGTTCATAACGAAGCAGCACCAAACTTATCGGGGTTATTAAACATATATGACAATAACTTTCCCACTTCTTCATTCACAGCTACAAGTTGTAAATGAGACTCATTCGTAATATAACCACATTTTAATGAGAAGTCAAGCCAAACGAGAGTCTCGCTATTCTCACCCAAACAATCAGTTATTTTCATTAAAAAATGATTATGATAAATTCTTTTGCGATAAGACTCAGCAAAATTTGCACAAACCGACCGGGAAGAGCGCCGGATTTGATCAGTCAATGAATATTTTTCTTCTTTTGGAAAGTTTTGGGTAACATCAAAGATATTAACAGCCTGTTCAAAAGCCCTTTTATATGCTGTCAAATCCCTAAAATCTGTATATTTATATTCCATCCAACAAACTACAAACAACTAATTATGAACTACTTAAACCTGTCCTGCCACTCCGGAGTCTTCCTCATCACCTTCGCACTTTCTGGATAGTTTTCGATAAACCACACGTAAAAAGCACTTACATCTATTTTGTCTGCAAGCATTTTCTGACGACGATCCTGCCATACTGCTTTGAGGTCGGGCATAGCCAGCAGTTCATTGATTTTTTCGAACATGGCTACCGAGTTTGTAGGCAGGAAACCATAAGTCAGGTTATAGGTATGCTCCTCTTCTTCCAGATACGATATCCGGCCCACAAAGGTATTACAACGTATAGCAGGCGTACCCAGCACGGCAGCTTCCGATGTCATGGTCTGGCTATCACCTATCAGCATCGTGGCATAATACATCAACGAATGCACTTTTTCGGGCGATATTAGCAGTTGGTATTTCCGGAACTCTTCATCAATATTACGCTCGGTAGTGATAAATACCTTCCCTCTTTTTTCCAGGACAGCAATCAGTTTACGCTTATTCTCTATAGACAAGCCTTGCACACCTACATCATGATGCGCCTTAAAAGCATTGAACCGCAAAATAAAATAAGTCTCACCCTCTTTCAATCCGATCTCTTCCAATACGCGCGGATCCGGTGTAAAACGGTTCGGGTGTAGATAGGCCAACTCATGATAGCCGGCGTAAGGAATCATCTTTTTTGTTGCGCGTATGGCACAGGCCGGACTCAACACCACATCTGCAAACGGATGGCCCCATTTCACAAATAGCGGTTCCACGGCGTCATCGTCATCATCAATAATAATTGAATGAAGCCCGGAAACTTTCGATATATGTGCCGGGGTCAGCGAAGAGCTAAAACCGACATTTATCTTTTTTGAAACAACCAACCACCATATTTTCAGATTATACATAACCTGTAAAAGCGCTTTACCAATAAGAGAGTCTCTCTTCCCTCCCAGATAAAGGTACGGAATTTCATATTTATCCAGCAAGGCAATGGCAGAAGGAATATCCTTGACCGTTACATACACCTTGTGTCCACGCTTTCCCAGTTCGAAATACGTATTTCGTACCACATGCACATGCGCTGGATGCGCTATATCTATTAATATATTCATTTTTAGTGATTAATTATACCGCCCCAAGCCCCTAAAGGGGATGTGAAGCTACTTTCGTCTCGTATATTAGGTATTATACATGTTATATGTATCTGAATAACTGCATTTTAACATATAAACAAAAGAGAATAGAACACGGATAAACACTGATTTTGCTGATTTGCGCAGATAAAATTGTATTTACGAATTAATAGTCGGATTTTTTCCCCGATAAATCGAGGCTGATTTCAGATCTATGTCTTTATCATCTCACCAAAGGTGAGATAAAAATCTGTATTAGATCCGCTAATTCAGCATTTATCCGCGTTCTATTCTTAAAAACAAACTAAGTTAACGTGAGTTCGCTATAAGCCAAAATCGCAACTCATTATTAGACTTCAACATAAATGAAAAAATAAGGGTATGAGCTGGCAGATTCCTCAGTTACTACTAAGGGTTTTCAAAAAAACAGGTTTTTAGAGATGCTTTAACCCCTTAGTAGAAAATCAATCCAGACATTAGAAACCCTTATTAGCATATTGTATAACGTTTTAGAATTTAAGCGGACTAAAATCTTATATCGAACTCACGTTAAGTTATATAATGTCTATTTTTTCTGTTATTTTTCTTTTTAAAGATACTGCGTCTTTACATCCCCATCAGGGGCTTGGGGCGGTATTTCATGTATTTAATATTACATTTCAAATCTACAAAGCTATAAACTACCAACTCTTAACTCCCGTCTCGAAACTATAAACTATAAACTATAAACTATTTCCCTGATTTCAGTTTTTTTACCATATATTTCCCCAAGTCATAAAGCCGCGGGTTGCAAACAAATAAAAACCGTCCATGTTCAACCATCTCACCGCCAAATTTCGATTTGAACTCACGGACACCATATCCTTCATCCGGTTTCCCGGCCCCCATCATATCAAAACGGGCACAACCATTTGACGCCGCATATTCAATGGCAGCCCAGGTAGCCAACGTCGATGGGAATATATTTTTCACCTGCCCATCAAGCCCGCATACAAACCATTCGTAAACAGCCCGGCCCGGCAATACCATGCAAACACTTCCACCGATAACCTGCCCCCGGTATTTTATTACAAAAAGCTTTCCGTTCGGTTGTTGGGTCAGTTTCTCGAAAAACTCAAACGGAAACAACGGCGTTTTAATCCGCATTTTATACAGATTGTGAAGTATTTCGTAATAGGCTTTCAGGTCATTTATATCTGTTGTTTCAGCCCAGTCGGCACCTTCTTTGCGCGAAAGTTTCACATCACGGCGCTTGGTAGAGCTTAATTGCTTGGATGCTGTTTCCACATCGGGTGTAGCCACGTGGAAGTTGAGGTGCGGACGATATTCAAACCCTGCACTTTCAATAGCCGGACGAAACGCAGTATAATCACTATAATTGCGTAGTTCCAGGTAAATGGCCTTGCTTGCCAGTTCTTTTTTGGCTTTGTCCAGCAACTGCTTCACGGCTGATTCGGAAACATTGGGTGACAACAGCACCCCCCCCGGCGCAATAGCCCGACGACTAAAAAAACGCTTGGCGATATTCCCATCGGCAATAATATACCCGCAAAGAATCCCCACCAAGGTATCGTTTTCGGAAACGCCAAACAGAAACGGTTTCAGGAAAGAGAGGGAGCTATAAAAATCAAAACATTCTCGCGTCTGGAAAAAGGTAGCGGTAGTTGATTTTTCAACCAGCTCATCCCATTGTGAAAGATTTATTTCAGAAACAGAAGTATAAATAATCATATAGAGGGTTATCGAAAGGAAATTCCTGTTATTTCCTGCAAAAATAAGAATTAAAAGTGAAATAACCGTGTCATAATTATGCAGCCGGGCAGGATTGGCTGAAAAACTATCCCAGGTTATTTATTAATCCGGCCGAACTATGAGAGAGTTAAGTTTTTAATGTAAAAATATAAGAAACCCTTCCGCTGCGCTCGTCCCTCCCGATATATCGGAATGTTCCACTTCCAAAAGGGGACAGCTGCTAAGTGCGTGGGTTGTCTAATTGAAGAGGTTTTTTAGAATTGATTATAAACCCCAATATACTGCTTGTATTAATGCTGATTAATGTGCAAACATCTGTTTTGCGTGGCTCTTCACTTCTTGCTCCATCTCCTATGCTATGAGAGAGGGCTGGGGTGAGGTCGGGAAGTACCCAATTTATCGGGGGTAGGGTTTCTTATATAACTATAAACGCATGGCGTTAAAACACCACGCTATTTAAATCGGTCGTGGAGATGCCACTTACTAATCACTAATCGTTAATCACCGCCTAGTATTAACTATTAACTATTAACTATTAACTATCAACTATGAACTATGAACTATGAACTATGAACTCGTACACTTCCCCTATTCTCTTCGCCACACTCGCCGCATCCAGTCCGCGCTCCACAATCCGTTTCCGTCCCTCCGTGCGTTTTCCAAAATCCAGTACCTGTTGCAGTTTTGCAGCAATATCATCCGGCTCGTATGCAGCCAGGCAGCAACCTTCCACCCCGCTGATAACCTCCGGCACATCGCCCACCGGAACCGATACCACAGGGCAATTACAAGCCATGGCTTCTTTGATAAACTGCGGCGAACCTTCGGTAAAGCTCGTCATCAATACCGCATCCACGGCATTCATCAGCAGCGCCACTTTCTCCCGCGTATAGCCTTTTAGTTCCAGCAACGTAACATCAGGAACAAGCCCCGCTGCCTCCTGTGCCAGTAACGGGTTTTTCACCCGGTTGGTAAACGAACCCGCGAACAACACATATTGCTTACCTGCATCCAGCTTCAGTTTCTGCCTTGCTTCCGTTTTATCCAGCGGCATAAACAACTCCACATCCACCCCGCACGGTATCAACACAGATTTTCTCCCTTTAAATACTTTGTTCCGTTTTCTTTCTCCATTTGGAGAAAGTCCCTGAAAGGGGAAAGAGGTCAGAGATGCAAGAGGGGTTCTTTTCCCCTCTCCCCGGGGAGAGGGGCCAGGGGTGAGGTGGTTTCCTTTCCTCATATTTTTCTCCGACACAAACACATTCCATACCGACAGCATCATGCATAACCGCGAAAACGGATATACTTTCCGGTCATTGATATCGCTTCCATGATAGGTCGTTACCACCGGAACCCGTCGTTGCAGATTAGCCAGCAACCCCGACAACCCGTAATGGGCATGAATCAGGTCCGGCTGAAATTCCTTTATTTTGCGCAGTAAACTTTTCCGGCTTTTTAAATAGCCTATGATTCCTTTCTGTTCAATGGCATAATAATCCATCTCAATACCAGTCTCCCGCAATGCCTCAACCTGCTCCACTATAAATGGCGCTATCTTACCCGAATTCTTACTGCAAACAATTAATATCTTCATTACATTAGTAATTTGTAATTAATAAACCCCTCCACTTGCTCGTCCCCTGACCTCACCCCAGCCCTCTCCCAAAGGAGAGGGAGCAAGAAAGGGGATATCCTCGAATGCCTGGGTTTTATACATTTAACCAGCCTTATATCGTTGGTTATTTTGAATAAAATCTTATCCTATTCAAAAAACTTCGGCAACTTAAAAAAACTTCAGACTTCGAAGCTGTCCCCTTTTTTAAGGGGACGAGCGTAGCGGAGGGGTTTCTTATATTATATTTCGCATCCCAATTTATCGGGGAAGGTTTTTTTATATTAAAACACACCTATTAACTAATTCCTGTACTTGATCACCTTTGCCGGATTTCCTCCCACAATGGCATAATCCGGAATATCTTTTGTCACCACCGAGCCCGCACCAACTATCGCCCCTTTGCCAATATGCCTGCAACCGGGAAGAATCATAGCCCTGGCCCCTATCCAAACATCATCTTCTATGGTCAGGGGAGTTTGGGGTTCGGAACCCTGATGACCCATGGGGACATCCAGACTATCGTATTTATGGCCACCGCCCAGGAAAAGCACCTCTTCGGCCATCATCAAGTTATTACCTATGGTCACAATACGGTTTACCGACTTAAAGTTAGCTCCCAATGCCCCCTCATTACCTACGCTGAAATTTTTTCCATTTCCAACATAAGCCCTGTTCTCCACCACCAGTTTATCGCCGCATGCAGCAAAAATCCGCCGGCACAAAAAGCGCCGGAAAAGCATGGATACCTTCCCCAGCGGACGGGTTGACTTTGGCAAATACTGCGCAAAACCATAATACAATAACAAGTATATTTTTCTCATAATTTTGTATCTTCCTGAAATTTATTTGTTTTTTTTAACCCATCCTCCAAGAAATCGGGTATTAATATAATATAAGAAACCCCTCCCCTGACCTCACCCCAGCCCTCTCCAAAAGGAGAGGGAGCAAGAAAGGGGACATCCTCGATTGCCTGGGTTTTATACATTTAACCAGCACTTATATGACTGAATATAAACTACAAAAAAAAAAAAACAAC
>Ga0079306_1002535_pt1 | contig 10111 bp, 8 predicted proteins | sample Methanotroph_Enr_FD_79181 | JGI IMG/M metagenome (GOLD analysis project Ga0079306, IMG submission 79181) | Enriched soil microbial communities from Old Woman Creek wetland in Ohio, USA - Methanotroph_Enrichment_5 | ecosystem: Environmental > Terrestrial > Soil > Wetlands | place: USA: Ohio...
CAGGCCTTGCGCAAGCTCGCCGGCGCGGTCAGCAAGAGCCGCACGATCGTCGTTTTCATCAACCAGATCCGCGAGAAGATCGGCGTGATGTTCGGCAACCCCGAGGTCACCCCTGGCGGCCGGGCGCTAAAGTTTTACGCGTCGGTCCGCATCGACATCCGCCGGATCACCAGCCTGAAGGAGAAGGAACAGGTCATCGGCAACCACGTCCGCGCCAAGGTCGTCAAGAACAAGGTCGCGGCTCCCTTCAGGATTGCCGAGTTCGACCTCATGTACGGGACCGGAATATCCAAGGAAGGCTCGATTCTCGATCTCGGCGTCGAAGAAGCGATCGTCGCCAAGTCCGGTGCGTGGTATACGTACGGCGCCGAGCGCCTGGGTCAGGGTCGCGAGGCCGCCAAGGAGTTCCTCCGCGAGAACCCCGCACTGCGCGGCGAGATTGAATCGAAGGTCAGGGGCGAGTTGGGCCTTCCCGTGTCCGCTGCTCCGGCACCACAGGCCGACACTGCCTCAGGCAAGCCGCAGAAGAGCGAACCGGCTGCTGCCGTCGCCCCGTAGCCATTAACCCCATCCCGATGTTCACGTCCATCGAACGAATAGAGAGCGTCGGGCCCGATGCCAGGGCCCGACGCATCTTCTTCGCTGATGGCTCACCGGCGCGCGTTACCTCTGCTGCAGCCGTGAGGCTTTTGGGGCTTGAGGTGGGGCGTGAGGTCGAGCCCGACCAAGTGCTCGGTGCTCTCGCCACCAACGAGCCCCAGCTTGCGCGTGACCGGGCGCTTCAGCTTCTCGGATATCGCGAGCGTTCGAGCCAGGAGCTCACCCAGCGGCTGCATCGTGACGGCTACCCGGACGGTATCGTTGATGAGGTGGTTTCGCGCTTCTGTGAGGTAGAACTGGTCGACGACCGTCGCTTCGCTTCCGCGTGGATCAGATCTCGTGTCAGCGCGGGTTACGGGCTACGCCGGATCAAGCGCGAGCTGCGCGAGAAGGGGGTGGCTGACGACGTCGTCGAAGATGCCGTCGTCGAGAGCGAACTCGAAGACGAGCTCCTCCGTGCGCGTGCGGCCCTGAGAGGGCGCGCGCCACGTGACTCCAAGGAACGAGAGAAGCTCGTTCGACGACTCGTGGGACGCGGTTTCGACCTGAGGGTCGCCGTCGATGCTGTCGGCCCGGTGCCGCCAGCCGATTCCTCCGATACCTAGCATCACGGTCTTTCGTTCGTCCGTTTTTAGGGTCTTCGACCAGCGGCAACTCGATGAGTTGTCCCTGCTGAGGATGCCAGCCAACCTTGACCCCGCCAAGAGTCGCGCTGTAGGATGCCCATAGGCATCACTTATCACCCGTCGGCTTGCGAATCAGCGAGTCCATGGCGGTTTCTGTGCAAGGTACACGCTGCTTTCGACAGAACGACCCCCGGGTCGTCTTTCGTGGTATCCGAGCACCCGTGGCCTGCGTAGGAAGATTTCGATGCCGGACGCTCTTGCCGCCCGGGATTGCTGCCCTTCGAGGAGCCCTCCGAGTTGCAGGCGTCCGTACTCAACTGACGAGAACGACTGACACCTGAAAGGAGGGCGTATGTCGGCTTCATCGGCACTTCTGCTCTTTGTCGCGTTGATTATCGGCGCCGCCCTCGGCTTCGCCATCAACCGTTTCCTGATCAAAGGCCGATCCGAACGTGCTGCGGAAGACGCGGAACGTACGGTCAAGGATGCGGAGAAGCAAGCCGAGACACTCAAGAAGGAAGCACTTCTCGAAGCTAAAGACCAGATTTTCAAGCTCAAGCAGGACGCCGAAACTGAGAACAAGGAGCGGCGCCGGGAGATTCAGACCCTCGAATCCCGCCTGTCCGAACGCGAGGCGTCCATCGATCGGCGCGCTGAGTCCCTGGACAAGCGCGAGCACACTCTCTCGTCCATGCAGGGCCAGATCGCAAAGGTCGAAAAGGATCTCGAAGATGCAATTGCCGAGGAGCGCGAGCGCCTCGAGCGCATCGCTGGCATGACCGCCGATCAGGCGCGTGCCGAGCTTCTGAACCGCATCCAGGACGACGTCAAGAAGGACGCCGCCGCCATCATCCGTGAGTCCGAAAGCCGTGCTCGCGAGGAGGCCGACAAACGCGCGCGCAATATCGTCGGCATCGCCATTCAGCGCGTCGCCGCCGATCACACCGCCGAGTCCACGGTGTCCGTCGTCCACATCCCGAGCGACGACATGAAGGGCCGCATCATCGGCCGAGAAGGCCGCAACATCCGCGCCTTCGAACAGATGACGGGGATCAATCTCATCATCGATGACACCCCCGAGGCCGTCATTCTCTCGAGCTTCGATCCGGTGCGGCGTGAGATCGGGCGGATCACGCTCGAATCGTGTATCGCCGATGGGCGCATCCACCCGGCCCGCATCGAGGAGATGTTCAATAAGGCCGAGCAGCTCGTCAACCAGCAGGTCCATGAGGCCGGCGAACAGGCGGCGTTCGACAGTGGCATCCACGGCCTGCATCCGGAGATCATCAGAACCCTCGGCCGTCTGAAGTTCAGAACCTCCTACGGTCAGAACGTGCTCAAGCACTCCCTCGAGGTCAGCTACCTGGCTGGCGTCATGGCTTCGGAGCTCGGCGTGGATGTCACGCTTGCCAAGCGCGCTGGCCTTCTCCACGACCTCGGCAAGGCGATCGACCACGAGATCGAGGGCCCTCACGCGGTCATCGGCGCGGATCTTGCGCGCAGGATGAACGAGCCTGCCGCCATTGTGCACGCCATCGAGGCGCACCACGCAGACGTCGAGCCCAACACTGTCGAGGCTGTTCTCGTGCAGGCTGCTGACGCCATCTCCGCCGGTCGGCCGGGAGCTCGCCGAGAAACCCTCGAGAGCTACATCAAGCGGCTCGAGAAGCTCGAGGCTGTCGCCAACGCCCACCGGGGGGTCGAGCGTACCTACGCCATGCAGGCTGGCCGCGAGATCCGTGTCATGGTCAAGCCGGAACAGATATCTGACGCCGATGCAACCGTGCTCGCGCGCGAGATTGCCAAGCAGATCGAACACGAGCTCGAGTATCCCGGGCAGGTCAAGGTCATGGTCATCCGTGAGAGCCGGGCAGTCGACTACGCTAAGTAGACGAACGGGACACCGAACCGGGATCCAACAGGCCGTCCGACAGGACGGCCTGTTCTCTGTCCGGAGTCTCCCGCCATGGTGAATGGAAAGGTAGACTGACTCGCATGACTCCCGCAGACGATCTTCTTAACTTCATCACCTCGGTCTCAGGTGACAGCTTCCTCAAGGTCGAGGAGAACCTCGGCGACGGCTATGTTCGACTCAAGGTTTCGGAGGCCGAACGCCGTCAGGCGAAGCACGACATTCGATCCGCGGAGGATGTCGTCATCGAACTCCTGAGGAACTCTCGCGATGCGCACGCTGACCGCATCTTCCTTGCTAACAGCAGGGAAGGGGACCTACGGACGTTCACCATTGTGGACGATGGGGTGGGAATCCCGGCCCCCATGCAGGAGCGGGTCTTCGAACCTCGCGTCACGAGCAAGCTCGAGACGATGGTGGTCGACAACTGGGGCGTCCACGGCCGGGGAATGGCGCTCTACTCGATTCGGACCAACGTTGCGGAGGCCCGCGTTTGTGTCTCCGATCTGCACAAAGGTACGGCCATGACCGTCATTGCCGACATCTCAGCGCTCTCCGAGCGAGCTGATCAATCGACATGGCCTGTCCTCGAGCGCGACGAAGCAGGGCTGACGCACGTCGCTCGCGGGCCCCACAACGTCATCCGTCGCACGGTCGAGTTTGCCCTTGAGCATCCTGGCTTGGACGTGTACATCGGCACGCCAACCGAGATTCTTGCCACGATGGCGCACGTTGCCAAACGCGATCTTGACTCCTCGGAACTCCTGTTCTGCGACGATCTGTCGGGTTTACCCGTATGGCAGAGGCCGGCGGCGACTGCCGACGCGGGGGAGCTTACTGACGTGGCGACGGCACTGGGGCTCGCCGTGTCCGAGCGGACGGCGCACCGGTTGCTCGCCGATGAGATTCCGCCGCTGCAGCCTGTGATGGCCACGGCGCTCGGCCACGAGCGTCACGTCGCGCCCTCTTCCCAGCCCGATATCTACCGCGATCGACGGGGCCTCAAGATCCACCCGTCCGACCTATCCGCATTCTCGGCAGAACTCGAATCGGCCTTTGACATGCTCGCTTCGCGCTACTATCTCCACCTCAAGAGCTCGCCGCGAGTCACCGTCGGGAAGGACGATATCCGCGTCCGGTTCGATATCGAGAAAGAGGACTGACGCAGGTGCGGTGGCGCGGTATACTGTTCCTCGCGCATGACGCGCCAAACGAACCAGCAGTCGCACCACATTCGTAGCAGCCGCGAGAGCGGCCACTTACCAGCATTCGCGCCAGGGAGGGACCGTGGACGTCCTTAAGGTTTCGAGCAAGTCCAATCCTAACGCCGTCGCTGGCGCCCTCGCCGGGATCATTCGTGAGCAGGGTGCCGCCGAGGTTCAGACTGTCGGAGCCGGTGCCCTCAACCAAGCTGTGAAGGCTATAGCCATTGCGCGAGGTTTTGTCGCGCCGAGTGGTGTTGAGCTGACGTGCATTCCCGCATTCGCCGACATCGAGATCAATGGCGAAGAGCGCACAGCGATTCGTCTTCTCGTTGAACCCCGAGACATGCACCGCTGAGCCCATGCCCATGAAGGCGGATCTACACGTCCACTCGACCGCCTCAGACGGGACCCTCACGCCCGCGCAACTGGTTGACTTGGCGCTTGAGCGCGAGGTAGATGTTCTCGCAATCGCCGATCACGACTCGGTATCCGGCCTCGCTGAGGCCGCAGAGGCTTCGCACGACACCGGGCTCACCCTCATACCTGCGTGCGAACTGTCGGCCTCCCTGGACGGGTACGACGTCCATATACTGGCCTACTTCGTCGATCCGAATTCGCCTGAACTGCTCGAAGAGCTGCGTATCCTGAGGTCCAATCGGCTGAAGCGCGCTGAGCAAATGGTTCGGGCTCTCAGCCTCGACGGCATTCCGATCACCATGGACCAGGTGCTCGAACTCTCGGCGGGGGGAGCGGTCGGCAGAAGCCACATCGCGCGTGCGCTCGTGGACAGCGGCCATGTGGATACGATGACCTCGGCTTTCGAGCGCTTCATCGGCCGGGATGGGAAGTACTACTACGCCAAGAGCTCCCGGTCGCCCGTGGAAGTGGTCGCTTCGATCCGCGAACTCGGCGCCATTCCTGTGTTAGCGCATCCTGGGGTCACCGCAGCGGACGAACTCATACCCGCCATGGTCGAGCACGGGCTGATGGGCATCGAGGCGTACCACGCCGACCACACTCGCGAGCAGCGAGACCGGTACGCGCGAATGGCTGCCGACTTGGGCCTGATCACCACGGGGGGAACCGACTACCACGGCCCGCAGTCGCACAACCCGCAGCTTGGCAGCATGGACGTCCCTGAGGCGTCCGTCCGCGCTCTTTTGCGCTTAGGGCCCGACACACTATCCGCCTAGTCGCTCTTGGATCCACGGGCCTGGGCCAAACACGCGTGATACACTCGCACGCCATGGAGACGTATCTCATTCGCACCTTCGGGTGCCAGATGAACAAGCACGATTCTGAACGTGTCGCCGGGTTGTTGACCGCACAGGGCATGAGACCCGTGTCAGCAGCCGAGGACGCAGACGTCGTCGTGTTCATGACCTGCTGCGTTCGCGAGAACGCCGATGAGAGGCTTCGAGGCCAAGCACGCTCTCTCAAGAGCACCAAGGCGAGCCGTCCCGGACAGCTCATCGCGGTGGGAGGGTGCATCGGGCAGCGGGACGGCGAGAAGCTTCTGAAGCAGATTCCGCACCTCGACGTCGTCTTTGGAACCCATAACCTTGAGCGCCTTCCCGTGCTACTCGAGACCGCACGGCATCAGCGTCTACCACAGGTCGAGGTCCTGTCCGAGACGGCAGGCTTCGCGAGTGATCTGCCGACCGAACGCGAACACCCTTGGCACGCTTGGGTGCCGATCACCATCGGCTGTGACAACTTCTGCAGCTACTGCATAGTCCCCTACGTCAGGGGCCGTGAGAAGTCGCGCCCGATGGCACAGATCGAGTCCGAGGTGCGTCGTTTGGTCGCCGATGGTGTCAAAGAGGTCACCCTGCTCGGCCAGAACGTGAACAGCTACGGACGTGACCTCTACGGAGAGGCCCGGTTCGCCCAGGTCCTGCGTGCGGTGGCCGAGACTGGAGTGGACAGGATCCGGTTCGCGACATCGCACCCCAAAGATCTGTCATCCGACACGATCGCCGCCATGGCTGAGGTCCCGGCCGTCATGCCCTACCTGCACCTGCCCATTCAGTCGGGGTCGGACCGGATTCTTGCTGCCATGAACCGCAAGTACACTCAGGACGACTATCTGGGCCTGGTTTCGAGAGCCCGTTCGGCAATCGAGAATCTCGCGATTTCGACCGACATCATCGTTGGCTTTCCCGGCGAGACTGAGTCGGATTTCGAAGCCACGCTGGACGTCGTTCGCGAGGTCGGATTCGACCAGGCCTTCACGTTCATCTACTCGCCCCGCGAAGGAACGCCGGCCGCGACACTCGGGCACCAGGTTCCTCGCGAGGTGTCACAGCCCCGGTTCGACCAGCTCGTCGAGTTCGTTCACCGTTCGGCCTTCGAGAACAACCGCCGCCTGGTCGGCAGCGTCCAGCCGATTCTGTTCGAGGGTGTGAGCAAGCGCGACGAGAACGTGCTTGCCGGACGAACGCCCACCAACAAGATGGTTCATGTTGGAGTCCCTGAGGGCCGCGAGGGTCGTGAATTCGCCGGCAGGATCCTCGACGTGGAGATCCTTGAGGCTCAGACATGGTTCTTGGGCGGTAGACTGCTGGGTACAGAGTGGGAGAGAGGCGCTGCAGCGCCACCACTCTGATCGGGGCAGGGAGTGACCATCATGGCTTCGGACTCCTTTGGAATCATCACACCGCATCCACCCATCTTCGTTCCGAGGGTCGGTGGCGAGCAACGCCACGTGGCTGACGCGTCGCTCGATGCACTCGCGCTCGCATCGAGAGCGTTGTCGTCCTTTCAGCCCGACACCATCGTTCTCATCTCACCCCACGCCCCTGTCGTTGGGGACGCGTTCGTCGTGGATACGAGCGAGGTGCTCCGTGGCTCGTTGGACCAGTTCGGGGACGACGACGAGTACGAGTGGCCGGGCGATCCCGATCTGGCCTTCCGCATCGTGGACGAGCTGAATGCCGCGGACATCCCGTGCATGCCACGCAATATGAACGATCGTCTCATGCCGGGCTGGGCGGACCACGCCACGATCGTGCCACTGCACTTCCTGAAGCCTGCATCCAACATCCGGCTCGTTGTGCTGTCGTTGTCGTTTCTGCCGTACGAAATCCACCGCCGTCTCGGGCAGATCATCGCTCTGTGCGCTTCAGAGTTGGGGCGTCGGGTCGCCTTCGTGGCCAGCGGAGACCTCTCGCACCGCCTCACGCGCGACGCGCCCGTTGGCTTCTCTCCTCGGGGAGCTGAACTGGACTCGGCCATCGTCGAGGGCGTTCGGAGTGGCATGATTGGCAGTCTGGCGGACCTCGATCCCGACCTTATCGACGCGGGAGGGGAGTGCGGCCTGCGTTCGATCATCGCGCTAGGTGGCTTTTCGGGCGAGGACCCGGTACCGACGCAGGTGCTCTCCTATGAGGGCCCCTGGGGCGTCGGGTACCTCACCGCACTTGTCGGAGGAGCAGCGCTTCACGCAGCGGGCGCGCTAGAGTCCGTCGCCGAATCGGGCCGCAAGGGCGGGATGCCCGGCAGTGCGGAGAGCGAGATCGTCGCGCTCGCACGGCACACCATTGAGCACTATCTTCAGACTGGCGAGATTGCCGAGCCCAAGCTCTCAGACCCGGCGTATCCCGCGCGGGCAGGGGTCTTCGTCTCACTGCATCGTGAGAACCAGTTGAGGGGATGCATCGGCACTATCTCGCCGACAATGCCGACACTCGCCGAGGAGGTTGCGTACAACGCCATTCAGGCTTCCACACAGGATCCTCGCTTCGCGGCACTGCGCCCTGACGAGCTCGCTGACCTCGAGGTCAAGGTGGACGTTCTCCATGCCCCTGAGGGATGCGAACTGTCCGACCTCGACCCGTCCCGCTATGGTGTCATCGTGATGAGCGGCGGTCGCCGCGGACTTCTGCTGCCCGATCTTGAAGGAGTCGAGGACGTCTCCACCCAGGTCTCCATCGCCCTGCAGAAGGCGGGCATACCTCCCGGGACGCCCTGTTCTCTCCAGCGATTTCTCGTGGATCGCTACGTTTGATCCATGACGCAGCCGCCGACGCCCTCAGGAACGCGCCCCCATGACGATTCAAGCGCTGCCCGCGTTCGGGTTCTCGCGATCGTGGGCCCCACGGCGGTCGGCAAGACCGCGGTCGCCGAGGAGGTCGCCGTACGCCTGGGTTCCGAGGTCGTTTCCGCGGACTCCATGCAGGTCTACCGCGGCATGGACGTCGGGACGGCCAAGCCGCCTGTCGCGTCGAGGCGCGTGCCGTACTGGTGCATCGACATCGTAGATCCCGGGATTCCCTTCTCGGCGGCGCTGTACCAGCATGCGGCTCGCGACGCGATCGCAGATATCGCCTCGCGCTCGATGATTCCCGTGGTGGTCGGGGGCACGGGGCTCTATGTGCGAGCCGCCCTCGACGATTTCTCCTTCCCAGCAGGCGAGCAGCGGAACAACCCGCTCCGCGCTCACTACGAGGAGTATGCGAGCACACGTGGGGCGGTGGCGCTCTACGACCTGCTCGTCGAGCGAGACCCAGAGTCGGCCGCCGTCATACATCGCAACAACACTCGCCGGGTCGTCCGCGCACTCGAGATGCTCGACACGGGCGCACCCTATTCAGAGCAGCGCAGGGGCTTCTCGGCCCGCAACAGCATCTACGACACGGTCTTCGTCGGCCTGGCGATGGAGCGCGACCGCCTTTACCACCTCATAGACGAGCGCGTCGATGCCATGCTCGAAGGTGGGCTGCTGAGCGAGATCGAGGAGCTGGTTGGCGCCGGCTTGCGCGCCGCACTGACTGCGTCGCAAGCGATCGGCTACAAGGAGTTCGTGCCGGTCGTAGAGGGGCACGGTGACCTCGGCGAGGCGATTGCGGCAGTCAAACAGGCTTCTCGGCGATACGCGAAGCGTCAGCTCACCTGGTTTCGCGCAGACCCGCGCATCGTGTGGATCTCACTGGACGATCTGACCTTGGACCAAGCGGCGGATGCGGTGCTGAGTGCGTTAGACTGTGGCTTGCCGCCGCGAACAGGCGATTCAGGCGCGCCGGCACTCTAGGCTAGGAGTGATGTTATGGAACTCGCGTTTGTGAAGATGCACGGTCTGGGAAACGACTTCGTCGTCATGGAGGACCTCGCCGAGGACCTGGAGCTGTCGGCCGAGGCCGTGGAGTGGTTTTGCGACCGCCACTTCGGCATCGGTGGCGATGGGCTCATCCTTGTGCGTCCGTCAACCAATCCCGACGCCGACTTCTTCATGCTGTACTACAACTCCGACGGGTCAGTCGCCGAGATGTGTGGAAACGGCATCCGGTGCTTCGCGAAGTACGTGGTCGATCACGGTCTGATCCCCGCCGATCAGAACGCGCTCGCTGTCGACACGCTGGGTGGAGTGAAGCCGATCACCATCACCAGGGCCGACGACGGAACGATGGCCCTCGCGACTGTGGACATGGGTGAGCCGATCCTGAACCCAAGCCTGGTTCCCACGGACCTGCGATGCGGAACCAACGAGGACATGGTGGTCTCGTGCCCGCTCGAGACCGAGCTGGGCGTGTTCGAGGTCACGACCGTCTCGATGGGCAATCCGCATTGCGTACTGTGGGTCGCTGACGTCGACATGGCGCCCGTCGCCGAACTCGGTCCCATCATCGAGAATCACCCCATGTTCCCCAACAAGACAAACGTCGAGTTCGCTCAGATGGTTGCCGACAACGTCATCCGCCTGCGGGTCTGGGAGCGCGGGTGGGGCGAGACGCTCGCCTGCGGGACCGGTGCATGTGCCGCAGCCGTCG
>Ga0079306_1002536_pt1 | contig 10109 bp, 9 predicted proteins | sample Methanotroph_Enr_FD_79181 | JGI IMG/M metagenome (GOLD analysis project Ga0079306, IMG submission 79181) | Enriched soil microbial communities from Old Woman Creek wetland in Ohio, USA - Methanotroph_Enrichment_5 | ecosystem: Environmental > Terrestrial > Soil > Wetlands | place: USA: Ohio...
GTTATTATCATTCAGGATAACAAGTAAGTCAGACTTGTTGACGGAAGCGTTATTCAATCCTTCAAAAGCCATTCCGCCGCTCATGGCACCATCGCCAATAACAGCAACAATTTTCCGGTCCTTTTCTTCTTTCAGTCTTGCAGCAACAGCCATTCCAAGTGCTGCCGAAATTGAAGTACTTGAATGTCCAACTCCAAATGTATCGTAAATGCTTTCCGATGGCTTTGGGAATCCGCTGATACCCTTGTATTTTCGATTGGTATGAAAAACGTCTTTCCGGCCTGTGAGAATTTTATGTCCGTAAGCCTGGTGGCCAACATCCCAAACCAATAAATCATAAGGAGTTTTAAAGACATAGTGAAGTGCAACAGTCAGTTCAACAACACCCAGGCTAGCTCCAAAATGGCCGGGATTAGTTGAAACCTCCTCGATTATAAAGTTCCTAAGCTCATTACAAACTTCAGGTAATTGACCTACATTCAACTTTCGTAATTCAGAAGGATCGTTGATCTGATCCAGTAAACTTGCAATATTTTCAACCATCAACTATCAATTTTGCATCCAAATATACAATTTCTGACCTGTAAAACGAAGAACTTAAAAATTCATTGAGTCTGTAAATATTTTGATATAAATTTATTCACATCAAATCCGATCCGCTCAGGTAATCTTGAAATTCTTATTGTCCAAAGATTTGTAAAGTTCTATATTTACATTACTAAAACACTCAAATCATGAATAAATTATTAATTGTATTCAGCTTTTTATTGCTTTCTTCTTGTGTATCATCCAAAAAATTTAACCAGCTAACTGGTAATTTTCAGGAAAGTGAGAAGACTGTTCAGGCACTCAAAGAACAGAATCAATCTTTAAAGGTTCAGAATTCTGATGCACAGAGCAGAATAGATAAACAAGCCAAAGATTACGAAGAGCTTTTAGTAAAATTCAAGGAACTTGAAAGTCGGTTAAGAAGCCTGCAAGTTGGAAGTTCAGAAGAAATAGCCCGGTTAATGGTAAAACTTCAGGAAACTCAAAGTGACTTGCAAAAACGCGAAGATATCCTGAAATCAGCACAAGTGGAACTGGAGCAACGCAGTATTCGCATGAAAGAGCTGGAATCCGCACTTCAGCAAAAAGACGACGCAGTAAAACAACTTAGATTAAAAGTGATGGATGCACTGGTAGGCTTCAATAACAAAGGGCTTACCATTCAGGAAAAAAATGGCAAGGTATACGTCTCGCTTGACGAACAGCTTTTGTTTAAAACCGGGCAGTGGGAAGTTGATCCAAAAGGTCAACAGGCGCTTTCGGACCTTGCCGATGTGTTGGGGAAAAATCCGGACATTAATGTTTTGGTTGAGGGACATACGGATAACATTCCCATGCGTGGAAGCGGTATGGTTAAAGACAACTGGGATTTGAGCGTGATGCGGGCAACTGCGGTTACGCGTATTTTACTGAAAAACAATGCCGTTGAATCCAGACGAATTACTGCCGCCGGACGTGGTGAATTTTTTCCGATCGATGAAGCCAATACCCCGGAGGCCCGTCAGAAAAACCGTAGGACTGAAATTATTCTGACTCCACGCCTCGACGAAATTTTCAGGATTCTTGAAAATAACTAAAAAGATGAAGATTAGGTTTAAACCCTGATGATTCGCCTAATCCGGTTATTAAAGCCAACAATATCGGTATAACCAATTTGCTTTAGCATATCAGTTGCACTTTCATAATGACGGGCAATATCAACTGCACGATGAGCATCCGAACTTAACGTAAGTGGAACATGGTATTTGTAACACAATTCGAGCAATTTTGGACCCGGATGATATTCAGCACAGGGACGATCGATACCTCCGGTATTTAATTCAACCACCAAGTTATTAGCTTTTAATACCTTGATGGTTTCTTCAAAAAGTTTGTCCTGATTTGATTCCGGATATATCCTGAATTTTTTGATAATATCGAGATGGCCAATAATATCGAATAATCCGGAATGTGCTGCCTGCTGAATCAGCCCAAAATACATATGATACAACTGGTCGTTTGACCATTTTCCATAGAGCGATTTATCCGAATCGAAATTCCACTCATCGATAAAATGAACCGATCCGATCACATAATCAACCGGAATTTTTTCTATTAATTCTTTCAGTTCATTCTCATAATCAGGAAAATAATCTACTTCGATACCGTATCTGACAGTGATCTGATCCTCGTATTTCAATTTCAAATCCGTAATCTGTTCTGTCATTACAGGGATATCTTCCATCCGGACTGCCCAATCGAACGGCTGGAGGCAAATATGATCGCTAAAACCAATTTCGTCCAACCCTTTGGCAATTGCAACCTGAATCATTTCTTCATACGAATTCTGTCCGTCAGACAGGATTGAATGTGTATGATAATCGACCATTCCAATCATGGGTTATTCTATTATTTTATTGTTCCTGAAATAGTACCACGGGGTACAAAAAAAAATTGAGACGGCTTCAAAAAGCCGCCTCAAAGCCATGAAAACAATTAAACAATGTTCAGAAAACAGAAAACTAGAAACAATTATATCGTTAGAATCTCTTGACTCTTCTCGTCGAGTACTTTATCAACTTTTTTGCTGAAGTTATGAATCAACGTTTGTACTTCCTCTTCAGCATCTTTTTCTAAATCTTCAGAAAGACCGTCTTTCAAAAGTTTCTTTAAATTGTCGTTCGCATCTTTTCTTGCACTTCGCAAACTAACTTTGGCAATTTCACCTTCTTTACTGACCTGTTTCACCATGTCTTTCCGTCGTTGCTCAGTTGGTGCCGGAACATTGATCCGGATAAACTCCCCATTATTATCGGGATTAAAACCCAAATTCGAATTAATGATCGCCTTCTCAATGGGATGAATCATTGATTTTTCCCAAGGTTGAACAACAATTGTCCTTGCATCCGGAGTGTTGATATTTGATACTTGAGCTATTGGAACCATGTTCCCGTAATAAAGAACCATGACGGTATCCAACATTCTGGGAGAAGCCTTTCCGGCGCGGAGATGAATCAACTCTTTATCTAGATGAGTAATCGCGTGCTCCATTCTTTCCCTGCAAATATCGATGACCATTTGAACCTCTTCATGCATATGAACTAACTCTTTTTGTTTATTAAAAGTGCTGAGAACAAATATAGAAAAAATTAAAGAAAATCAAAATATTAAAGTTTTTTCATCAAACAGATGTGATTTTCTTAGCGATGGACGTATGTTCCAACGTTTTGGCCTTCCAAAACTTTTTTCAGATTGCCCTTGATGTCCATATTGAAAACGATGATTGGCAGATTATTTTCCTTACACATGGTTGTTGCAGTAAGATCCATTACCGTCAGACCAAGATGGAGGATTTCATCAAACGATATTCTTTCGAAGCGTTTAGCAGTATTATCTTTTTCAGGATCCGCTGAATAAATGCCATCAACACGCGTTCCTTTTAACATGACATCAGCCTCAATTTCAATACCCCGCAACGAAGAACCCGTATCGGTTGTGAAGTACGGATTTCCGGTACCGGCTGAGAAGATGGCAACTTCGCCCTTTTCAATTATTTCCAATGCTTTGTCCTTTGAGAAGAACTCACCAATTGGCTCCATCCGGATGGCAGTTAAAACGCGCGATTTGCATCCAATACTCTGAAGTGACGAATTCAGTGCAAGGCTATTTATCACTGTTGCCAGCATTCCCATCTGAACGCCTTTTACCCGGTCATATCCTTTGGCTTCACCGTTAAGACCGCGAAAGATATTTCCACCTCCAATAACAATCCCGATCTGAACACCCAAATCTGCAATTTCTTTAATTTGTTCGGCATAATCAGCCAGACGCTGCGGATCAATTCCGTATTGCTGGCAGCCCATAAGTGACTCTCCACTCAACTTTAGAAGAATTCGTTTAAATTTTGGCATCGTTTTAATTTTCATCAAAAATACATAAAAGTTTTTAAGGGTATAGATATGTTGCCTCTTGTAGTACTTATGCCGACAAAAATAAAATTTTTACTATATGGACACAAGGCAAAGTTAGACTTTGATGCTATAAAAAAAGCTGTCTGGATCCAGACAGCTTTTTTATTTTTGTTATAGAATTTGGTGGATGTATGAATAAATAATATTCATTCACCCATTGATCCGGTTTTTCAGGAAATGGTTACCCCTTAAATTTGCCTTTTTCTTCGAATGGCCGATTTTATACACGAAGAGTTCAATATATGCATTGAAACGACTGTTTTTTAATACCAGATTTTACAGCCATTTCTCCAAAGCTGCGTTTAAGAACCGGTTAACAGGATATAATTCCTTCATTGCAGCAACAATTTTGCCCACATAAGCCTCACTGGCCACAACCGAATCGTCAAGGGTTGAAGTAAACGCAAAAGATTTATATTTCAACAAGTCAATATCAGGGAAGTCCTTCGGGAAGCCTTTAGGAGCAGTTTTTAACTTATCATCGTACATCACAGGGTAAAGTTTGTGAAACGAATCATTGAATACTAATTGTTTGAAATCTTCCGGATGGTCAAATATTTCGGTACGAAACGTTTTTAGTGCATCGGCGGGCGGGCAGTATGAACCACCACCAACAAATGAACCTCCCGGTTCGATATGCACATAATAACCGGCACTGATACTTTTTCGGCCACCTTTAGCTATATAACTACCCATATTGGTTTTATACGGAGTTTTATCCAATGCAAAACGCACATCACGAAAAATCCGGAATACACAATCTTTCGGATCCTGATTGCTAATTTCCGGGTCAAATTTGGCCACTTCATGAATAATCACTTCGGTAAGGAATAAAACCTTTTTGCGGCTTTCCTGATACCAATCGCGATTTTCGTCAAACCATTCCTTGTTATTATTTTTCTTTAGTTCGGATAGAAAATTAAGTACTTGTTTCATCTGGATTAGATTTTAAGCATTTTTGAAAAAGCAAATTACAATTTTTATGCATAACGAATTTCATTCTGTTAGTTTTTTAACGAATACCAATACGAAATTTCTCCTGATCTGATTTTGAAATTGTACTTTTGCTTCAACACCGAAATGATGAAAAAGTTTGTAATTATAGTAGCCGGAGGATCAGGCAGCCGGATGGGCACTGAAATCCCTAAACAGTTTCTGGAATTGGCCGGGAAACCGGTACTGATGCATACCATTCAGGTTTTTTACAATTACGATCCGGATTGTGAATTGATATTGGTTCTTCCTGAAACTCAAAAAGAATTCTGGAACGGATTGTGCCTGAAGCATTCGTTTTCCCTGCAGCATCAGGTTGTTTCAGGAGGCGAAACACGTTTCCATTCTGTCCGGAACGGATTGAAATTTATTCAGAACAAAGGAATTGTTTTTATTCACGATGGCGTCAGGCCACTGGTTAGCGCCGATACGCTTGACAGATGTTTCCAAACGGCTGTACAAAAGGGAAATGCCATTCCGGTTTTAGCTGTAACCGAATCGCTGCGAAAATTGGCAGGTGAACAAACTATTTCGGTTGACCGCAGTCTTTATTACAGCGTTCAAACACCCCAAACTTTCCGGAGTGACCTAATACTTAAAGCATATAAACAAGATTTTGATATGGCTTTTACCGACGATGCATCCGTGGCCGAAAAAGCAGGTTTTCCAATATTTATGGTCGAAGGAAATCCCGAGAACATCAAGATTACAAATCCAACCGATTTGATAGTTGCAGAGGCATTTTTGAAAACTAAATAGCGAAAATAGATGACTGGATATCCGGTTTGAACTAACTTCTCAACTCTTTTTCTGAACCATTTCCACTCCAACGGGTTTAAGCCTGAACATATGAGGCCAGGCCAATTGCTTTTGTCCTTACCGATGAAAATTGATTTCAGGACTTTTTATCTTTACTAAATACTTTCAAATACGATCTATGGATTTCAAAACATTTTCTCCCTATCGCCAAAAAATGGAATATCGCCGCTTTGGAAAAACCAATAAAATGGTGAGTGTAATTACTTTGGGCGGCATGCGTTTTAAGCATAGCTGGATTGAACCCCGCGACCATATTCCTCAGGAAACGCTCGAGCAATGTAAAGATACCGTTGAAAAAGCTTTGGCTCAAGGCATCAATTTAATTGAAACGGCTTATGGTTATACTAAAAGCGAACATGCCTATGGACGAGTTTTGAACGATGAGCTGAAAATAAAACGGGAATCGTACTTTTTAATGACCAAAGGGAATCCCAATACAGCCGAAGAAACACGAAAAATGGTTGCTCATCAGTTAAAGGCATTGAAAACCAACTATTTTGACTTTTACGCCTGGCACGGCATCAACACCATGGATTTGTTTGAAAAAGCCTGTGCCAAAGATGGCCCGGTTGAAGAGTTGCTGAAAATGAAAGAAGAAGGAATTATCGGACATGTTGGTTTCAGCACGCACGCACCATTGGAAGTGATTATTAAAGCTATTGAAACTAACCTGTTCGATTTTGTAAACCTGCATTATTACTATTTCTTTCAGCGAAACAAAGCAGCCATTGATTTGGCTGAGACGAAAGATATGGGCGTATTTATTATTTCGCCGAACGACAAAGGCGGTCAATTGTCAAATTCGCCACAAAAACTGATGGAATTAACTGCACCGCTCCATCCGATTCAATGGAATGCACGATTTTGTCTGAGTCAACCTGCCGTTCACACCTTAACTTTTGGACTTCCGGTAACGGTACAGTTCGATCAAATTAACGGCATCTTTCCGGTTTCAGCACCGCTGTCTCCTGAAGATTCTAAAATTAAACATGAATTGGATGGACAAAGAATGCTCGATGAATTTGCAGATTTCGATGGACATTGCATGATCAATGACCCATCAGGTTTGAATATTCCTGAAATACTGAGGTTCAGGACACTCTGGAAATGTTACGACATGAAAGACTTCGGACTTTACCGGTACAACATGTTTCAGGAAAAGGACCATTGGTTTCCAGGCCATTTCCCAACCGATGAAAACCTGAAAAAGATCGATCTCAGCCGGTGTCCCACCAATATTCCGTTGATTGACCTCATCAGGGAAACCCATAAAGAATTGTACCGGCCTAAGGAAAAATAAGGATAGAATAAATGGTAATAAAAAAGCATGGCTGCAAAACTGCAACCATGCTTTCATTCCATAGCAAACTCCTATTAATGCACCAATCTTTTTATTTCGCGTTCAGGAACTAATGCTTTACTGACTTTCCCAGTTATCAGTTCCTTCTTCACATTAAATGTTCCTGTTTGTTTGATGTCTCTGGATGAGTTTCCTACATTCAACGAGTATTTTCCGGACTCAGCAACCCATGAAGATGTTTTTTCGTCGAATGAAGCCAAATCCTGAGCTTTCAGGGTGAAGTTCAGGGTTTGAGTTTCTCCAGGGCTCAGAGATTTGGTCTTGGCAAATGCCTTCAGTTCCTCCTCGGGTTTGCTCAGTTTTTGGGCAGGAGCGCTCAGGTAAACCTGTACAACTTCGCGTCCGGCAACTTTACCGGTATTTTTTACATCAACCGAGAAAATGAGCTTTCCGGAGAAATCTTTACCTGTAAGTTTCAGGTTTGAGTAATCGAAGGTTGTATACGACAAACCATAGCCAAATTCATAAGCCACGGGCACTTTGAACGTATTGTAATAGCGGTAGCCCACATAAATATCATCTTCATAAGTAACTTCCCAGGGCTTACGGCTCATGAAAGAGAATCCTGAAAGGTCGGCAGCATCATCTTTTTTATCCGACTTTTCGGCAATACCAGGGAAATTTTTTGCTGATGGAGCTTCTGAATAATTCAATGGGAAGGTTGCAGCCAGTTTTCCTGAAGGATTCACTTTTCCACTCAACACATCAACAACAGAGTTTCCTCCTTCTTGTCCGGGCTGCCATGCAACCAAAACAGCGTCAACCATATTACGCCAGCTGGCTACTTCAATAACACCAGGTATATTCAGCACAACAATGGCTTTTTTACCTTTGGCATGGAAAGCTTCAGAAACATTCTTAATCATGTCCTTTTCAGTTTTAGTCAGCCTGAAATCACCTTCGGTATCCGTACGGTCGCGACCTTCACCGGCGTTGCGGCCAATGGTAATTAATGCAACGTCATCTTTATCGGCAAATTTCTTAGCCAAATCAGCTGTAACAGTCATTTCCGAAATTGGTTGTTTGCCCTTCATTAATGACTCCAGCAGATTGGCGGGCTTAGGCATCGAAGCCCTCATGTGGTCCATATAAGCTTTATATACTGTTGTCAGCATGTCATCCGGAGTGTAGCCATTGCCGGTCAAACCTTCGAACAACGAAATGGTATAAGCTTCGTTCACATCGCCGCTACCGCTTCCACCTGCAATAAAATCGTAGGATGTATTTCCGAATGCTGCAATGTTTTTAACTCCTGAAGGAATTGGAAGTGCATTTTTATCGTTTTTCAACAAAACCATACCATCGGTAGCAGCCTGACGGGTAACCTGGGCATGCGCTTTCATATCCGGAGTATTTGAATACGGATATTTGTTGAAGCGTGGTGTTTTCAGCATAATTGTCAGAATCCGGCCAACATTACGATCCAGAACTTTAACATCGAGCTTACCCGTTTTTACGGCAGCGATGATATCCTCAATTTGTTTGGGCTGTCCGGGTTGAATCATGTCGTTGCCGGCGATCATTTGGGCAACCACATCGCTACCACCGCCCCAATCGGTCATTACATATCCCTTAAATCCCCAGTCGTTGCGCAGAATTTTGGTCAACAAATCATTACTCTCAGATGTATAAGTACCATTGATTTTGTTGTACGACGACATTACAGTCCAGGGTTGAGCATCTTTCACGGCAATCTCGAATCCTTTCAGATAAATTTCGCGCAAAGCACGTTCGCTTACGATTGTATTTACCGACATACGGTTCGTTTCGGAGTTGTTGGCGGCAAAGTGCTTGATTGATGTTCCAACACCATTCGACTGAATACCTTTTACCATTGCAGCGGCAGTTTTACCGGCAACCAATGGATCTTCAGAATAATATTCGAAATTACGGCCGCAAAGCGGGTCGCGTTGAATGTTCAGTGCTGGAGCAAGCAGAATATCTGAACCATATTCCTTTACTTCATTACCCATTGCCTGACCAACTTTGTAAACCAATTCGGTGTCCCAGCTTGAAGCTAATACAGTTGCACTAGGGAAAGCAGTGCAATAATAGGTATTTTGATCACCTTTTCGTATAGGTTCGATACGCAATCCGGCAGGCCCATCGGATAATGCCTGACTGGTTATTCCCAATCCAGGAAATTCGGATGAAAAACCGGCTGCTCCTGGTAAATATTTCCTGATCCTATTTACCATTTCAACATATACCGGATCTTTAGAATCAACATCACCCCTAAATTCGGCAGGCATCATAGCTTTTATTGAATCAGGCATATGGAAAAACATACCAGTACCAATGACTAACTGAGCCTTTTGTTCAAGTGTCATCTTTGAAAGAATACTTTTAATCTTTGAATCATTTCCTGCCTGACTTTGTGCACTTGCTCCACTAGCTGCAAGAAGCAGCACGAGGAGTACAATTCCTAATTTGTTTTGAATTTTCATATAGATGTTTATTTATTTAATGTGTTCAGGATCAAAAACAATGGTTGCATCGCCTTGGGTTACCATCATTGGGTTTGCACTTCCAATTGAAACTTTCTGAGGATGTGGCACTGCTTTGGGCGCCGTTCCGTTGACCAGAGCTTCGGCCAACGTTCTCATTTCTGTGATGTACTGTTTGTCGTAAGCTTTTTTTACATACGGATAATGACCGCAGTAAATCTTCGAAATCCCCTCGTCCATCAGTTTTTCCATCTTTTTGCACGAGTTGATGTAGGTTTTCATTGGAGCATATGGACGAAGTTGCAACCACACCTGCCCAGAGCCAAAAGCATCGCCCGAATAGCAGCTCCCGGCTTGTCTGTCGAGTAAAACAATGGACCCCGGTGTATGTGCAGGCATGTGACTTACTTCGATTTTCTTTCCACCTAAATCGAAAACATCGCCATCTTTTACAAAATGAATGACGCCTTTGTAGGATTTATCTAAAAGAAC
>Ga0079306_1002537_pt1 | contig 10109 bp, 7 predicted proteins | sample Methanotroph_Enr_FD_79181 | JGI IMG/M metagenome (GOLD analysis project Ga0079306, IMG submission 79181) | Enriched soil microbial communities from Old Woman Creek wetland in Ohio, USA - Methanotroph_Enrichment_5 | ecosystem: Environmental > Terrestrial > Soil > Wetlands | place: USA: Ohio...
AAACCAAAGGCGCAATCGGAAAATTATTGAGAGATGGTATATCCCATGCGCCGCATAGCAAATGTTGAAAAAAGCAAACAAAGTATAAACACAAAATCTGTAAACAAAAATCAGGACAAGTCAAGATTCAGGATTTAAGATTGAGGAATGAGAGGAAGTAATCACCACAGCGTGGTGATCCGTCAGATGACAGAGGTAGGCCGGGGTAAGAGCTGAAAGTCCCGGGAACGAAGTGAATCGGGAAACGAAGAGAACGCCACCCCGGGACAAAGAAATAGAATAAAAAAAGGCGCAACTATAAAAGATTATTGAAAAGATACAGCTCTATGCGCCGCAAAGCAAAGGTTCGAAGACAATAGTGAAGAGGGTGTCTTGACCATATGTTTTTCTGGAAATTTAAATTTCTTTTTGCACAAACAAATCCCAACGAGTCATTTGAAAGATCCCTGAGTTTTGGCAACTTTCAGGGATTGTATATCTTTGTGAAGTCAGGTTAAGTTTTAAATGTTTGTGTTGGCCGGCAAAATTACAGGCAGTATTAGTATTTAAATTTTAAATGGGAATCCTGCTACCCATTAACAATATTTTTGATGATAAGTGAGCTGGTCAATATTTCGAAATTGATTTCAGGAGATTCCACTGCTTTCAGGGATCTATTCAATTTACTATATCCCAGGATGTTGGCATATAGTGGATTGTATGTTAAAGATCACTCTCAGGCTGAAGATTTGGTCCAGGATTGCTTTATACAATTGTGGGCCAGGCGTAAAACCCTTGTACCCGGACGGTCGGTCAACAGCCTGATGTTTGTAATGTTGCGCAACCGATGCCTAAATTACCTTCGGGATCATAAACTACAACATTTAACAATCGGATTGAACGAAATCGAAATTAATGATATTCAATACCTTTACCATCTCGATTTAAAAGGAGAAGAGGAGAAGTCCCTGGAAGAGCAACTCATGATTTCCATGCAAGAGGCGATTGACAACCTGCCACCACGGCAGAAGGAAGTTTTTAACCTCACGAAAATTGAAGGAGGCAGTCATAAAGATGTGGCACTTATGTTGGGGATCACGGTAAAAGCGATTGAAAAAAATGTAGCTGCGGCAAATACAAATATCAGGAATGAACTTCTGCGAAAATTCCCGGCAATGTCTGCTTTTATCATCTTCTTTTTCCTGCCATAAATATCTCCAAAGGCAATAATAACCAGGCAATCACCGCTGTTATAACATTAAACTGCGAATCGAATAACGCAAACAGGAAAAACCTTGAAGTCTAAAAATGTGTGAATCATGTAAGTTTCCAAAAGAATTATATAACACTGAATAGTCCATGTCAGCCCACCTTTGCGCTTGAATTGTCATAATTATAATAGAATAAAATAAATAAATCAGTAAAATTCCTGGTAATTGTATAGAAGGAACTTATGGTATTGCTGATTCATGACCATACCCGGCATTTGCATGTGAAACGAATATTCCGTGGCATTGATTTCATGGTAGACAACACAAAAAGGGATGAAACGAAACGAAGCGGAGGTCTGCGAAGCAAAGCGAAGTTCGACGGAGCCAATCGGAACGAAGTGAAGAACTGCGAAGTAAAAAAATTGTTCCGGGAAATTATCTCCTGGCCTGAGAATTCTCAGGCACATGCGGGAAACATACAAACAATCAATTAAGTAATCATAACATTTGATGTGCAAATTAAATATTAAATTACCTTGCCGGGGTAGGGTTTTAAAAATTTTGGTGTATTCTTTAAAGTAAATGAATCGGGCATGGTATTGAAAGCCTTTAAATTTCAATATGATAAATCGGTCTTATATTTATAATACTTTAATTATTTGCACATTACAATCTGAATGAAATTATTGATCCACAAATATCTCGAAGGTAAGGCGAATGAGCAGGAGCAGAAAGAGCTACTCATTTGGCTGAGAACTGACGATCATTTATCATCGTTCAACACGATTAAGTCAGGCTGGGAACAGACCCGCGTTAACCAGGGTATCCCCGCCGGACATCTTTCGGGATGGGCCAATATACAGTTTAAGCTGTTGCAGGAGAGCCAGCGGAACCTGGATCGCTCGGTGCGGAAACAGCAATTTCTCCGCTATGCAGTTATTTTCTTTTTTTTGATCGCCATACCTTCTGTATGGAGCTATTTCCGGGCCGGACAACAGAAATCAATTGAGTTGGTATTCAACACAAAAGTAATGGCAGAACCGGGTCAGATAGCCAGGATAATTCTCCCTGACAGTTCTGAAGTTTGGTTAAACTCAGGGAGTTCGATTGTATATAATAACCGCTTTGCAGCTGACAACCGCGAATTAATACTCGAAGGAGAAGCCTATTTCAAGGCCGCAAAAAATCCTGAATTGCCAATGATCGTTAACTGTTCCGATCTGAAAATTAAAGTATTGGGGACTCATTTTAATGTTAATTCCTATGTCGGGAGTAATTCTATCTGCATAGTTCTGGAGGAGGGTAAAGTGGGGATCAGCAATACTGGCCAGGAAAAAGTGCAGGAGATCAATCCGGGTGAAATCGCGACCTATTCAAAGGAGAATAAACAGATCCTGATTAATAAGGTCAATACAACAAGCTATACATCCTGGAAAGAGGGGATAATCAATATCTACAACCTCAGCCTGGAGGAAGTGGTGACCATGTTGGAACGACGTTATAATCAAAAATTTATAATAGAAGATAATGCAAAATCACAACGATATACCTTCTCAATCAAGAATGAAAGTTTAAACCAGGTCCTTGAGCTGATGAAAACAATTACTCCTGTTGATCCGGTTCAGAAAGATGATGTGATCTATTTGAGGTTCAATAATCAAAGAGCAATGAAGATGATTCAAAAATAAAACCGGAAAGCGCAGCAACGCTTTCCGGCCATTAGGTCGCCGTCAATTAAAATGATGGCTAATGTTAAACGAAAACAGTTCAAATGTATGAAAAAAAACTCATTTCTGAGAGGTGTGATTTCACCTCCATGGAGCATTAAATTTTGGAAAACAACGAAGCTTACCGTTTTCTTTGTCTTAATTGGACTTTTGCAGGTAACAGCTGACAATCTTTACAGCCAATCTGCCAGGCTAACCCTCAAATTTGACAACGCCAAACTGGGAAATGTGTTGGATGCCATTGAGTCGCAAAGCGAATTTCGTTTTGCTTACAGTACTAAATTTGTTGATGTTGACCGCAAAGTCAGTATTAGCGCGAGTGATAGTCAAATTCAGAGTGTACTTAACACGTTGTTCGAAAACAGCGGCATCAGTTATGAAATCAAGGATCGGAATATCATTCTTTTACCGGCTGCCGCGAAGAGTCAGCAAACAAAAAAAGTTGTTTCCGGTATTGTGAATGACAGCAAGGGGTTGCCGATTCCCGGGACAACGATAATTGTAAAAGGAACAACGATTGGAATCACCGCAGACATTGATGGGAAGTTCCTGTTGAACCTTCCGGAGGCAGACAAGAGTATTCTTGTCTTCTCATTTATCGGGATGAAAAGCCAGGAGGTAGTCATTACAAATCAGACTACGGTAAATGTCACCCTTAAAGAAGAGTCGATTGCCTTGGAGGAAATAGTGGCTATTGGCTACGGCTCAGTCCAAAAGAAGGAACTGACCAGTGCCGTAACCAGTGTTGCCAGTAAGGACCTGTTACAGGGAGCCTTTAACAGCCCGCTGCAAATGCTCGACGGTAAAGTGGCCGGAGTTACAGTCTCAAACACTGCTGCTGCTGACCCTAACCGTTCGACAGATATCCAGGTTCGCGGGGCATCCTCAATCGATGCCGGAAATGGCCCGTTGATTATTATTGACGGAATGCCTGGCGGCGATCTTCGTAACGTTGCACAACAGGATATTGAATCAATGACCGTTCTAAAAGACGGATCTGCAGCTGCTATTTATGGTTCACGCGCTGCCAATGGGGTTATTCTTGTTCAAACAAAAAGAGGAAAATCGGGTAAAGTAGTTGTTACCTATGATAGTTATATTGAACATGATGAAGTATCAACAAGACCAGATATCTTATCGGCTGATGAGTTCCTGTCACACAATATTGATATTGACCGTGGTGCACGTACCAATTGGTACAACGAACTGATCCGTAAAAATAACTTTGGACAGAACCATTTTCTTTCGGCATCAGGTGGCAATGAGAATACGATCTTCAGAATTTCAGCTAACTACCGTGACAAAACAGCTATCGACATCGCTTCCAAACGTGAGGAAACCGGAGTTCGTGCAAGTTTCCAGCAAAAAGCTATGGATGGCTTCCTGGAACTAAGCGGAAATCTGTCGTATAAAGATGCTGTTGAAGACTACACAAATTATGGCGTATTCCAGCAGGCTGTAAAACTAAATCCAACAATCCCGGTAATGGATCCTGCGAATCCTTCACAATATTACCAGATGTATGGTTATGCAACCTTCAACCCCGTTCAGGATTTGAAAGAACGCGAAAATGGTTCGGATCAGAGCTATTCTATCATTGATTTCACGATTAAAATGAATTTGCTTCCGAACCTGAATACTGAGATCAAACTCGCACGTCAATCGCACGATCAATTATCAAGGCAATATTACACTTCGAAATCGAAAGAGTCAATTGATAATATGCGCACTGGGCGGGCTACCCAGAAGGATGAAAAATGGACAGACAAAACATTAGAGTGGATTGGTAATTACTACACAACTATCAATAAGCATAACATTAAGTTGATGGGTGGTTACTCTTACCAGGAGTTTAACAATTCCGGTTTCAATGCCGAAAACAGTGATTTTCTTTCTGATGCCTTTAAATACAATAATCTTGGTGCAGGAAAATGGAATCTTGAGGAGGGCCGTTTAGGAATGGGTTCATGGAAGAGCAAAGAAAAAACGATTGCATTCTTCGGACGTGCCAATTATAATTTTGACGATAAAATCCTGCTTACAGGTTCAATGCGTTATGAAGGAAATACGAAGTTCGGAATTGAGAACAAATGGGGAATGTTCCCGGCTGCATCTGCGGCATGGCGCATTTCAAAATTACCTGCATTGCGCGAAATTTCCTACATCGACGACTTGAAAATACGTGTATCGTATGGAGAGACCGGCCGCTCAGGATTTGGACGTTATATGGCATTGGCCAGGTACCAGGGTTTCGGTAAATGGCAGAATGACGAAGGTCAATGGATACAGGTTTATGGTCCCGCCAACAATCCAAATCCCGACCTGCGTTGGGAAAGACAGATTTCTTATAATCTCGGGGTCGATTTCTCTTTGTTTAAAAGCCGTTTAAGTGGTAGTATCGACGGATTTATCAGGAACGGGAAAGACGTTATTTCAAATTACGACGCTCCTGTACCCCCATTTCTTCATGACCAGATCTTCACGAACGTAGGAACAACAACTGCCAAAGGGGTAGAACTAAATGTAGCCTGGAAAGCGATTCAGAAGACAAATTTCACTTATACGACCAATCTGACAACTTCGTACATCAAATCGAAGCTGGACAAATTCTCGAATGGGACTTTCACCAAAGGTTACATGGATCGTTACAACCTGCCTTCTCCTGGTAATCCAGGAAACGCACAAAGGCTGGAAGACGGCACCGAAATTGGCAGCTACTACGGGTACAAATATGCCGGGGTAAACGAAGAGGGAAAAATCATGATCTGGAGAGACGGGAAACCCGGAACTGAGAAAGTAATTGCTTCTTCTGAAGGAAAAGACACGGACAAAACCTATTTAGGTCATGGTGCACCACGTGTTGAACTGACCTGGGGTAATAACTTCACCTATAAAAATTTCGACTTGTCATTGTACTTCCGAGGAAGGTTCGATTACCAGATTTTGAATACCTATCAGATGTATTACGGGTTGGTGGCTGAACCTGGTGTCAACTTGCTGAAAGACGCCTATACCAGGAATGGCCAGATCACCTCAGGGAAAGTGATGACAGATTATTTCCTCGAAAACGGGGATTACTTCAAATTGGACAATCTTACACTGGGCTGGTCACCAAAAATAGCAAGCAAACGTTTTAGCAATATCAGGATTTACGGTACTGTCAAAAATGTCTTCACGCTGACTAAATTCACAGGTTTGGATCCGACCATTGTTAACGTTGCCGGACTTGAACCGGGAATCGTGGACTTAAACGTTTACCCGATAACCCGGAACTATTCATTAGGGTTACAGGTCACGTTCTAAATACTCTACCATTATTAACTATTTAGTTATAAAAGACATGAATAAATTTAAAATAATAGGCCTGTTACTGGTCATCGTGTTTGCAGTACCCTCCTGCACAAATCTCGATGAGGAGGTATTCGATACCCTAACCACCGATATTTATTATCAGGATAAAAATTCAATCATCGCAGCACTCGTTCGTCCATATGAACATGGTCATTGGTGTGGTTGGGATGGTGACCGATGGACTGCCCAGGAATTAACCGCCGACCAGTTTATGTGGTCTCAGAAAGGGAAACATGGCTGGGACGGAGGCCAATGGATTCGTATGCATGGTCATGAATGGACCGACAACGAAGGTTTTATTTACGGAGCTTGGGTTGGTCCGTACCAGGGTATTGCCCAGTGTAATCTTTTTATCAAAGACTTTACAGGACTTGATTATCCTAAATTCGGACTTACAGAGGCTGATAAAGCGCAGCATATTGCAGAACTCAGAACACTTAGAGCTTGGTTTTACTTGTTCCTGATCGATTACTTCCGCGAAATCCCGATTGTTGTAGAGGTAAATGAGCAAAAAGCTCAATCTACCTCCCCGGAAGTTTTTGCCTTTATTGAAAAAGAATTGAAAGAGTCAATTCCGGGTCTTCTCAAGAATGGTCGTGCAGGCCGCTGGGATCAGGGTGGCGCAGCTGCATTGCTGGTAAGGCTTTATCTCAATGCTGAAGCCTGGACAGGAACAGCAAAATATACCGAGTGTGCTCAATATGCCCAGGAGATAATAGACGGCAAATACGGAACATACACGATCGATTCCGATTATACCGGACCATTCCGTTCAGGTGTTAACGGATACCGGTCACCGGAAAATATCATGGAGTTCCCGCATGCCAAGAACATCCTTGAATTCGGTTATTTTTACAATGCTTTCATGCATTACCAGGAACGTTATTCGCTGGATAACGACTGGGGCGGATGGAATGGAATTACTTTGACTCCTTCGCGTGACCTGGACGGCAATCTTTATACGTCAAAGTTGGGGATGCCTTACGAAAAGTATGCGGACTCGGATAAACGGAAACAACCGTTCCGTACAACCGATGCCACAGGCAAATACGAAGGATTCTTCCTGAAAGGGCAACAGTACGAATACAATTATGCCAAAGGATTTGGCTATGACAGTACTAAAATGGTCAAAGGAACAGAAGAGTGGACCGGAAAGCCTTTGACATATGTCGATCAGTGCGGTCGTTTCACCGAAAAGCCGAATGGTCGCTGGGGTGAAGGTTCGCATGTGGCCACAGGAGAAGAGAATACAGGCGTCCGCTTTATTAAATTTCCCTGGTTGCCGATGTCGAAGAATCTTTTCCAGACAAATTCAGCGCCTGAAATCAGGTTGGCAGAAATCTATTATGCCCTTGGAGAATGTAAATTCCGTAGCGGTGATAAAGCTACAGCCGCAACTTTACTGGATAAAGTTCGTGAACGCAATTTTCAAGCTGCCACATGGAATTCCTTAAGTTATGTCAGTAACCTAAGTAAGCTGACCGAAGATGAATTTGTGGATGATTTGGGTCGTGAATTTCTCGGCGAACGTCACCGGCGAACAGACCTGGTCCGTTGGAACCGTTTTGGAAATGCATGGTGGGACAAGGCTGCCGATGCAGGCAACAAGTCAATTTTCCCGATTCCATCGCGGGCATTAAATGCCAATCCATTATTAAAGCCTAATTCAGGCAATATGCAAACCAATTAATAGTCACAGACTATCTCATCGTAAAGGCCGTCTCAATTTTTGAGGCGGCTTTTTTTTGCTGGTTTCATATACATTGCTTTTGGAAATGGGTTATCCCGAAAATTAATATCATGAAGAACAGGATGAAAGTAAATTCAGAGCATCCTACTACATGGCTATCTTACAAATAAAGACAAAACTAATTATCGTACCATCAAATCACACTCACAAAAAAAGTATCTTTGCCTCCTGCTAACCATTAATATAATTGTTGAATACTTCAGAGCCAATAGAATCAGAATTGGTTAAAGCCTTATCAAAGGGAGAAATCAAGGCATTTAACGAATTGTTTCAAATTTATGGAAACAGGATATTCCGTTTTGCGCTCGGTTACCTGAAGTCGGAACCTGATGCTGAGGAGTTGGTACAGGATGTGTTCATGAAAATCTGGGAGAAAAGATCCGAACTCAAAGAAAATCTCTCTTTTAAAGCTTATATCTTCACAATTGCATTTAATATTATCCGAAAGCACTTTGTGAAAAAAGCATTAACTACCAAATATTTTGAACAGCAAGTCATTGAAGATATTGATCTCACCACTATCCAGAATATTGATTTTCAATCCACTAAAAAGGCGATAGACCATTTGGTTGACCAATTACCCCCTAGACGAAAAGAGGTGTTTATTAAGAGTCGCTACGAAGGATGTTCAATTAAAGAGATTGCCGAAGAATTAGGGACAAGTCCTAAAACCGTCGAAAATCAACTTGGCGAAGCTTTAAAATTTATCCGGGAGCATCTTTGCAAGGATGATCTTGCCGGGATTCTCTTCTTTATGCTATTCTTTTCCTAACCTGCCCATCAAAAATAAAAAAATAAAAATTCCGATAGGGGTAATCGGGAGTTCACGGATATTACTATTATCTAAGCAATAGTGAAGGTGAGCGTAAAAACTGCAAGCCGCCAAAAGCATGATTTCCTTGACTAAACTTTGTAGTGAAGAAAATTAAATTCAAAAATGAAACCAATCTTAGTTTAAAAGCATGTCTGACATTGACAAACAAAGAATTGAATACTACTTTAAAGGAAACTATTCATCCGAAGAGGAGAAATACCTGGGTAATGTCTTTACTGAAGCATCAAATCTTGAAGCATTAAAAACAATATTTAAAAACCAATGGGACGAGTCTTTCACCGAAGATGCCGATTCCCATCAACTCAACCACATTTTATACAAATTAAATTACCAGATTAACGCTTCACAACGAAAGGTCGTAATACCACGTGTAAAAAGACTGATAACATGGTATGCGCGTATTGCTGCCATTCTTCTTATTCCACTCCTGGTCTATACGTGGATTGCAACACATGAGAAAAAAGATGAAGTCGCGATCGAAGGATGGGCTGAGATGAGTGCTCCAATGGGTGCCCGAATTAAATTTTCTCTTCCCGACGGATCATTTGGCTGGTTAAACAGCGGATCAAAAATAAAATATGCATTGAATTTTAATCAGAAAAGAGAGGTGCAGTTATCGGGACAGGCTTTCTTTGATGTAAAACATCAGGATGACAACAAATTTGTCGTAAAAACCAAATACCTGGATATTGAAGACAAAGGGACCGCCTTTGATGTAGCTGCTTATGACAATGAAGATCAAATCGATGTCACGCTTGAAAGGGGAAGCGTTTTACTAAAAAATGACAAATTCGCCGCTCCCATCGAAATGAAACCCAACGAACAGATCAATTACAACCATACGAATCAAAGGATTTCAAGAACTATCGTTACTGCGGAAAATATTTCAGCATGGAAAGAGGGAAAACTGGTACTTCGCAATGCCTCTCTTGCAGAACTGGCGAAACAACTGAGCAGGTGGTACAATGTTGAAGTCAGTACGCAGGATGTAAGAGATACCGATTTTCGGTACAGGGCAACATTCGAAAATGAGAACCTGGAAGAGGTGCTTCGATTGTTAAAAATAACATCACCACTTAAAGTTAAAATTGAAGAAAGAGAGAAACAGGCAGATGGCAGTTTTTCGAAACGAAAAATATTATTGAGTATCAAATAACCAAATTAATTACCAATTAAATGTATATGCCTATGGGATAAATCTGTATTAAAAAAGTAACAGGAAAGCGTTGGTCCGCTCTCCTGTCAAAACTTAGCAG
>Ga0079306_1002538_pt1 | contig 10108 bp, 6 predicted proteins | sample Methanotroph_Enr_FD_79181 | JGI IMG/M metagenome (GOLD analysis project Ga0079306, IMG submission 79181) | Enriched soil microbial communities from Old Woman Creek wetland in Ohio, USA - Methanotroph_Enrichment_5 | ecosystem: Environmental > Terrestrial > Soil > Wetlands | place: USA: Ohio...
AGCCGCGAAGTCGTCCTCGCCGTTGAAGGGGACGAGTTCGACGTCGAGCACCGGCGTCTTCTCGGCGAGGAGGTCGGCGAGCGCCATGAGTACGCAGACGCCACCGGCGTTGTCGAGCGCGCCCGGCGTGCCGTACCGGCTGTCGACGTGCGCGCTCACGACGACCCGGTGGCCGTCGCCTATCCGCCCGGGCTTGCGTGCGATGACCTGCTCGGCGGGCACCCGGCGCTGGAGCGAGTCGATGTGGAGTCGCACGCGTGCGCCGGCAGATCCGAGCAGCCGCTCGCCGTCGACGTCGCGCAGGTACGCCGAGGGATGGCCGAAGTTGCCGTCCTCGAAGAGCGGGAATGGGTAGATGCCGGCAGCCATGGGCGTGCGCCCCGTCGCCGCGATCACCGCCGCTGGCCGTGCGGCGTCGATCGCCGAGAGGATCGCAGCGTGACCTTCCGTCGAGTAGAACGGGTAGTTGCGAGGCGTGAGCTGCTCAGCGGCGATCGGGCCATGGAGCAGCAGCATCGCACCGGGAGCGTCGAGCGCTTTGAGTTGCTCGACCGTGGAGATCGCGATTAGGGTCGCGTCGCCGTCGAAAGCGTCCGAGAACGGCCCCGGGAAGAGCGCGACGCGCTCCTCGGCGATCTCGAGCCAGGCATCGCCAGGCACCCACTCCGCGGCCTCGAAGCCGATGCGTTCCACGGAGAAGCCGGCGGCGCTAACCTCCTCGGCGAACAGGTCGTTGGCGGCGCGGTTGCCCGGGCCGCCAACGTGGCGGTCAGGGTGCGGGCGGCAGAGTGCCGTCAGTCGTCGGGCCGTGTTCACGCCGCGGATTCCTTCGGGCCGGCGGACGTGCCGACAGACTGAAGCCATTGCGGGCGAGCGACGAGTAACAGAGCCCACGCAAGCAGTACGATTCCAGCGACCATGACGGCCCGGTCGGGTCCGATGATCTGACCCACCGGACCGAAGATCAGCGCGGAGAACGGCATGATCCCGACGAAAGACATCACGAAGAGCGCCATGACCCGGCCGCGCAAGTGACCGGGCACCTCGGACTGAATCGAGGTCATTGCAAGCGAGTTGGTGGCCATGAGCGCCGCGCCGGCGAGCACCGAGAAGACAGCCATCGTCCACTCGACATGCGCGAGCGAGAACATGACGACGAAGGCGGCGAATGCGAGAAGCGTATAGGGGATCACGCGGTTCCTCGGGGTGGTGGAGGGCAAGCTGGCCACACCGAGTGCGCCCAGCAGTGCACCAAGCCCGTTGAATGCCATGATCACTGCCGTCGCGCGTCCCACCTGCGTCACGGTGCCCCCGATGTTGGCTCCGACGATCGCCGCCAGCAGCGTCATGTATGGGAAGCCGAAGATTGTCAGCATCGCGGTCGACAGGATCAGCATGCCGACCGCGCGGTCCTGTCGTGCGTAGGCGATACCGGCGCCGACGCGCTGCATCACGCTCTCCTCGGCGCGGTGTCGTGCGACGGCTCCCGGGTCGAACGCAGCGCGCGGACGGACAGCAAGCAGGGCGAGGATGACGAACACGAAGCTTGCGGCGTTGGCGTAGAAGATGAGCCCCATCCCCGCGCCTGCCAGCACCATCGCCGACACGATCATCGGCCCGAACATCCGCGAAGACTGGAACTGCACCGCGTTCAGCGCGATCGCATTCATCAGATCTTTGCGCGGCACGAGGTCGGGGAGCAGAGACTGATACGCCGGCATCATGAACGCCGTGAAGATCCCGGCGATCAGCCCCAGCCCGGCCACCAGCGCGAGCGACAGGATCGGCCGCGAGGGGGTGAGGATGTGCAGATCGTAGAGCAGGCCGAGTGACGCTGCCTGCACGAGCAACACCACCTGGATGATGATCAGCAGCTTGCGGCGGTCGAAGCGGTCGGCGATGTCCCCGGCTGGGATCGCGAGAAAGAAGACCGGTGCACCCGAGATGAAGCCGACCAGACCGGCGTAGAGCGAGGCCTGCTTGGGAGCCAGCCCGTAGACGACGATGATGAGCGCGGCATTCTGCATCCACGTCCCGATGTTGCTGGCCAGCGCGCCCGACCAGAACAGCGTGAAGTCGCGATGACGGAACGACGCGAACGTATTGACGACCCAGCCGGCGCGCACCAGGACCGCGGGCGGCACCTCGGTGTCGGCCTCGATCGTCATCGGCTCCTGTGCGGCGACGTCGTCGGGGTTCTCGGCGACGGTCGAGTTCGATGAGGCCCTGTCGGGCTCGGCGGGCGACGCGACATTCTCGCTCATCGGCCGAGGGTGTTCTTGGGCGTCTTGGTGCGTGTCTTCGGGCACTCCGAGAATCCTCTCAAAGGGGGGCCGAACCCGTAGAGTGTACCCTTCCACAGGCAGTCGGCGAGCCGATTCGGAAGCCCAAGGGGCCGACCTTGCCCCGCTCGCGCCGCCTCGGCCCCGCTTGACCTGCGCCGGGTGCGGGGATACTCTGCGGTGTCCCCGCCCGGCAAGCCCGGTTGCGGGCTTTCGTGCTGTTCCCCCACGTTTCTCGGGAGTCGCGTCATGCTCATCGATCGCCTCGCAGCCTCGCTGGCGGCGGCCAAGCCCTACGCTACGATCACCACGCTGCTCGGCGCCGGTTCCGACGCCACGCTCGCAGTGCCGGGGCTCATTCGCCCGGCGGTCGTCGCGGCGCTGCACAGCCAGGAGCCGCGCCCGACACTCGTGATCGTGGCGGGCGAGGAGAACGCCGAGCGCTTCTGGCGTCAGACTGCCGCGTTCCTTGGCCAGAGCCGGGTTCTGCACTATCCGGAGCGTACCGACTACCCGTGGAGCGGCATTGCGCCCGACCTCGAGCAGGTGGGAGCCCGCGCCCGCGCGCTGTACGCGCTCGAGAAGAACCGTCCGGTCATCGTGGTCGCCTCGGCGAGGGCTCTTCTCAGGTCGGTCCCACCACATGGCAGCCAAGTCTTCGACCCATTGACGCTGGGCGTCGGGCTTGCCATCGATCTGGGCGAGGAGACCGCCCGCCTTTCGCGAATGGGCTACGAACGCGTCGAAGTGGCGGAAACGCCGGGACAGTTCGCGGTCCGCGGCGGCATCCTCGACGTGTTCCCCGCAGGCGGTCTCGCGCCGGTTCGCGCAGAGCTTCTGGGCGACGAGATCGAGACACTCAAACGCTATGTGCCATCCACCGGCCAGGCAATCGGGGATTCCGAGCCGGTCGAGATCTTCCCCTGCCGAGAACTCGCCATCGGCTCTCGCGGGGTCGAGAACGTGCAGAAGGTCCTGCGCGACAAGGCGCTCAAGGACCCGTTCCTCGCCCACCAGCTCGAGCTGCTCGAACAGGGCGTCTACTTCAACGGGATCGAGGTCTTCCTGCCGTTGCTCTACAAGCGCGTAGGGATGCCGACGGAGTACCTCGGGCCGGACGTCCTGACGGTGGTCGCCGAGCCGCGCTCGCTCTTCGACGACGCCGTCCGCCGCCGGGAGGAGATCGAAGGCCTCGCGCAAGCCGCTCGTGTGGACCTCGATGGCCTCTACCTCAAGCCGGCCGAGCTCGACTTCAGCGCCCGCCAGCGGCTGACGCTGATCTCGATATTCAGAGCCGGCACAGGCGCCGACGCCGAGCTTTCAGCGCGCCGGCCGGAGGTCTCCGGCGGCGAGGAGCGCTTCGTTGGAGGCGTCCGCTCGCTGCTCTCGACGGGCAACGCCGTCGCACTGGCGATACCCGATCGGCGCACCCGCCGGCGAATCGCCGACCTCCTCGTTGAGACCGGCGTGCGCGTCGAGATGGGACGCGACCACGCCGCCCCTGCCGACGACGGCGCTGCGGTCGGTCCTGTACCGCTCGAAAGGGGAGTCGTCGAGGTCGTCGACACCGACGTTCCGGCTGGGTTCGTGATCGCCGACGCCAGGGTCGCGGTCGTTTCGATCGACGACGTCTACCCCCGGACCGCGATTCGGAGGGCACGGCGTCAGATCGACCCCACGCGGGTAACCTTCGCCTTCGTCCCCGGAGACTACGTCGTGCACGCCACGCACGGCATCGCGCTCTTCAAGGAGATCGCGCGCCAGGAGGTTCTGGGCCAGGAACGCGACTACCTGCTGCTTGAGTACGCCAAGGGAGACAGACTCTATGTGCCGGTCGAGCAGATCGATCGGATCACCAAGTTCGTCGGGCCTGACTCGTCGTCACCACGGGTCACCCGTCTGAACACGGCCGACTGGTCGAAATCCACCGGCAAGGCCAAACGTGCCGCGCGCGCCCTCGCATTCGACCTGGTCGACCTCTATTCTCGCCGCTCGACGGTCGAGGGGTATGCGTACCGCGAGGACACTCCGTGGCAGTTTGAGATGGAGGCCGCTTTCCCCTTCGAGGAGACCCCCGACCAGCTCGCCGCAATCGCCGACGTCAAGGCGGACATGGAGTCCGACAAGCCCATGGACCGGCTCATCTGCGGAGACGTCGGCTACGGCAAGACCGAGGTCGCCATCCGCTCGGCGTTCAAGGCGACTCAGGACGGCAAGCAGGTCATGGTGCTGTGCCCCACCACCATCCTCGCCCAGCAGCATTTCACCACCTTCTCGGAACGGTTCGCGCCATATCCGGTCCGCGTCGAGGTGCTGTCGCGATTCCGGAGTGAGTCGCAGCAGAAGGCTGCACTCGAGGGCTTCGCGCGTGGCGAGGTCGACATTCTCGTCGGCACGCACCGGCTGCTGTCGCGCGACGTCACCCCCAAGAACCTCGGGCTCGTCGTGATCGATGAGGAGCAGCGCTTTGGCGTGGAGCACAAGGAACACATCAAGAACCTCCGCGAACAGATCGACGTGCTCGCGCTCTCGGCGACCCCCATTCCCCGGACGCTGCAGATGTCGCTGTCCGGCGTTCGCGACATGAGCGTGATTGACACAGCGCCTCCCAACCGGTTCCCCGTGCAGGTGCACGTCGGCGAATGGGACGAGGACGTCGTCAGCGGCGCCATTCGCCGCGAACTCGAACGCGGCGGCCATATCTACTACGTCAGCAACCGGGTCAAGACGATCGACGATGCGGTGCGACGCGTGACGAGCGCGGCTCCCGAGGCGCGCATCGGCGTCGCGCACGGGCAGATGTCCGAACGCGAGCTCGAGTCGATCATGGAGGCGTTCGCGGCCAACGAATACGACGTGCTGGTCGCGACGACCATCATCGAGTCGGGCATCGACAACCCCCATTCGAACACGCTCATCATCGAGGACTCGCAGCGACTCGGCCTCGCCCAGCTCTACCAGCTCAAGGGCCGTGTCGGGCGCAGTCACGTGCGTGCGTACGCGTACTTTCTCTTCCCGGCGAGCCAGTCGCTCACCGAGCAGGCCGCCGCGCGGCTCACCGCCATCGGCGAAAACACCGACCTCGGGAGCGGCATCAAGATCGCTATGCGCGACCTCGAGATACGGGGTGCCGGCTCGCTGCTCGGCGCCGAGCAGTCAGGCAACCTGTCCGCCGTCGGGTTCGACCTCTTCGCGCAGATGCTGATGGAGGCTGTCAGCGAGGCACGTGGCGAGCCGGTCGTCGCCCATCCCGAAGTGCGCGTCGACCTGCCGGCCCCCGCATTCCTGCCGGAGGAGTATGTCGACGCGGTCGACGAGCGAGTGCGCATCTACCGCCGGCTGGCCGGATCGCCGTCCATCGAGGCGATCGACGCCGTCTTCGCCGAGATGGAGGAGCGCTTTGGGCCCGCACCCGCACCGGCAAGAAACCTCGTCAACGTCACTCGAATCAGGGCCATGGCGGCCGAGGCGGGCGCGACCAATGTAGGAGTAGCGCGCCGCCGCCTCACCATCTCGCCGCTGTCGCTATCTGAGGCCAAACGCGGCGAGCTCGCGGCGCGGGGAGCCGTATGGATAGAGCGGGAGAAGAAACTCGCTATGCCGTTGGAGTATGGAGAGTCTGTGACGGCTGCAGCGATGGGCATGCTCGATGCTATACTCTCGTGAGCCTTAAGCCACCAACCAGGAGGATCGGACGATGAAGTCCACGCGAACCTTGCTCGTAGCCGCCCTGTGCGGCGTACTTCTCATCGGAACGCTTGCTGCGTCGGGTTGCTCGAGCAAGAACGTCGTCGCCAAGGTCAACGGTGAGTCGATCTCAGCGAGCGCGCTGGACGAGCAGCTGACGCAGCTCAAGAAGCAGTATCCCAACATGTTCACAGGTGCTGATGGAGAGGGCAGACTCCTCGACTTCAAGCAGCGTCTTCTCGACAACATGATCAACCAGAAGCTCATCGAGCAGGCGGCCAAGGAAAAGGGGATCAAGGTCTCCGATTCCGACATCCAGAAGCAGATCGACCAGCTCAAGGCCGGCTTCAAGGATCAGGCGCAGTTCGATGAGGCGCTCAAGAGCGCGGGTATGACGCTTGACGGCCTGAAGACCCAGATCCGCAACCAGCTCGTGACCCAGAAGCTCATCGAGTCGCTCGCCGCGGACAGCAAGGTCACCCAGGCCGACATTCAGACCTACTACGACAAGAACAAGACGCAGTTCTTCCAGAAGGCCGCCAAGAAGGCCAGCCACATCCTCTTCAAGCCCGAGGACAAGGCCACCGCCGAGAAGGTGCTCAAGGAAGTCAAGGCCGGTGGCGACTTCGCGGCGCTCGCCAAGAAGTACTCGGTCGACACCGCCACCGCGTCAAAGGGCGGCGACCTCGGCTGGCCGACTTCCTCTTACGTGCCGGAGTTCCAGGCCGCTCTCGACAAGCTGAAGAAGGGCCAGACCACCTCGCAGCTCGTGCAGACCCCGTTCGGGTGGCACATCATCCGCGTGACCGACGAGCGGGCTGGCGTCCAGCAGACCCTGGCAGAGGTCAAGACGCAGATCGAGCAGATCATCGTCCAGCAGCGCAGAGGCGATGCATACCAGTCGTTCCTCGACGATCTGCGCAAGAAGGCCAAGATTGAGATTCTCGCAGCCGATTTGAAGGCCGCCGCGAGCAAGTCCAAGACCAGCACCACGACCACGGCAACCAAGTAGGGCTCGCCTGGCGACCGGTCGGGGGGAGCCGTGCCACACGGGTTCGACGAGTTCGTTGAGGTGATTGCGGCTCTACGGGCGCCCGGTGGGTGTCCGTGGGACCGCGAGCAGACGCACGGCTCGATCGCGAAGAACCTGGTGGAAGAGGCCTACGAAGCGGTTCATGCAATAGAGACTGACGACATCGCCGAACTCCAAGAGGAGCTCGGCGATGTTCTTCTTCAGGTCGTTTTGCACTCGCAGATCGCATCCGACGATGACGAGTTCACGATCGACGACGTGGTCGCTTCGATCACCGCGAAGATCATCCGCCGCCATCCCCACGTGTTCGGTGACCGCACCGCCGGCGACGCGGTGGAGGTGCTGGCGCACTGGGACCAGATCAAGGCAGAGGAGCGCTCCCAGAAGCAGCAGGGCCTTCTCGACACCGTGCCGCACGCTCTGCCGGCCCTCATGCTTGCGCAGACGATCTCGCGCAAGGCCGTCTCCGCAGGATTCGAATGGGAGACGCTGGACGGCGTGTGGGATAAAGTTCATGAGGAACTCGATGAACTCCGGGCCACCGAGCCGGGAAGCACCGAGGCTGCGGAGGAGATCGGCGATGTGCTATTCACCGTCGTGAACCTTGCCCGCAAGCAGGGGATCGACGCCGAGACTGCGCTGCGCGCCACGTGCGAGAAGTTCCGCTCGCGCTGGTCGGCGATGGAGGAGATGTCCGGGCGCGAGGGACGCTCGATCGAAGATCTCGCTTTGGACGAACAGGAAGCGCTCTGGCAACGAGCCAAGCGGACAGAGAAAGGGCTTGCCTGATGAGCATCATCACCGACGTGTACGCTCGCGAGATCCTCGATTCGCGGGGGAATCCCACCGTGGAGGTCGAGGTCGTTCTGGATGACGGAAGCTTCGGCCGTGCAGCCGTGCCGTCGGGCGCTTCGACCGGTGCATTCGAGGCCGTCGAGCTGCGCGACACCGACTCCGCCAGGTACCTGGGCCGCGGGGTCATCACCGCCGTCGACAATGTCAACGGACCCATCGCCGAGACGATCGTCGGATTCGACGCCACCGACCAGCGTTCGGTCGACGCGGCGTTGTTGGAGCTCGATGGCACTCCGAACAAGGGCAAGCTGGGGGCGAATGCGATTCTCGGCGTGTCCCTCGCGGTGGCGAGGGCGGCTGCGGAGTCGACGGAGCTCACGCTCTACAGCTACGTCGGTGGCGCGAACGCGCACCTGCTGCCGGTCCCGATGATGAATATCCTCAACGGCGGCGCGCACGCCGACAACAATGTCGACCTGCAGGAGTTCATGATCATGCCGGTGGGCGCCTCCACCTTCGCCGAGGGCCTGCGCTGGTGTGCCGAGATCTACCACACGCTCAAAAAGGTGCTTCAAGGGCGTGGACTTGCAACGAGCGTCGGCGACGAGGGGGGCTTCGCGCCCAACCTTGAGAGCAACGAGGCTGCGCTCGCCATTATCGTCGAGGCGATTCAGAGCGCCGGGTATACGCCGGGCGAACAGGTGCGCATCGCTCTGGACCCCGCTTCGACCGAGTTCTACGACGCCGATCGCGGTATCTACATGCTTGCAGGCGAAGGCCGCGAGCTCACCAGCGCGCAGATGGTCGACTTCTACGAGGACCTCGTTGGCCGCTACCCGATCGTCAGCCTCGAAGACGGCATGGCCGAGGATGACTGGGACGGCTGGAAGCTACTCACGGAGCGGATCGGCAACAAGGTCCAGTTGGTGGGCGACGACCTCTTCGTGACGAATACGGAGCGTCTCGCCCGCGGGATCGAACTGGGCGTGGCCAACTCGATCCTCATCAAGCTCAATCAGATCGGATCGCTGTCCGAGACACTCGACACCATTCAAATGGCCACTCGGGCCGGCTACACGTGCGTCATCAGCCACCGTTCAGGCGAGACCGAGGACACGACTATCGCCGACCTTGCGGTCGCGGTGAACGCGGGCCAGATCAAAACCGGCGCGCCCGCGAGGAGCGACCGTGTGGCCAAATACAACCAGCTCATCCGCATCGAGGAGGAACTCGGCGAGAGTGGTTCGTATCCGGGACTTGCGGCCTTCTACAGCATCCGCGGCAAGTGAGCGACGACAACACTCAGGCGCGGGCGAGGCAATCGAGCCGCAGGCGGAGCCAGCAGCAACTCGACCGCTTCGGCGTTCCCATCGATGCATCGCTGCAGGAGCGCGAGCGCATCGCGAACCGTTACGACTACGAGTTTGGCCAGGAGCGCATCTTCCCCGGACTCGTGGAGGCGCTGTTGGCGGAGATACCCGAAGGCGCGCGAGTGCTCGAAGTGGGCGCGGCGACTGGGTTGCTCACCGGCCCGTTGCTCGCGCACTCGAGCCGGCTGACCGCTCTCGAACCGAGTGCGGGGATGTTGAGGCGGCTCGTGGCCAAGGAGGTCGCGGAGTCCCCTCTGCTCACCGTGGTCCAGGGCATGGCCGAAGACCTCCTCCACGACGCGATATGCGACGTCGCGGTCGTGACATTCACGCCTCGGCGCGGGATCGGGTTGCTGTGGCTCCTTCAAGAACTCGCGACCCATGTGACCGATAGGGTCGTTCTACTGCTCGATGAGGACAACACGTTCGACTGGGCGTATCTGGCCCGCGCAGCCGCTGTGCAGGGCTTCGACGTGCGCCTCCGCCTCATCGTCGACGATGCCTGCCTCGCGCCCGCCGACCAGAAGCGGGCCGTGCTCATGGTGGCCGCTGTTCGGAATTGGACGCCCCAACTCCCCAGCGGCTCGACATGGGCCTTCGAGGCGCGCAGCATCGAGGTCCCGTATCCCGCACCACACGGTTCGGCCACACGGCTCATCAGGTACTTCCTCACCGGCGGAGATCGGGCACTCCTCCTCACGACGCAGAAGGACGGCATAGAGCGGCTGTACGGGAATCTGCGCACCGCGGCCCACCGGCTTGCCCGTGATGAGGTGACGGTCAGGCGCACGAACGAGGGGATCCAGATCGTCCGGCTGCCCAAGCAGGCCGAGTAGCCCCGCCAGGAATGGGGAATCCTCTGTGGGCAGGTGGGAGCTTGCCGATCACGGAGGAGAGGATATGCGCCGCACCAAGATCGTGGCCACCCTCGGCCCGGCCAC
>Ga0079306_1002539_pt1 | contig 10105 bp, 8 predicted proteins | sample Methanotroph_Enr_FD_79181 | JGI IMG/M metagenome (GOLD analysis project Ga0079306, IMG submission 79181) | Enriched soil microbial communities from Old Woman Creek wetland in Ohio, USA - Methanotroph_Enrichment_5 | ecosystem: Environmental > Terrestrial > Soil > Wetlands | place: USA: Ohio...
CATTGCAGGAATTGCCGGGCTAACCATCATATTTACTGCTGTTTACCTGCTTTGGATGTATCAAAGGGTGATGTTTGGGAAACCCCGGGAAATGCTTGCAGAATTCAGTGATTTAAGCATCAGGGAGATACTTGTCCTTTCTCCCCTGGTCGTTATGATTTTCTGGATTGGAATTTATCCTGCTACCTTTTTGAGAATAGCAGAACCGGCATTATTGAAAATACTTGGCAATTAATATAATTTATAAATTGACTATCCGCAAACATGAATAAAATACTTAGTTGGCCAGTAACAACCCCTCCACCTGTCGGCACCTCCCCTAAAAATAGGGGAGGACTTATTGTCTCAAAATTAACTCATTTTCAATATTCACGAACTAATTCCCTCCCTTTCGAAAGGGAGGATTAGGGTGGGTAAACTCGTCTACTTTGCTTTTGTGCATCTTTCTTGATAGTCATAATTTATAAAATTACCTGATGGCCACACTTATTGCACTTTCTGTACTTGCGATCGTCACTATGATGATCGGGGCCTGGCATAAATACAAATGGGTGGTCCCCATCCTGGTTGCAGGATTACTGGTTGCATGCTCCCTGAACCTCGCCGACTGGAACACTAACCGTCATTATTACAATGAAATGATGGTTGTTGACAATTTCGCCATAGCATTCAATACCATACTCATCATTATTGCCTTGCTGGTGATCCTGATCGCCGGGCACTATTTCAGGAACGTGGTAAAGCCATTGGATGATGTGTATATCCTACTCGTTTTCTCTCTTATCGGCGGGATCATTATGACTTCCTTTGCCAATCTTTCCATGCTTTTTATAGGTATTGAAACTTTATCCATATCCATGTATGTACTGGCGGGAAGCAAGAAATTTGACAATCTTGCCAAGGAAGCATCCATGAAGTATTTCCTGATGGGCTCTTTTGCTTCCGGTTTCCTACTATTCGGGATAGCACTGCTCTATGGCTCTTCCGGTTCTTTCAACCTGGCTGCAATAGGTGCTTTTGCCAGTTCGCATGCAACCAACCTTCCGAAAATGTTTTATGCAGGAATGTTGCTCACCTTCATTGGGCTGATTTTCAAGATTGCTGCCGTTCCTTTCCATTTTTGGGTTCCCGATGTTTACCAGGGCTCCCCAACCGTAATTACAGCTTTCATGGCAACCGTGGTAAAAGTAGCCGGCATTGCTGCTATTTTCAGGCTTTTCGACCAATGTTTCATGTCCATTCAACCGCTCTGGGCCAATACCGTGGTGATCATTTCAGCTGCCACCATCCTGCTTGCCAATTTTATTGCTTTGTATCAACGCACTTTCAAAAGACTGCTGGCCTATTCAGGAATAGCCCATACAGGTTATATCCTCATGGCTTTGGTGGCAGCCAACAGTCATTCAATGGGAGCAGTATTGTTATACCTTGCGGCTTATTCGCTATCCACTTATTCAGCCTTCGTTGTCCTTATGCTTGTCAAGGATTTTATTTATGATGATAAGATGCAGCATTACCAGGGACTGGCAAAGAGAAATCCATTTATCGCGGTGACCCTTGCAGTTTCCATGCTGTCGCTCACCGGAATCCCGCCATTAGCCGGGTTCATGGGGAAATTTGCCATTTTTTCGGCCACCCTTGAAAGCGGGTATATCGCCCTGGTGATAGTTGGAGTGCTTGGTTCCGCCATCAGCCTTGCCTATTACCTCAAACCGGTTATTTCCATGTTTTTCAGGGAAGGAGGCACCATTGTAATCGGCCTGAATCCCCGGCTTAAAGTGTTCCTGGTATTACTTTGCCTGGCGCAATTGATACTGGGACTAGTGCCTGGTTTGGTTACACAGTTGCTATAGCTCTGGTGTTTAGGGAGAAGTTATCTCTCGTTTTAATATCTAAGAAAAACAACGAAAAGCCTCCATGGTTATGAAAAAATATTTTATCGCATTTACAATTTTAACAGCAGTATTGAGCTCATGTTCAACATATTATATGATTCAAGCCAGTTTAAGGGAACAACTTCAGAATATCGATCCCAACAAAATTTCAGATGCATATGATTTTAGACTAGGATTAGCAGGTGTTGCACTCAAAGGAGGGAAGAATTTTTATAATGGAATTGAGTCACTTAACTGCAAAGACAAAAAAGGAAATGAGATAAATGTTAAAATCAAACCTCAGACGGGTATCAGATTGACTGATAACACGGGTCGAAAACTCCAATTATACTTTGATTCAGTATTTTTAAGAGACAGCCTCATCTATGGAAGTAAATCCTATTTTATCACTATGCCGGTCACCCCGATGAATATCAACAATCTCACATTGATTGAAATCCAATAGAAAGGCAAGTTCAGCGAAAATAGCAATCAAACTTACAAGCATTGCTTTTGCCTTAACTTGCAGGGAATTGGAAGAATTGTTGGCTCTTTAAGTGATAATGTGTTATCTGTTTTTTATTTTATAACCATCTTAATAGTATTTAAGACCCCTGATTCATTCACCAGCTTGCAAAAATAAATACCGGGAGCAAGTGATCCCTTATGGATTGTGAATGAGACTGAATTACGGTCAATATTTGGAAAAACCTGTTTTCCCAAAAGGTCTGTAACTTGAATTGTAATATTGGAAAATCGTTCCTGAGTACTATTGGAGAGGGTCATTTCAGCACTCTCATTGAATGGGTTTGGAGATAAATTTACTTCAATCAAGGACTTAGTATTCATTTTAAATCCCAGGGAAGCATTTTGCCGCACCCAGATCTGGTGAAAAGTGGATGGAGTAGTGCAAGGATAATTATCAACCTCCCATCTCTTGACACACACAGGGTCAGCCCCTCCAAGGTACCAATGATAGGTCGATCCGTTCCATAAAGGATAGGCAGTCATTGCATAATCGCCCATATTACTGACCGTCAAATTAACTGCAGCAGGTAAGAAGGTCGAATGCGCGGCGAAAGGAGTAAAGTCAGCGCTGATTCCCTCTGTAGAGCCTATACCTGTTTTGAAATACGAAATGGTTCCAGCATGTGAGGTCTTGAAATCCATGACCCTGATATGATCTGAAGTGATTCCATAAAACCGGACTTCATCAAATGGAATTGCAGTCATCAGGGCTGTCCCGGCATGTCCCCAGTAAACAGTATTGCTTTCATCAAAACCAAGTGCTGTCTGTCCTTGCAAGGGAAGGTTCGCTGTTAATACATTTAATGCCGGATCGGTAGTAAGCAGGTGATTGTAATTGAGTACCAGCGTCCAACCTCCTCCGTCAGTTGTCATATCGCACTGGCAGTCCATCATTGTCAATGCACCATCACCATCCGGGTCAATTTGATAAACACCGCTGGGGGCTGACGGATTCACGTAATGTATTTCACTGCAATTTTTCGGCGTCTGAGCATTTAATGCGCTTACCTGGAATATGAGCACTAAAGAAATTGTTGACAACATAATAGCTATATACTTGATTATCAATTCTGTCTTGTTTTTCATAAGTGTATGGCTAAAAATATTTGGGCTTAAAATATGATTCCTTGAGAGAAGGGGAAAGATAAGAATTTTTAGAGAGTGAAACCTTCATCACTCTCACTATTCTCTTCCTACTATACTTATCATTTAAAAAAAAGAAGCTTTTGTTTAATTATTTATTCAATTCATTGAACAATTTCAATTGGTATTTTGATTTTCGTGATATTTCAATCATTTACTTTTATTTCGATAAATAATACAGAAAAACAAAAATATACCGTCATCCAGAAGGATAAGGATTTTGAAATCATGTTTTATCCTTCTGCTGTTATGGCAATCATCAATTCTAGTGCAAAATCTTATAAAGAACTGGCAAATCAAGGGTTTCGGACATTGGCAGGTAATATTTTCGGATGCAATGAGGGAGACACCAAGATTTCAATGACTTCGCCAGTGCATATGGATATCAATGATTCCATATCTGCAATGAGTTTTGTTATACCATCCACCAACACTGAATCAACCTTGCCCAGGCCCAATGACCCAAATGTTATATTACAGAAGTCTTCAGAAGAGTATGTAGCTGTTATCCGGTTTGGTGGATTTGCTTCTGACAAGCACTTGAAATTCTATACCGAAAAGCTTCATAATATATTAATCGAAAAAGGAATAACATCCTACGGGCATTACCGGTTTTTAGGCTATAATCCACCTTTTCAATTATTTGGCAGGAGAAATGAAATAATAGTTTCCGTAAACTGGGAAGAAAAACAATAGTTAAGTTCTGAACTGTACACCATCCACTTGCGCTCATCACCTTGCTCTCAGCGCCTCGAACTCAGCGCTTTGCTCCATGCGCTACGCCCCCATCACCCTCTCCTCAAACTGCTGGTTCCTTAACTGCGGCTCAAATCCAGCTTCCCTGATCGCTTTCTGGATTCCTTCCTTATCAAACTTATAAATTGCACCTGCTACTGAAACCACGTTTTCCTCAATCATGATGGAACCAAAATCGTTGGCGCCGGAATGTAGGCAAAGTTGTCCTGTTTCTTTTCCAACAGTTAACCATGAAGCCTGTATGTTGGGAATATTGGGTAGCATCAGCCGACTGATGGCAATGGTTCTGATATAATCATCGGAGGTTATATTGTTCTTCACCCCGAACACCTTTTGCAGGGTGGTCCCTTCATCCTGGAAAGGCCAGGGAATAAAGGAAATAAAGCCCTTTGCATAAGCCGGTTTCTCCGATTGTACCTGTCGTATTGCTACCATATGTTGAATTCGTTCTTCCCTGGTTTCAATATGCCCGAACATCATGGTTGCCGATGTGGTAAGTCCCAGTTTGTGTGCTTCACGCATTACATCCAGCCATTGCTGGGCTGTACATTTATTTTTTGACACCTGGCTTCGTACCCTGTCGACCAGGATTTCAGCCCCAGCTCCGGGCAGACTATCCAGTCCGGCTTCCATAAGTTTCTCCAGTGTTTCCTTATAACTGATCCCTTCAAGCTTAGCAATATGAACTACCTCAGGTGGCCCTAAGGAATGTAGTTTTAGTTTCGGGTTGATTTTTTTCAGGCTCCTGAAAAGGTCAGTATAAAAGGCAAGCCCTAGTTCAGGGTGCATCCCTCCTTGAAGCAGTAACTGCTCTCCGCCTAGTGTAAAAAGTTCATCAATCTTCTGCTTATATTCTTCCTGTGTGGTGATATAAGCTTCCTTACTGTTTTTTGAACGATAGAAATTGCAGAACTGGCAACCTGAAATACACACATTCGTATAATTCACATTCCGGTCAATCAGCCAGGTGACCTTGCCATCGGGGTGCAGCTTTTTGCGCATTTCATCGGCAGCAAACATCAACTGGGCAGTGGATGCCTGGGTATATAGATAGAGACCTTCTTCAACGGTCAGGAAACGGGATTCCAGGGCCGATTGAAGGATGGATTCAATGTTCATTGAATTGGATTTAGCCTGCAAAAATAACAATAAAGCACCTGAAAGGTGGGATTCTTTGGATTAGGGTATGAATTAAGAATGATGATTAACGAATTTAGAATGCTGAACTGACTCTCCTTCGAAATTCTAAAATCCTGTCGGCAGGCAGACGTTGTTCTTCATTCATCATTCAAATCAGGATTGATCCAAGAATGAAAATATACCCCCTCCCATTCCTCCCCCTTCAGGGGGAGGCCGGGAGGGGGTAATCCCGAGAGTCAAATCTTCACGAACCCACCAAAATTTTGACCAGGTATTGTGTAACCAGGGAATCATCAATGTTTCGGAGTCCTTTGTTTTCCAATAATCCTGATCATATTGCCTATTACCACTATGGCTAACAAAAGCAAAAATAATGGGGTAAACACAATTCCCAATCCACTTGCTTTCCCAGAGGCAATCAAAAATGTCCCGATAACCAGGTAGAGGCTTATCAATGAAAATAATAATTTCAGCTGCCTGAGCATCCTGGCTACCAGGATAAGAACTTCCGTAGTTATCTCATCGGGTCGTTTGAGCATACCAATGAAGAATGTGATGCTGCTTAGCATAATGTATTGTATTCCACTGAATAAGGGAAGCAACCACACAGACTCCCTTCCATTGTATCCATTCGGCTTCCCTGAAAATGAAAAATGGGCAGGTATTCTTTCTGGAAGAATCTTATAAAATATAATTATCAGCCCAACTGAAATTAAAATCCCGGCTATGGTTAGGATTTCGACGGTAAAGATTCGCGTTTTCCCGGAAGTCTGCATTAATAAAAAAATAGCTATTTAATTTTTACTTCACGAAAATAGGTTTTAATTGCATTCTTCAAACAACAGGTTTAACTTCAGGCAGAAAGATGTTCAACAGGGCCATGAATATACACTTTACCCGATTTCTCCGGTCTTTTCATTTCTCCACTATTCTTCCCCGCATTTCAGTAAGGCTTGCCCTAATTTTTCCCTACCGATAATCTTCTGTACTTTTGATATTCCAATTCTATAAAGTCATGCTCCCTTCATTAGCATTGTTGCGAGATGCAGCTCCTTCCGAAAACACGGTGATTCTTATAAACAGCTTAAAGGATCTTTCGCCAAAACTATTTACGGGGCCCGAAATCACTTATCTAAGGAAACAATTTGCCGATAAGGACAAGGATATGGTATCCATCAACCGGCTTGGAAATTTTGCGTTTGTTTGCCGCATCGATAAAGGCAGGACACCCAATAAAAAGCTTGAAAAATGGCGCCGCAAAGGGGAAAGCCTGATAGCAACTATTACTGAGCATAAGATTTCAAAAATCCTGATCCTGGAAGAAGGTCTGCATTCGCAGGAAGCATTGGCCCTGGCCGAAGGAATGATGCTGGGGAATTACCAGTTTCTAAAATACCGCAAGGATGCTGAAGAAAAAGAGTCACCGCTTCAGGCAATAGAGATTGTGTCGAAATCCCTGAAGAAAGAGAAAGTAGAACAGTTATCCATCCTTTGCGATGCAGTATATCGTTGCCGTTCCCTGGTAAACGAACCCCTTTCAGCTCTTAGCGCCGAAGACCTGGCCCGGGAATTTGAAAAGATGGGAACGGAAGCAGGCATTAAAGTTGAAGTGCTAAACAAACAAAAGATTGAAGCGCTGCGTATGGGGGGACTCCTGGCTGTAAACCTCGGCAGTGTTGACCCGCCGACTTTCACCATCATGGAATATGTCCCGGAGAAACCGGTAAACAAGAAGCCCATTGTACTGGTGGGGAAAGGAGTTGTATACGATACCGGGGGATTCAGCCTGAAACCCAGTAACAGCATGGATACCATGAAATGCGACATGGCAGGGTCCGCCGCTGCTGCAGGAGCGATCTATGCAATAGCAAAAGCAGGACTGCCCGTCCACCTGGTTGCCCTCATGCCGGCAACCGATAACAGGACTGACGGGAATGCCTATGTTCCCGGTGATATCATCACCATGATGGATGGAACCACAGTGGAAGTGCTGAATACTGATGCCGAAGGAAGGCTGCTCCTGGCTGATGCTCTTTCCTATGCAAAGAAGTTTGATCCTCTACTGGTGATTGACCTGGCTACTCTAACCGGGGCGGCTCATGCGGCAATCGGGAAATACGGCATGGTAGGCATGCATTCCAAAGCCGGTAAGCAAATGGAGAACCTAAAGGAAGCCGGATTGCAGGTCCATGAGCGAATTGCTGAATTCCCATTCTGGGATGAATATGCTGACTTACTGAAAAGCGAAAATGCCGATCTCAAAAACATAGGCGGCCCTGTGGCAGGTGCTATAACTGCCGGTAAATTCCTTGAACATTTCACTGATTACCCCTGGATCCACCTGGATATCGCGAGCCCTGCTTTCCTTGATAAAAAAGATGGCTACCGGACCGCTGGTGGCACAGGCGTAGGGATCAGACTCTTATTCAGCTTTATATCCCAGGTTTGTGAAAAGGGATGATACCACTAGAACCGTTGTGTAATATTGGCATAGATTAAATTATAATTTCTAGCCTTTTCGAAAGTCCCTTCATAATTCACGGAGCAGGAAAGTTTTTTAAGTATCCGCCAGGTCAGGTTAAATTCCCCCATATTCTGAGTCAGGGCCATTTCAGCATTCTGGAATTTATAGTGAACATACCTGTAATTCACACCGGCATTTAATTTACCGGGAACCAGGTCGCGCGAGATTCCAAGGCTGTAAATGTTACTTGAAAGATAGCTTGTTTCGGCAAGTGTGGCTGAAATAGTCGTGGAAACATTCAGGCCAGGAACATTGTTGATAGTGAGATAGCTGTATAGATTCCTCGAAGGCCTGGGATCCTGTTTGCTGAACCGGTACCCGGCATTGGAACCGATTGAAATGTTATTGATTGGGCGGTAATTCACCTGGAAGGTAAATCCCTGCATCTTCGAAGTTTCCAGGAGCCGGCTTACAATATCTTTATAGGTTTCGTAATAGATTATATTTTTCCTTTCACTATAGGAAAGGGATAAAGACAATTGCTTTATCACCTTGTAACGCAGAGAAACATAGAGGTTCGAGAGTTTTGGATTATTGTTTTGGGTGAGGCTGCTATCCTGCAAATTATTTACCTGGTTATACAGATCCAATTCGAGTGATCCGAAAAGATACAGCTTGGTCAGCAGTGAATTGGAATGCTGGAAATAGGCAAATCTCCTGTCAGTGTTGTTTTTATTCCGTTGCTCCACAACAGCAATGGAACTTTGAATGCTACCCTTCGCATTTGAGTATTCATGACCGATATAAGCGCCAAACTGTAAAAGATCTGCATTGAAACCGAAATTCATATAGTCAGGCCGGGTGCCGGCAATAAGCCCGGCAGTCAGCGACCTTAACTTTGTCTCATACTGCAGCCCGTCAATTACTCCGACACTGGAGAGCTTGGGATTGATCTTCCGGCCAATCCAGATACTATTGTTCTTATTGATCGCATAATTAACTGCCAGACTGTATATTTTCAGCCCATTGAAAACATTCTCCTTCACCTGGCTCCATTCCTTGAGTTTATGCACAAAGGATATGTAGGTTTCGGCTGAAAACCTGGAATCGCCGATATGCTGGGCATTAAGCGAAAAATTATACCTCATTCGTTGCGAAAAATCCGAAACATTCGAGAAATTCGAATAGGATGAGACGGAAATTCGTCCACTGATATCCTGTTTCAACTCCTTAGGAATATCTTTCTTTACCGAAATGCTATCAGCAGGGTTCGCCGGCTGAATGGCTGGCCTGGTTGCTGCTTCTTCTGACAGGTCTTTCTTTACCCCCTTTGGTTGTGTAAAAACTTTCGTATCTATAGCTATATTTTGTGCAGACAGAAGAGTGCAGACACAGGAAATGGATGAAAGGTCCTTAACGATAAGCACTGGAGCCATTAGTGAATCCTGAAGTATAAAGAGGGTATCGCCCACGGAAATGTTTTCGGTGGATTCAAATTTCACGTAAACATTCTGTGACGTAACAAACGAAACTTTACCCTCAATATCCCTTTTAGTTGATTGAGCTTTCAGGCATAACCAGCTGAATGTCACAAGAAATACAAGAAATAAATACTTCATCACTTTAGGTTTAATTATTCCTGATAAGACCATTGTTCATCTTTTTATCGCTGTTTCCATTCGGATGACAATTAAGGCAGGCTGCACTTGTGTATGAATATCCGCTAACTCCCTGGTGATTATTATTTGTAGAGTTCTGCGGATGGCATGAAGTAGTGCAGGTAAATACAGCAAAGTTTGAAGAGTTTGGATGGCAATCAGAACAAGTATTCCATTCTCCATTATGCTGCCCTGAATAAATCGGAAAATATTGTCCATCATGATTGAAAGTGGAAGGATCCCATGCAGTTTGAGTATGACAATCCTGGCAGGTGGTAGGATATTGCTGGGCAGAATGGTTTGGATTGGTCGTCTGGTTATAGTTGTTCATATGACAGCCGGAGCAGGTATTTGGGGTGGTACCGGTATAGTTCCCATTGTGGCAGTCAGAACAAGCAGTTGAAACATGCGCCCCTGCCAGTACATAGAAATTATTATGAATAGGGAAAGTAGCAGGCGCCCACCCCGGGTTTGTCGTATGGCAGGTAACACATTCGGTCGGAATACTTAGCGCTGTATGGTTGGGATTCGTTGATTGATTA
>Ga0079306_1002540_pt1 | contig 10105 bp, 4 predicted proteins | sample Methanotroph_Enr_FD_79181 | JGI IMG/M metagenome (GOLD analysis project Ga0079306, IMG submission 79181) | Enriched soil microbial communities from Old Woman Creek wetland in Ohio, USA - Methanotroph_Enrichment_5 | ecosystem: Environmental > Terrestrial > Soil > Wetlands | place: USA: Ohio...
AAAGTAGCCCCCATCCCGACCACGCTGTCCACCGTGACAGCGCCGCCATAGCTCTTGATGATGCCGTGGATGATCGACAGCCCCATCCCGGTGCCTTTGCCCACCTCCTTGGTGGTGAAATAGGGATCGAAAATCCTGCCCAGGACATCCGGGCCGATGCCGGTTCCGGTATCGGAGACCGACAGCTCGACATATTCCCCCGGCAGCAGCCGGCCGGATGCGAAGGCGACCGGCTTGTCGAGGAGCACATCCTTTACCGATACCGTCATCACTCCCCCGCCCTGTTCCATGGCATGGGCGGCATTGGAGCAGAGATTCATGACGATCTGGTGAACCTGGGTGGGATCGGCCAGGATGGCCTGCCCGACCGGCCGCAGGCTCTTTTTGATGGTTATGGTCGTCGGGATCGAGGCCCGCAGCATCTTGAGCGTTTCCTTGACCAGCGGCAGAATTTTCATCGGCACGCGGGCAACCGCCGACTGACGGCTGAAGCGGAGAATCTGCTTGACCAGGTCCTTGGCCCGGTGGGCGGCAAGAAGGACCTTGTCGAGATCGTCCGCGAGCGGCAGACGGTTGCCGGCATCCTCCCTGGCCATCTCCGTATAGCCGATGATCGCCCCGAGGATATTGTTGAAATCGTGGGCGATGCCGCCGGCGAGCACCCCGATGGCCTCCATTTTCTGGGCCTGGTTGAGCTGAGCTTGGAGCTTTTCCCGGGCCTGTTCGTCCTGTTTGCGTTCGCTGATGTCGCGAATGATGACGGTGAAGAAGACGCCCTCCCTGGTCTGCCACCGGGATACCGTGAGTTCGATGGGAAGCCAGCTGCCATCCTTCCTCTGTCCGGCCATTTCCCTTGACTCGCGGGATTGCTGCAGCGGGCCGACGGTCGTCTCATCGGCCGGGGCGCCATCCGCCTCCCCCATAAACGCAGGCACGATCAGGGTGATGTTCCGGCCGGCAGCTTCCTTTGCGGTATAGCCGAAAATTTTTTCCGCGCCAGTGTTCCACTGGGTGATACGGCCTTCGCCATCGACCGAAATGATGGCATCGGATGCGGTTTCGATCAGCGAGCGGAAACGCAGTTCGCTCTGTTCCAGAGACTCGAGATTGCGGCTCTGAGCCAGGGCCAGGGCGGCAACCTCCCCGAAGCCCTTGGCGATCCGGGCATCCTCGCCGGTAAAACCACCGGATTTGTCGATCAGGCCGATCAAGCCCAGAACCTTGCCCTGCACGGGCAGCGGTGCGAGGATCATATTGGCGACCGCTTTGCCGCCCGGCACCAAATCCCTGTCCTCGCCCCGCAGACTCCTGTTGGTGAAAATCGTCTTGCCGGTCCGGTAGGCCTCGGCGCGCAGGCCGGTTATAAGAACCTGCCTCCTGTCCGGCGCGACACCGCCCGCAAGATTGCTGTCCAGATAGAGCACCTCGGTATCGCCCGACTCCTCCGACCGCAGGGTCATGAAGCCGGCCGGGGCTTCCAGCTGCCTGCGGCATTCGGCAAAAATGACCCTGGCGGTGTCGGCAAAATCCCGGTTCTCGAGGACCGCCCGCGAGGCCCGCATCAGTGCGGCTATTTCGTAATAGCGGTCCTGGGTTTCCCGCAGCAGCATCTCATTGGTCGCTTCCACCTGCTTGCGTTCGGTGATATCCTTGACGATCCCGTCATAGGAACGCAGGACACCGGCCGCGTCCCGGCTGAGCACGATGTTGTCGCTGACCCAGCGGACGACCCCGTCTTTTCTGACGATCTTGTGCTCGATCGGCCCGATGTCCTGGCCGGCCAGGACCTGTCCCACCCGGGCGATGAGCATCTCCCGGTCGTCGGCGGTGACCATGTCGAGCCAGAGATACGGGTTGGCGGCAAACTCCTCGGCCGAGTACCCGGTGACAAGGAGGCAGGCCGGGCTGTGCACCGTCTCCGCCGCCTCGCCCCTTTCCAGCCTGACGGTATACTGATAATCGGCCAACCCCTCGGTGATCCGCCGGTAGCGGGCCTCGTTTTCCGACAGCGCAATCTCCGCCCGCTTCCGTTCGGCCAGCTCATGTTCGAGCCGGTAGGTTCGTTCCGCCACCAGTCCGGCCAGGTCTTCCCGCTCCTGGCGCTTGTGTGCGGCCGCCGCCTTGATCTTGGCCATGGCCAGGAGCTGGGCGGCCAGTTCGATATGGTCAAAGGGAGAGTGGAGAAAACCCTCGGCCCCGGCCAGCATCGCTTTTTTGCGGCTGTCCCGGCTGGTTTTCGGGGTGGTAAGAAACAGCACCGGAATCGCCGCCAGGCGTTTATCCTCCTTGAAACTCCGGCACACCGCGCAGGCTTCCGGCATCTCGATATCGAGAAGAATCACGTCGGGATCTTCGTCCCACGCGAGGTTATTTGCCGTTGTACCGTCCGCGGCCGAAAAGATCCCGGCCCCGGCAGGCATATCCGCCAGGGCCGCCTCCAGGGCCGATTGCAGAGCCGATCGACGGTCCCTGTCCCTGTCGACCGTCAGGATCTTCACGCCATGGCTCACGATGCAGTTCCGGAAATCACTCGATCACCACCATGTTCCGGCCCTGTGCCTTGGCCCGGTAGAGACAGCGGTCGGCGATGCTCAAGGTTTCGTCCAGGGATTTGTGGATCGTGGCGCAGGCCCCGATGCTCGCGGTGATGCTGACCACCTTGTCGTTGCAGGAGATGTGATGATTGGCGATTTTGGTGCAGAGCTGATGCAGGAACGGCTCGAGCGCCTCGCGGTCCATATTGACCAGCAGGATGCAGAACTCCTCGCCGCCCATCCGGGCGACGACATCCGTCTCGCGCAGGTTTTTTCTGAGAAGTCTCGCCAGATGCCGCAAAGCCATGTCGCCGACGTCGTGGCCGTAGCTGTCGTTGACCGACTTGAAGTGGTCGATGTCGAGCATGACGGTGGCGATGGAAATCTGGTTGCGTTTGGCGCTGGCAAAGAGCTTGCTGCCGACGCTGAACAGATGCCGCCGGTTGTAGAGGCCGGTCAGGAAATCCTTGGTGACCGCATCCTCCAGGGCGCGGATATGGGTGAGGATCTCGACGTTCTGGCTGACCCGGCAGTGAAATTCCTCGACCAGGAAGGGCTTGATGATGAAATCGGAGGCCCCGTACTTGATGAACTTGGCGGACAGGATATTGTTGCCGTATCCCGACATGCCGATGATCGCGACTTCGTTGCGGCTGTACTTCAGCCGGATCTTCTTGGTCAGCTCGAAGCCGTCCATCTCCGGCATCATATAGTCGGTCAGGACCACCCGGATGTCCGGATACCTGGCAAGCGCCGCCAGGGCCTCCTCGCCGCCGGCGGCCTCCGCCAGCTTGTACTGCTGGATGGCCAGCAGTTCGAGGACATAGCGGCGGGCGGTGGCCGAATCGTCGACGATCAGCACCCGGGTCTTCTGGTTCTCATGGATACGGCAGACCAGATGAATGACAAAATCGATGCTGGACGGATCTTCCTTGGTGACATAGTCCACCACCTTTTTCTGGATCATCTGCTCCCGGAGTTCGTCGTCGAAGTAGCCGGTAAAGACGATGCAGGGTATGGCGCAGGCCGTCACGTAATCGACGATTTCGCCGTTGGGCGCATCCGGCAGGTTGAGATCGAGCAGGGCGATGAAGAAAAGCTCGCGGTCCTGACCGATTATTTTTTGGGCTGCCGCCAGATTCTCGGCCACGATCACCGAAAAGCCGCGTTCCTCAAGGCGGTTCTGCAGGATCTTGGAGAACATTCGCGCATCTTCGACGATCAGTACATGTTGCTTCATGAGGGTTCGGTATCTCCCGGGTACGCGGATGCCATTGCTGACGGATACCTTAGTATAGGAGGAAACGACCTTGCGAGTCAAAATGAAAATAGGGCATGAACGGCTGAGAAGGCTCAAATCGCAGGCATTTTAAGGTTTCTTCGTTTGCCGGAAAAATCGCGGCTACAGCACGGCGAGCGTCAGTCGGCGAGCGTCATTTCCTGTAAAAATGACGAAATGCTCAAATGTACGTTATCTTACCGGAATACAATACAATTGTTTCGTCATCCCACAGCCGTCTGCTGCTGTTATTGAGGATATGCTCAATTTCCTGCATTGCCGCCGCTGCCGGTGGGTGGCCCGCACATACATACATCGTCTTGTTTTTCCACGATATATCATTTGCCTTATCGCTTTCGCCCGGCGCAAAACCGCTTGGCACAGAGATTGCTGAAAGAAGTCCGCATAACGGAACGCCTATACAGTTCAACACCTAGAAGGAGGAGGATGGCGTAAAATCTGTGGTAGTGGTTGATATTATCAAATAATTACACTCGGAGATCGAAATGAAACGTACTTTTGCACAAGCGGCAGCTGCCTTCCTGGGACTTTTTCTGCTCATGGGTCCCTCAGTGGAGGCTCAGGCAAAAACTTCCTTTCTAACCATCGGTACCGGCGGCATCACCGGCGTCTACTACCCGACGGGCGGCGCCATTGCCAATATGGTCAACAGCAAAAAGGACCAATACGGCATCAGGGCAACCGTTGAGGCAACCGGCGGTTCGGTATTCAACATCAATGCCGTAGTGGCCGGCGATCTCGAATTCGGCATAGCTCAGTCGGATCGGCAGTTCCAGGCTTATAACGGACTGGCCGAGTGGCAGGAGAAAGGGGCCCAGAAGGATCTCCGTGCAGTATTTTCCATCTATCCTGAGCTCGTTACCCTGGTGGCCGCGGTCGATGCCAATATAGAGACCATCGCCGATCTGAAAGGCAAGCGGGTCAATCTGGGCGATCCCGGCTCCGGCAACCGCCAGAACGCCATCGATGCCCTGGAGACCGCCGGCCTCAACTACGAAAAAGACCTGAAGGCCGAGAGTGTCAAGGCCTCCGAGGCCCCGGCCCTCTTGCAGGATGAGAAGATCGACGCCTTCTTTTACACCGTCGGCCATCCGAACGGCGCCATCAAGGAAGCGACTGCCGGCGCCCGCAAGGTGCGTTTCATCAAGATCACCGCGGTGGACAACCTGCTGAACAAGTCCTCCTACTACGCCAAGTCCTACATCCCGGTCGAAAACTATCCGACCGCCGACAATAAGGAAAATGTCGACACCTTCGGCGTGCAGGCCACCCTCATCACCTCCGCCAAGGTACCCGACGACGTCGTCTACGCCGTCACCAAGGAGGTTTTCGACAATTTTGAGAACTTCAAGAAGCTCCACCCCGCCTATGCGGTCCTGACCAAGGAAAGCATGCTGCAGGGCCTTTCCGCCCCCCTTCATCCGGGCGCGATCAAATACTATAAAGAAGCTGGCCTCATGAAGTAACGTGAAGGGCCGGGAGGAAAGCCCTTTTTCTCCCGGCCCTTTTGCGTTCTGCTGACCGGCGACAATCCCCCTGTCCGCCGGCTCGCCGAATTGGTTTGTCCGCAGTACAAGCTTTAAGCACAGCCCCCCATAAAGGGGGATAAGTACCTTCACGAAATTCATTCAAAAAACAAGAAATGAATTTCTAAGGTTACTAATAACCCGGAGGAGATCATGCACAACAGCAAAGAAGCCATGCCGCCCGTCACCGGTCTGGAAGATCAAGATGAAGGTATTGAATTAGCAAAAAGAATTGTTGAGGAAGAAGAGGGCCTGGGTCGGCAGCCGGCCGGTTTTTCCCGCTTTATTATCCCGACCCTGGCCGTGGCCTGGTCGCTGTTCCAGCTGTCAATCGCCAGTTTCTGGATCCTCGATTCGACCCTGGTCCGAGCCATTCACCTCGGATTCGCCCTGTCGATCATTTTTCTCAACTACCCGATGCTGAAAAAGAACCGCTTCGGCCTCGATTTTCTCGCCACCAAGGCTAAAATCCCTATCCTCGACTATTGTCTGTCGATTATGGCCGGCATCGCCGCTCTCTATATCGTCATCGATCACAGCGGCATGGTGGAACGGGTGGGAATGCCGATAGTCCGGGATTTGGTTATAGGCATGCTACTGCTCGTGCTGCTGCTGGAAGCCGCACGCCGGGTACTGGGACCGGCTATGCCCACCATCGCTCTTTTTTTTATCCTGTATGCTTTCTTTGGGCCGTATATGCCAGACTTCATCGCCTTCAAAGGGGTCTCGCTGAACCGGTTCATCGGCCAGATGACCATGTCCACCGAGGGGATTTACGGCGTTCCGCTCAATGTCTCGGCGACCATCGTCTTCCTCTTCGTGCTGTTCGGGGCGATGCTCGACAAGGCCGGCGGCGGCAAGTACTTCATCACGCTCGCCTTGAGCCTCCTCGGCGGCTATAAAGGCGGCCCGGCCAAGGCCGCGGTGCTCGGCAGCTGCATGACCGGCATGGTGTCGGGCTCGAGTGTCGCCAACGTCGTCACCTGCGGCACCTTCACCATCCCGATGATGAAAAAGGTCGGCTATACGCCGACCAAGGCGGCCGCCATCGAGGTTGCCTCCGGGGTCAACGGCCAGATCATGCCGCCGGTCATGGGTGCCGCCGCCTTCATCATCGCCGAATATGTCAATATCCCCTATTCCGAGGTCTGCAAGGCGGCGGTCGTCCCGGCGGTGGCCATTTATGTGGCCCTTTTCTACATCACCCATCTCGAAGCCTGCAAGCTCGGTCTGAAAGGCATGCCTAAAGCCGAGCTGCCGAACTTTTTCAAAACCCTTATCGGCGGCTTGCATTTTATGATTCCACTCGGCGTCCTGCTCTATGAATTAATCGTCGTTCGGCATTCTCCCGACATGGCGGCATTCAAATCGATCATGACGATCATCGCCATCATGCTGCTGCAGCATCCGGTCCGGGCCTACCTGCGGAAAGAGCCGCTCGCGCCTGCCTTCAAGCAGAGTATCGTCGACATCTTCTCGGGTCTTGCCGCCGGTGGACGCAACATGCTGACGGTCGCCGCCGCCTGTGCCGCCGCCGGTATCATTGTCGGGATCGTGGCCATGGGCCTCGGCCAGCTCATCACCTCGATCGTGGCGACCCTTTCCTTCGGCAATATCTATCTGCTGCTCCTCATTGCCGCCCTGTGCAGTCTCCTGCTCGGCATGGGCTTGCCCACCACCGCCAACTATATCGTCGTCGCTTCGCTGATGGTGCCGGTGATCGTCGAGGTCGGGCAGATGAACGGCTTTATCGTACCGCTCATTGCCGCCCACCTCTATTGCTTCTATTTCGGCATCCTGGCCGACGACACCCCGCCGGTCTGTCTCGCCGCGTATGCCGCCGCGGCGATCGCCAAGGCGCCGACCATCGCCACCGGCATTCAGGGTTTCATGTACGATATCAGGACTGCGGTGCTCCCGCTGATGTTCATCTTCAACAGCGACCTGCTCCTCCTCAACATCAACTCCTGGCCGCAGATCATCCTGATCCTGGTCATGACCTGCCTCGGCGCCTGCGCCTTCTCCATCGCCGTTCAGGGCTGGTTCATCATCAGGAACAAGCTGTACGAGTTGCCGCTCTTCCTGGTGACCGCCCTGATCCTGCTTCGGCCGGAACTGTTGACGAGGCTGATCGGCATCCCCGATGAGATGCGCCATATCGGGTATGCCTTCGGGGTTGGCTTGTTCCTGGTCCTCTACGGGCTGCAGCGGCTGCGCCGGGCGGGTGGCGAGAAGACCGTGATGGTAACCGCGTAACGAGGTGCCAACCAGTCTAGGAGCCTGGCAGGCGTCCGGGGCTGGTTGGCCGGCGGACCTCCGGAAAAAACTCCAGGGCCTTTGTTTCTCTCATGTATGGTGCTATTCTTGGTGTAAGCCGTTGTCAAAAAATAACATGGCCAAGGTAATGCTCGGAACGGTCTAAGGAGCCGTAACGAAATGGGAAAATGGCCAAGTTATTTCGTAACGGCTCCTAATTATTGCACGCGCCGAGCCCATCGACTATACGGGGAGAAGGTTATTGTTCTGGATATTTTCAACATGAATGGTGCAGATTCGCCCCGGAGCGTTTACACGGATGAGGGCGATCACACGGACGGCCCCTGCGGGTGGTTCGTCCATCCGTTGCGGTTGCTGGGGATGGTGGTCGCGCTCTTCTTGCTGTCGTTACCGGCGACCGCGGCGACAGGCGATTTCCCCCGCACACTTCTCGTCGACGGGCGTCAGCTCCCGATTTTTGCGACAGCTGAAGAGCAACTGAGTTATGCCCGTTCCACCTTTGACGAAGCCGAGGAAAAGGCCGCCGCGCTGAAGGCGATTGAAGCCATTCACCCGTCGGCCCGGGAGCAGGCGGGCATGGCTGCGCTGGAGCTGGCTTTTCTCGCGCTGGGCGATGACTATCGGCTGGTCGATAAAAACCAGTATCTGCTGGCCAGCAGCAGCTATCTGGGCATTCTCGAAAAATATCCCGATCTCCCGGCCATCGCCGCCAAAGCGCTCTGGTACCTTGGCTGGATCTCCTGCGACCTTGCAGCCGACACGCAGCAGGGCATACGCTGGTACCAGCGGCTCATCGCCCTCTTCCCCGACGAAAAGCTGAGTATTGTCGCCCCGGTACCCTGGCTGACGATCCGCCCTGCCGACCCCGATGTGCCGCAGCATGTCGACTACCCGAAGACCATCCTGACCTGGGCGGATATCGCCCATCTGGAGATCATCCGCCATGCGGCCAGCCGGGATCGGGCCTGGCAGTCTTTCGAGGCCATAGAGGCCCGCGCGGGCGAGGTCTTTGCGGCTGCCGCCCTGAAGGTCCTGGTCGAACGGTACGGTTTCGATGACAAGAGTGAGAGGCTGGTGCGGGAATTCCTGGCAAAACCGGGTGTCGACACCAATCTGAAAAACGACCTTCTCCTCGCCCTGTCCGTCTACCGGCGGCAGACTGATGGTCCAGGAGGGGTGCAATGAGGCTGAAACACACCCTCAGGAAATACCGGCAGTCTTTTCATCTGCGGGTTTTTCTCGCCCTCGTCCTGGTGATCGTCATCTTCATTCCGGGCACCGGCTATGTTGGCTATCTGCAGGCGCTGAAGGTGGCGGAAGACCAGATGGAACAGTATACTATCGGCACGGCCGAACAGATTTCCAAACGCGTCACCTCGTTTCTTGCCCAGCATACCCATAATGTCAACCTGCTTGCCTCGCTCTTTGCGGGAGGGTTGATCGACTCGGACAACGACAGGGAACTGCTCCAGTATTTTTATCTGTTCAAGAAGGATCATCCGGAATTCGTCAATATCTACTTCGGCGACGAGCGCGGCAGGTTTCTCATGGTGCCGCCGCAGAGCCCGGAGGTGCACAAGATCTTCGATCCCCGGAACCGCCCATGGTACCAAGGCGCCGTGGCCAGCCACGGCATCAACTGGACCGACGTCTATCTCTTCGCCTCGACGCAAAAACCGGGCATCACCGTCTCCGCCCCGATCTTTTCGGAAAACAAATACCTCCGCGGCGTCTGCGGCATCGATATCGATCTGGTCGCCTTCTCCAAATTCCTACAGGGCATCGATATCGGCAACCAAGGTGTCGCCTACATCTTCGAAAACCGTACCGGCCATATCATCGCCCATCCCTTGCTTGCCGGACCGCCTGGCAATTCCGACCGGCTGGACTCCCTGCGGGCAAGCCTTGCCGAACTCACTCGCCGCCACGTCAGCTTCGGCCGAACCTCCTTCGGCGGCGAACAGTATTTCACCGCCTACGCCCGCTATCCCGACAAGGACTGGACGGTCGGAGTGACGCTGTCGATTTCCGATTACCTTAAAAAAATCCAGGTGATCAAGAAGACCACCATAACACTCGTGGTCATTGCCATCCTGCTGTCGAGCATCCTCAGCTACCGGCTCGCCAAGACCATCATCAGCCCCCTGCTCCGACTGCGTCAGGGTATCGAGCGCATCACCGGCGGGGATCTTGCATACCGGGTGGCCATCAAGGATCCGGATATCGCCCGCGACCTGGCCAGGTCCTTCAACAGGATGGCGCTGTCGCTCCGCGAAAGCCTGGTGGCACTCAAATCCACCTATGCCGAACTCCAGGAAAAACAAAAACTTGCGGCAGTGGGCAAGATGACCGCGGGCATCGCCCACGAGATCAAGAACCCTCTCGGGATCATCCTCGGCTCGACCCAGATCGTCCTCGACCGCCAGCGGCCCTGGGAGATGCGGGAAAAGGCGGCAAGCTTCATCATG
>Ga0079306_1002542_pt1 | contig 10103 bp, 9 predicted proteins | sample Methanotroph_Enr_FD_79181 | JGI IMG/M metagenome (GOLD analysis project Ga0079306, IMG submission 79181) | Enriched soil microbial communities from Old Woman Creek wetland in Ohio, USA - Methanotroph_Enrichment_5 | ecosystem: Environmental > Terrestrial > Soil > Wetlands | place: USA: Ohio...
CGGGTCGCCTGCAAATAAAATCTTGTTATTGGGGTTCAAATTGTTACTCCTGTTAACTGGAACCTGAACCTAATGTTAAAAATAACAACGTTTTATTTTCGTTGCTCGGCGCGGGTTTAAAATGTTCCCCGATTATAGACAAAAGTCGCGTTGATTAATATCAAGCTGTTCAATGTGAGGCAGGCAATTACAATGTGTCCGTCGAATCACCCTCTACGCCAATGATGATAGCGGGCGACGCACCACAATAAAGCTTTCGGTACATGGTTGCGCTTCCAGACTCCGGCCGCATATTTATTGGCCTCGGATAAAGTCGGATAAATATGGATCGTCCCCAGCAGCTTGTTCAGCCCGATATTGTGCTTCATCGCCAGCACAAACTCGGCGATCGAATCGCCGGCCTGCTCGCCGACGATGGTTACGCCAAGAATCCGGTCCGAACCCGGAGCCGTTAATACCTTAACAAAACCATGCGCCACGCCGTCGGCAATCGCACGATCCAGATCGTCAATATGATAAGTGCTGACTTCACAAGCAATGCCCTTTGCCTTTGCATCCTGTTCATTAAGCCCGACCCTTGCAACTTCCGGGTCGGTAAAAGTAGCCCAGGGAATCACCGAGTAATCGGTACGGAATTTCATAAAACTGCCGAATAACGCATTCACCGATGCGTACCAGGCTTGATGGGCGGCGGTGTGGGTAAACTGAAACGGGCCGGATACGTCGCCGCAGGCAAATATGTTCGGGTAATTGGTTTGCTGAAATTCATTAATTTCAATCGTGCGTTTGGCCGAGATTTCAACGCCCAGCTGCTCAAGACCGTAACCTTGGACATTGGCAACCCGGCCGATAGCCAATAATACTTGATCGAAAGGAATTCGCAGCTCTTTACCTTCATGCTCGGCAATCAGGATTTTTTCGCCGTTTTCGATAATGAATTCTTTGGCGGTATGCTCAACAAGCACATTAATACCTTCCTGACGAAACTTCGCGATGACTGCTTCCGAAACTTCGTCGTCTTCGCGGATCAATAGCCGCGGCAGCATTTCGATTTGGCTAACTTGGCTTCCTAATCGGGCAAAACTTTGCGCCAATTCGCAACCGATAGGTCCGCCGCCCAGAACCACCAGCCGTTTGGGCAGTTCGCACAAATCCCAAATCGTGTCGGAAGTTAGGTAGCCGATGTCGTCAATGCCGGGAATAGACGGCACAAACGGACGCGATCCGGCGGCAACAACGATGGAACGCGTGGTAATGATCCGGGATTCGCCGTCTGTTTTTACCTGAATTTCCCAAGGCGAGATAATGTGCGCTTCACCCTCTATAACCTCTACGCCAAGGTCGGTGTAGCGTTGCACAGAATCATGCGGCTCGACGGTCTTAATGACCGCCCGCACCCGGTTCATTACATCGGCAAAACCCACTTCGGCGCCGGCCTTTTTGATACCGAAATCGGCAGACCGGCGCATTTGGGCCAACAACTTGGCGGAGCGGATCAGGGCCTTAGACGGCACGCAGCCGGTATTCAGGCAATCACCGCCCATTTTATGTTTCTCAATCAAGGTGACTTTAGCTTTGACGGCTGCGGCTATGTAGGCGCTAACCAGGCCGCCCGAACCGGCGCCGATCACTACGATGTTGTTATCGAAACGCGGCGGTTTTATCCATTGCGCGTAAACTTTGTTTGCTTTAATGGCTTCAACCGCTTTATTAGCCAACAGCGGAAAAACACCTAATAAGATAAAAGAACCGATCAGGCCGGGAGACAGAATACCCGATAACGATTCCAGCTTGCCCAGCTGAGTTCCTGCATTCACATAAACCACGGTACCGGCCAACATGCCGATCTGGCTGACCCAATAGAACGTTTTCGTTTTCAGGGTCGTTAAGCCCATAACCAAGTTAATTACAAAGAAAGGAAAGACCGGCACCAATCTCAAAGTAAAAAGATACAACGCGCCATCCTTGTCTATGCCTTTATTGATAGCATCCAGCCGGTCGCCAAAACGGGCTTTAACCGCATCGAGAAACAAATAACGCGCCGCCAGAAAAGCCAGTGTTGCGCCGATAGTAGAGGCAAAGGAAACAATCAGAATTCCCCACAATAAACCGAAGATAGCGCCGCCGGCCAGCGTCAGAATTGCAGCGCCCGGCAGAGATAAACCGGTTACCGCAATATAGATCAACGCATAAACAGCAAGCGCCGGAACGGGATGGTTGCCGCGATAAGTTTCGATAGACGCTTGCTGAGCTTTGAGTGTTTCCAGCGTTAAATACTGTTGCAGATCAAAGATAAAGAACGCTGCAATCAGGGCGACGATAACAACCAACAATACCCAACGTGAAAAATTCATAATATTCCCCTTGCCGATTAGCTTAAAAAACCTGTTGCAACGCGTGGAAGCCATTCGTGCCGAACCTCATCCGATAAAGCTCATGACAAACCGGATTTCAGAATACTCAACCGAGGCTTTCAGGATTAGAGAGCATGTTAGCAGCCATTACTTGCCCCCCCGATTATATAGAGTCCGGAGTTAGGAAGGCGCATATACAGGCCATCCATGGCCTTATGCGCCTCCAGGGATGGAGGAAATGCCGCAAGATTTGCCGAGACGCCTTACCGGCTTCGGTTTCTAAGCATATAGCCCCTAGCTTAACCGCTTAAACGCTTGCCGATACGGTAATAAGCATCCTTAAGTTCTTCGGCGACTATTTTGGCCTTGGCTATAAACTCTTCGGAAGTATCCACCGACTCATCCGCTACTTCAGCAGCTTTGACTTTTAACCGCTGCCATTCTTTTTCGGCTTCTTCAAATTCCTGTTTAGCCTCCATGGACGCCAGATGGAGTTTTAAATTAATTTCATCGCGTTCTACTTGCAACTTATCTAATAAATCCTCGAAATCTTCTTTTACCGACATAAACCACCTCTTTATCGCTGATCGATTAACCGATATTGCCAACCCTCTGTAGGATAGAGAAATCATCCCCTTCAATCAATAAGTAGTTCCACCGGCCAAGGGCGCTAACATGCCAAATCCCTTGTATTATCTGGGTTTTAGGTGTTTTTTTGCTCTCGATTTAATAAAATAGTAGCAATTAACTGCTATAGTATTGCGGGCGCGACAGCGTCCGTACATCATCTTCCATTGACAGAAATATTTTATGACTCACGAGCTTTTATTATTACGACATGCCAAGTCGGATTGGGCAGTCGATATAGATGATTTTTCCCGCCCCTTAAAAAAACGCGGCCGGCGTGCAGCCAAGCGGGTAGGACGCTGGTTACGCGAGCAACGCCTGATACCCGACATGATCCTCAGCTCCCCGGCAACGCGCGCCCTGACTACAGCTCAACGTGTGTGCCGGCAGTTAGACATAGACAAATCCGCTATTGTCTGCGACCCGCTCATTTATGAAGCCAATGCCCAGACCTTGCTTGATGTATTAAGAACCAGTTGTCATGAACGGCGAGTGCTATTGGTCGGACATAATCCCGGCCTGGAAGACTTGTTATTAAAATTGGTTCCCCATTCGGTCCCGTTATCGGCTAACGGAAAATGCCTACCTACCGCTGCTTTAGCTCAACTCTCTCTTGATTGCAATTGGACGGAATTAACTGAAGGATGTGCCGAATTGGTGATGCTGATTCGTCCGGATAGCTTGCCCGAATAACAACAAAAGAGAATATATTTAAAATGCTAAGACTATTCGATTTCGACAAAGGGCGGCTTAAAGAACAAACGCCGCCGGAAGACCAGATCAAGCAAGCGGTCGCTAAAGCCGCCTGGATCGATGCGCACGATCCCAGCGACAGCGAACGCGCTCAATTGCAAGCGTTTTTACGCACCACGCTGCCCGAATCGGAAGATGTGGAAGAAATCGAATCTTCGGCACGCTACTTTACCGATAACACCGGCGTTCATGTACGTTCCTTGTTTCTTGCCCAAAGCGAGGGGCGGCACAGCACCGCAACCGTCGCTTTCATTTTGCAAAACGACCGCTTAATTACCCTGCGCGAAGGTGCATTGGCCGATTTCCGCCTGCTGCGTATGCGCGCCCGGCGCGGACAGGTAGCCGCGCACTCGCCTCAGGAATTATTGGTGCTGATGTTCGAACAGAAAGTGGAAAATCTCGCCGATGCGCTGGAAGATATTCATCGTAAACTGGAAGATGTCAGTTATTTGGTCTTAGAAGAAATAGATTCCGATCTTGAAAACGCCATTGACCAACTGGCCAAGCTGGAAGACAGCAACGGTAAAATCCGGCTATGCCTGATGGATACGCAACGTTCCATATCCTTTTTACAACGGCATTTGCGCAACCACCCCGAGTTGCAGGAAACGGCGCGGGAGATCATGCGCGACGTGGATACTTTGATGTCGCATACCACCTTCCTGTTCGATAAAATCAACTTCCTGATGGACTCGACCCAAGGCTTCATCAACATTACCCAAAACAAGATTATTAAAATCTTTTCCATTGCCGCCGTGGTATTTCTGCCCCCTACCCTGGTAGCCAGCATTTACGGCATGAATTTTCAACACATGCCGGAACTCAATTTTCAGCTGGGCTATCCCGGCGCACTGTGTTTAATGCTGCTGTCGGGAATTGCGCCTTATTGGTTTTTTAAACGAAAAGGCTGGCTGTAGGTTATCGCCGATTAAAACGGCACCCCACATGGATGTACCGTTTTATCTCAATCGAAATAGCTCTATACGTGCTCTTGCTCACCTGCGGCTGTCTCGCAACAATTATGCTAAGATGAGACGGTTGACCAGCCCTATTTATGTCCTACTGCCAATACTATCGACCGGAAAAATTCATCATGAGCAAGGAACCTTTTTTTCGCCTCAATCAAGAACCTGACGCGTTGAGCGGTTTTTCCCGCACCGTTGCGGAAATCCAGTGGTTGCTACTGGTCTTGATGATGTTCTATCTGGTAGTCGGGCAAATCGAGGAAAACGTTAAAGTCTTTTTGTTAGGGGGGCTATGCGCTTTCGCAGGTTTCGTCATGGCGTTCCATTACCTCAATTTTTTTGCCAAGGCCAATGTCTGGAAACTGGCTTTGGAAACTTGGGTCATGATTTTGTTGGTCACTTGGTTCGTTTGGCACACCGGGCGCCAGAACAGCCTGCTACTCAACTTGTACTTCCTGCCCATTATCACCAGCGCTTTAGCTTTGGGCAGGGTAACCACGTTATTGGAAGTACTGTTAATTGGCGCTTGTTATCTGTATTTGGGCAAAGACGGCCTACCCGGCAGCGAAATATTTTCTCTAGCCCACAGTAGCGTTTTGCTGGCTTGGCTGTTTCCTATGCTGCTGGTGGGTTACGTCACCACCATGCTATCCAGCGACATATACCACGCGTTCAGCCGCATCAAAACCTCCGCGCAAACCGATGAATTAACCAGTCTTTACAACCGCCGGGCGTTCATGGATTTATTGGAAAAACAATTGCAACAAGCCCGGCGCGGCGGACATGCTTTCAGCCTGTTACTGGGAGATTGCGATAACTTAAAAATCGTCAATGACCAATACGGCCATGAAGCAGGCAACCTGCTGCTGCAATCCATCGCCGACAATTTTCGTCACTGTTTAAGAGGATGCGATTCCGCAGCCCGCTATGGCGGCGACGAATTCACAATATTACTGCCGAACACCTCCGCGGAAGCGGCCGAACGGGTGACAAAGCGCATCAGGGATACATTGGCTGCCAGCAGTTTCAACTACCGCGGCAATACAATCACCACCAATATCAGTATCGGCATTGCCGCTTATCCACAACACGGCGATACGGCTGAAGCATTGTTACGCCATGCCGACCAAGCTATGTATGCCAATAAGCGTGAGAGTAAAAATCTGCTTACCCCGGATAAATCTTCTTAAAAGCCACGGCAAATTTTGCATGATCCGCTTTGACATAGCTTGCGGCGTAACGATGCTCCCAGAGTTCTAACCTTACGGTAAAGGGCGCGCCGCGCTCACTGGGCTTAAGAGACTGTGGAAGTATTCGTTTTAGAATAAAAGCATTCACGACGAAGACACGAACGACTGCATGGATGCAGGAGGTAGACAGAAAACCGCTCCTGCGTTTTCCGCATTCGCCACATCCCTGTGGTTTAGCAATGCAGGAGCAATTGCCGAGGAGCAACTATCTGTCCATGCCGGAACTCAGGCCGCTCATAGAAGCGAGTGTCTTTTCGTGACTTTCGTGAACACTGCGTAACATCAGTTAAAGACAAAATAATCAGTCAGCCAATACTTAAAAACTACCGCTCGATATGCGGATCAAGGTGGACGATATGCCCATGATCGTCAAAATAAACCGTAATCATTGACACATTTCGGCACTGTTGCAATTCCTCGGCCTTCACTTGATAGAACGTACACAACTCCGCGTCGCTAACAATATTATAGGTTGCCGGAAGCATCACCCGGCTTCGTAAAGTACGGTAAAGAACCCAGCATAACCAAAGCGCAACCATCACCAGCAAAGTTACAACGTAAATCTGCATTAGTTCAAGCAAGCTTTTGTAACCGCCGAACCAGCGCATTTCATTGATCATCTTTCTATCGCCCAGCATCCAACTGCTTAAGGTCGCTAATGGAATTAGCAAATAAATCCACATCACCCAGCAGGTGAGCCAAACGAATAAAGCGCCGACCCGCTTTTGCAGGCTTTGCAACTGCGGTGCGTTAATAATGTATTCTCTCATTTCTCGCGCAAGCCTCTGTCCACGGTGACCCAAACCGCGCGTTGTCCGCGCTTCTTTTTTATCGCACGGATCGAACCGACGATAGTGGTGCCGACGTTTATCATCCAGTAGATGAGGGGGTACCATACCATCCAGTAGTAATACCGCGCGACGCCTCCGGTACGATATTCATAGTGGGAGTCTATGAACAGGCTGACGCCGAATTGAATAAGACAGGTCAGGCTCAGCAACATGCTGGTCCAGTTAGGGCTAAGATCGCGCAACGATTCACTGGTCGATTCGTTAAACAGGTCAACCGGAGCATAAAGCATGTGCAACAATATCAAAAACGCCCAGAAGATACTGATTAGGCATTCGCCGTATAACAGCCACATGCCGCGCGACGACCAACGGAACAGGTCGCGGAAATAGCGCAGCAATACTTCGGTTCCGCCCTGAGCCCAACGCATGCGTTGCTTCCATAAACCGTGCAGGGTTTCCGGCATCAACACCCAGCACAAGGCGTTCGGCTCGAAGTAGATCGACCAACCGGCCAATTGTAATTTCCAGCTGATATCGATGTCTTCGGTGACCATATCGTTGCTCCAGTAACCGACATCGTGCAATGCGGATTTACGGAATGCGGCAATAACGCCGGAAACGGTGAATACCTGTCCGTAAGACCGTTGCGCCCGCTTGATCATGCCGACGATGGCCGAGAATTCGCCAACTTGAATCCGGCCTAACAGCGTGGAGCGATTGCGAATGCGCGGATTGCCGGTAACCGCACCGACACTCGGATTATCAAGAAAATGCCGGACCATCCAGGCGATGGCTTCGGGAGCCAACAACGCGTCGCCGTCAATACAAATCAGGATTTCGCTATTGGCTAACAATGCGGCAGTACGCAGGCCCATCGCCTTGCCCTGATTGGTGTGTAAGTTAACGACACGAAGTTGATCGTGCTGTTCTGCCAACTCCTGCAATATCTCCAGGGTGTTGTCCTTACTGCCGTCATTAATGGCGATAATCTCGAACGCAGGATATTTTTGCCGCAGCAAAATTTCCACGGTTTCACGAACATTGTCGCCCTCGTTATAACAGGGGATCAAAATGGAAACAGGGGGATACTCCGTTAATTCAGGCAGGTGCTCGGCGTTGCCTTGCTGATGCCATTCATGACGAAAATAAAAAATAATCGCGCCGAACATCCAGATGTAGGCCATGAACAAAGGATAATAATAAATAAATCCTTCGATAGAACCATCCAAGGGTTCCCAAACAGCCACAAAGCCATGCCATTGACTCTGAAGCATTGCGCTCAAATTCTGCAATGATGTATTCATGGTTTTTCAGGGCACACAGCATTGCCCATCCTATAGAGGTTGGTTAAGTCAGGATTCATGGCTAAGGCTGGATAGGAAGTGAAAAATGCTGTTGCAAATCCGTCAAGCGAGGCTGATCCTCAAAAACATTGTCCGGATAGTAACCGATATGATTGGCGCCCAGTTTTTTTAGTAATTCCAGTTGTTCGACAAATACCGGCATCGGAACTTTCTGCTGGGCCTTCCAGTTAACCGATTGCAGCTCAAAAACGGTCTTTTTAAGGCCATCAGGCTGTTTAGCCGCAGTTTTTACCAGTTGCGTGAGCCACTGCTTAGGGTTCTCAGCCTCCTCCATAAACGGCATGGCTTCAATGGCAACATAATCGTAATGCGCTAAAAAGGATTTAAAAGACTGGGCGTACCATTCTTCGCTGTAAGGCTTTAGTAAAGGTAAGGCGTAAAAATTACGGGCAGTCTTTATGCCGGGTCGATAAATACGTACTCGGCTTGCCAGCTCGTCGGTAAATTGATTGATCAAATCGGTTTTATGTTGCGCCCAAGCCATGCGCATTTTGCTGGTTGCGTGCAACTGTTCAAATTGATCGGGCAAGCCCCATACTTCTTTCGCATAAGCTAGTGCTAACGGCGATACGTCTTCATAATCCGATAAAATTCCGTCGTCATGAAACAAGACGCCGTCAAAACTACAGTGTTTGGCTAAGTCCTCATAAATTTCAGCCACATATTGACGGGCTTCGGGATTGAACGGCGACAGCCGGGTATAAATGTGACTGGCTTTTTGCGCTTGGCCGTCGCGCCATTCCTGAACATACCAAGATTCCGGCACTTTACCTTGATAGGCCATAATCGGCATCCAAGCATAAACTTTGACTCTGGCGACTGTTTTTAATTGCCAAGCAACCCGGCTGAACAAATCCTGTTTTACCGGTAAGTGTCGGTTGGGAAAATATAACTCATCGGCATTGCCGTCGCCGTCGGGGTCGGTATAGGCCTGTAAATAAACGGTATTGATGTGCATATCTTTGATGCGTTGAACAGCGGCATCCAGGTTATGCTCGGTTTGCTTGGGGTCTTCATCGTAAAGATAGTCCATATCCAGATGCGCCACCCGCAACGGCCGGTCACTGCGCAGTCCGGTGACAATTTCTGCAAATTGATTGACGTCGGGATTATCCACCATAATCAAACGGCGCAAGGCGCTGATATTCGCCACTGTATTGAAGCCGTCGACCAAGCCCATCGTCATCGGCATTCCGGCTTCACGCGAAGCCTGCACGGTGAGTTGATTGTATTCCCCATATGGCCAAACCATAGCCCTGGGTCTAATACCGGCATGTTGAAAGATAAACTCGGCGCTTTTTAGCAAAGCGGCATTGATACGTTCGCGATACTGCTCATCGGTTTCATAAACCAGCATCGGGTCGTCATACAGCCGGGTAACCGCCGCTGCCTGCGAATTGGCTTGAGGATTGGCATTCACGCCTTTATGCAAGTCGTAACTGTGCGACGCCACCTCGACCAAGCCGGATTGCACCAACTCCCTTACCTGCTCCCAACTGAGCAATGGCCTGCCCGGATCTTCAGCCGTGACATTGCCGTCCATCCAAGTTCCTACCAAGGCAACAGTAGCTGAATAATGATATTTTTTTAGTAGCGGAAAAACGCGGGTGTAAAAACTTAGATAGCCGTCATCAAAGGTCAACAGCGCCGATTTATCAGGCAGTGTATCCTTGCCTGCGGCCGCATCAAGAACATTTTGCACGCTGACAATCTTGTAGCCGTTTTTTTTCAACCAATCCAGATGTTCTTCAAGATGATCTACACTGACATCCATCGAATTAAAAGGAGGTTTAGCGCCTTCCGCTCCGACAATATCGTGATAATTGAGAACCAGAAAATGATGTTCTTTGGCCGATGCTATGCCGAAAAAACCAACAAGAAAAATCAACAAACACGCTTTATTTAAGTAATTGACTGCTGTAGCAGGAGTAAAAATGGTCATGACATCCGGATTGCAAAAAGAAAAACTCACCAACGGGTGACAATATTAACCGAAAAA
>Ga0079306_1002543_pt1 | contig 10101 bp, 10 predicted proteins | sample Methanotroph_Enr_FD_79181 | JGI IMG/M metagenome (GOLD analysis project Ga0079306, IMG submission 79181) | Enriched soil microbial communities from Old Woman Creek wetland in Ohio, USA - Methanotroph_Enrichment_5 | ecosystem: Environmental > Terrestrial > Soil > Wetlands | place: USA: Ohio...
TGATGATGATGATGATGATGATGATGATGATGCGGAGAGGGGCTAATGGTCCGGCAGTTAGGCAGATTTCTGGTGTTCGGCGGCGGAAACGAACTGCTCTATCTTATCCCGCAGTTCCGGTGCCATCCGGGTGTATTCGATGCCGTAGCTGTACTTGCCGTCCGGGTGATCGGCGGCCCAGACGACCTTGCCGTCGGCGACAATGGGGTGCGAGTCGAGATCGAACAGCAGGTTGCTGAGCCGGTCGTTTTTGCCGAGCACAATCCGGGTCTCGCACAAAAGGCCGGAGGCACTGATGTTGCGGGTCATGCCGGTGAAGATGAGGGGTCCCTGGTGTCCATCGACCCGCGCATTGAAGGTCGCCCGATACTCCCGCCGCGCGCGGATTCCCAGGAACTTGCCCACCTGCTTGAGGAGCAGTTCCGGACGCACCGGCTTGGTCAGTACCGCGTTGGCGCCGCAGTTGGCAGCCTGCCCGGCCTCCGATTCATAACAGATGAGGATGATGGAAACGTTCCGAAGCTCGTCGTCCTGCCGGATGAGCGAACAGAGCAGGTCGCCTCCCGACCCCGACAGGTCGAGCTGCGCGATGATCAGGTTCACCGTCTGCTGGCGGCAGATCTTAAGGGCTTCGTTGGTCGAGGTGGCGGTAAGGATGCGGAATCCTGCCCGGTTTAGCAGGCTTTTGTTGCGGTCCAGGAAGGCTTCCTGGTTGTTGACAAGCAGAATCTTTTTCATGTCCTAAGCATCCGGTATCTGGTTGAGTCACAGGCGGCGGGGGAGCATGCTTGTCTGAATCGCCCGCCACTGGAGAAGACAAATCATAAGCCACAACAAGAGAAGATTAAAAAAACATCAACCAATTGCCAGAGCCTTTATTGCATAGCAAGATTCAATAATCAACCCCTAAATTCATTCGAGCTTGACCGTGCTTGCATAGGTAGTTTCGTGAGCCATTCCGCCCCGCCCACGCCGTCAAACCGCCCGCCGTTTGACACGCAGCCGAAGCTGGCTAGAATGTCGATAGCTGCCGCACGGAGGCCCGCTATGTCACCGAGGTTCCTGAAGTTACTGGCTGTACTCTGCTTTCTGGCGTTCGCGCTGCCGCACCGGCTGCTAGCCGAGCCACCGCAGGTCTCGGTCCTATCGATAAGCGGCAGCATCAACCCGGTGACCGTCGACTACCTGCTCAGGAACCTTGACGCGGCCTCCCGGCGCAATGACCGGCTCCTCATCGTGGAACTGGACACCCCCGGGGGACTGGACAGCGCCATGCGCGAGGCGGTGAAGGGGATCTTCGCCTCACCGGTCCCGGTTGCCGTGCTGGTGACGCCACCGGGCGCGCGCGCCGCCTCGGCCGGCGCGGTGATCGCCCTGGCAGCCGACATCTGCGCGATGTCGCCGGGCACCAACATCGGCGCCGCGCACCCGGTCTCCCTGGGAGAAAAGCCGGACCAGACCATGGCGGAAAAGATCCTGAACGACGCCGAGGCGTACCTGGAGGGAATCGCCCGCAAGCGGGGACGCAACGTCGAGGCGGCCGGCAAGATGGTGCGGGCCAGCCTTTCGCTGAGCGCCGAGCACGCCCTGAAGGAAAAGGTGATCGACCTGATCGCGCTGAACCTGCAGGACCTGCTCGCCCAACTGGACGGGCGGCACCTGCTGCGCGACGGGCGGGAAACGGTGCTTCATCTGGCCGGAGCACAGGTGACCCGTCACGAGATGACTACCAGGGACCGGATACTCAACACCATCAGCAACCCCGACCTGGCCTATCTCCTGATGCTGGCCGGCATTCTCGGCATCTTTTTCGAACTCTCCACGCCGGGCGCCATCCTGCCGGGGGTGATCGGCGGCATCTCGCTCCTGCTCGCCTTCTTCGCATTTCAGACCCTGCCGGTGAACTACGCGGGCGTGCTCCTCATCCTATTGTCCGCGGTCTTATTCGTCGCCGAAATAAAGATCGTCTCTCACGGCGTGCTTGCCATCGGGGCCATCGTGTCGCTGGTCTTCGGCTCGCTCATTTTGTTTCCCTCATCGGAGCCCGGACTGCACCTCTCCCCTTGGGTGATCGTCGGGACCGTGCTGGTGGTCACCCTTTTTTTCGGCATTGTGGTCACCAAGGCGGTCGAGGCCTACCGTCAAAAGCCGATCACCGGGAAAGAGGGGATGTTGGGCGAAAGGGGAGTCGCCGAGACCGCCATCGAGCCCGAGGGGAAGGTCCTGGTCCGGGGCGAGCTTTGGAATGCCGAGAGCGAAGTTCCCATCGCGCAGGGCGACCGGGTGGAGGTGACCGCCGTGGAGGGGCTGCGGCTCAAGGTAAAAAAATCGCCCACCCGCGATCGGGCGGGTGAGCGAAATTAGGGAAAGGGGATGTCCCCCATCTCCCGCGAACGCTAGTTAAATGTTGGCCATCTTGGCAAAGGCCTCCCGAGCACCTTTTTCCATCTCTTCGGGTGTCAGATCCTTAATGTGGGTCGCGAGGGTCCAGCTGAACCCGAAAGGATCTTGCACCGTCCCGGTGCGGTCCCCCCAGAACATGTCCTCGACGGCCATCAGCTGCTTGGCGCCGGCTTCCAGCGCCCTTCGGAACGCCTGGTCCACGTTTTCGACGTAGACGTAGAAAGAAACGGGCGAGCCGCCCAAAGTCTCGGCGCTTTTGCAGGTCGACATATCGGGATGCTCGTCCCCCATCATGAGGATCGAGTTGCCGATCATGAGTTCGGCGTGCATCACCCCGTTACCATCGGGTCCCGGCATGACGAAGCGCTCTTTAGCGCCGAAGGCCTGCTTGAAGAACTCTATCGCCTTACGGCAATCCTTGAAACTCGTGTACGGTGTTACGCTGGTAAATCCTTCCGGTATAGATTTGGTCATGGCAATCCTCCTTTATGGCGGGGATGGTCTCCCCGGTCGCGGGACGACAAAAGCTGCCCCGCTTCGGCAGCCGCCGCTCCCCTACCCGATCAATTTTAGCCCTCTTGGATTTGGAAGACAACGCTGGAGATGCACCATTGAAGCGCCCCCCAAGCCTTTAGGCCGTCCGATGACTGGGTCGCACCAAGTCGTTGAAGAAAACCGGAATTCACCGTATACTGGGCACCCTCAGTTGCCTCGAAACCTACGCCACCCAGAGCGGACCGTCCGCCGCTACCAAAGGAGAATAGCCACCATGAAAGTCCTGATCGACCTGTGCCTCGTGCCGCTGGGGGTCGGAGTCTCGCTCTCCCCCTACATCGCAGCCTGCCAGAAAGTGCTCGCCGAGACGGGCCTCAAGAGCGAGCTCCATTCCTACGGGACCAGCATTGAGGGAGAGTGGGACACGGTGTTCGCCGCGGTGAAGCGCTGCCATGAGGTGGTTCACGAGATGGGGGCGCCGCGCATCACGACGACCATCAAGGCGGGGACCCGGACCGACCGTGAGCAGACCATGGAAGACAAGGTGAGAAGCGTAAAGGAGAAGCTCTGACTGAAGAGGCTGGCGGCCGGCTTTGGCCCTCTGCAGCAGGTAACACGCAATAGAACGTACAGGGATGAAGAAGACACAGGGATGGTCCCGGACCGGAAAGCGGCTGGCGGCACCTCCTCTATCTCCCGCATCCCCGTTCATCCCGCCTTTTGATTCCCCCCCGGTCCCGCATCATCGGGAGAAAGAGGGCAAGCGCTACCAGCGCGGTGCAGCCGGCCAGGGCAAAGCCCAGGGGATAGCCAACCCGCTTCAGCGCAAGCCCCAGCACGGTCGAACCGGACATCATGCCCAGGTAGATGCAGCTGTTGTACATCCCCATGGCGAGGCCGCGCTTCACGACCGGAACCAGTTCCGCAATGAGCGCCCCAAGCGAGGTGAAGGTCAGCGCCATCCCCACCCCCATGAGCACCGCGCAGAGCATGAGCGGTCCAAGCTGCACCACCTGCCCGAGCGCGGCCAGCGCCAGCGCCAGAAAACCCAGCCCGGCCGCCACCAGAAAGCGGCGGTCACAGCGGTCCGCCAGCGCTCCCAGCGGGATCCGTCCCACCACGTTGGTCACCGCCTGGGCTGCGAAGATGAGGCCGACATGCGCGGCGTCGAAGCCCTGCCCCGAGGCGTAGAGCGGCACGAAGGTCAGGAAGACGCCAAAGCCGATGCAGCTGCCAGCGGTTGCCACCAGGCAGGCTACCAGGCGCCGGTCGTGCAGCAGCTCGAAACTCCCCTTCAGGGCGGCGTGCAGTTCGGTGCGGTACCGGGGAGGGCCCTTGGGGAGCGCCGCCAGCGCCAGGACGATGACCGCCAAAAGCATCCCCCCGGAGAGCAGGAACACCTGGCGCAGCCCCCACGTCTTGGCGAGGAAACCGCCCGACGCGGGCCCCAGGGTCATGGCGACGTAAATGGCGGTGGTGTACCAACCGTAGGCCTGCCCCAACCGGTTAGACGGCATCACGTCGGCCACCAGGGAAAGCATGCCGGGGGCGAAGGCGGCCAGTCCTGCACCGAAAAGGACGTAGGCCGCAGCCATCTGTCCGGGCTCCGAGCACCGGGTCACCAGCAACGAGGAAGCGGCCGTCAGTGCCAATCCGGCGACGATCGGGAGCTTGCGGCCGATGCGGTCGGCCAAAAGCCCCGCGGGGATGGACAAAAGTCCCGTAGTGAGCATGAACGCGCCGTTGATCATGCCGACCTGCGCCGGTCCCGCTCCCAAGCTGGCAGCCAGAAGCGGCATGACGGGGATGCGCAGGTAGGCGCAGAAAAAGGCGGCGAAACCGATGAGGCAGAGCAACAGAAAGGGGGTCAGGTTCTCTTTGGTGTCGGTCGTCATCGGGCCACCTTAGCGGGGATTGTAGCGCCAGGCAACCCCAAATGTGCCGGTAGCTGCCGCTTCGGAAACATGTTGCACCAGGTTGCAGGACCAGGCAAAAGAGCCCGTTAGATTGTGTCTTGCTACCGGGGCCAAATCGTTTTACAGTGGCGCGCAACCGGGTGCTTGCGCCTTTGCGCCCCCAAACGACCCTAAAGGAGAGCCCATGATCGACTTCATCGTCAACGAGAAGACCTGCATCCGGTGCGGCGAGTGCGCGGCGGACTGCCCGGCCAGGATCATCGATCTCGCCGGCGGCCTTCCCGCCATAAGCGCCGGAAAAGAGGTGTCCTGCTACCGCTGCCAGCACTGCCTGGCGCTCTGCCCGGTGGGTGCCATTTCCATCCTCGGGCGCAAGCCCACGGGGAGCCTCCCTTTGGCCGGGCACCTGCCGACTCCCGCACAGATGGAAACCGCCCTCAAGGGGCGCCGCGCCGTGCGCCGCTACCGGGAGGAGAACCTGGCCCCCGACCTTTTACAGAAGCTCCTGGAGGTCGCCTGCCACGCGCCGTCGGGCATGAACACCCGCCAGGTACGTTTCACCGTAGTCGACGACCGCAAAAAACTCGCCGAACTGCGCGACGAACTGATGCTGCGCCTGAGCGATATGGCGCGCGCGGGATCCTTCCCGCCGGGGCTTGAGTTCTTCGCCTTCTTCGTCAAGCAATGGGAGGAGGAGCGGGTCGACTTCCTGTTCCGCGGCGCTCCGCACCTTTTGATCACCTCGGCCCCCGCAAGCGTACCGACCCCGGTCGAGGACAGCCTGATCGCCCTCTCCTACTTCGAACTGTACGCCATGAGCCAGGGCGTCGGCACCGTCTGGGACGGGCTCGCCAAGGGCGCCATCAACAACCTGTTCCCGGAGTTCAAGGCGCGTCTCGGCATTCCCGAGGACCATGTGATCGGCTACGCCATGGCCTTCGGCAAACCGGCCAAGTCCTACGCGAGGACGGTGCAGCTCGGACCTCCCCAAGTGCACTTCGTCAGGTAGCAACGCCGGGAGCATCGGCATTGACAACAAAGGCTGCCTCCGCTTCCCATCATACAGGGGCGGGGGCAGCCTTTTATATTTCTTGGTGTTAGTTCCGGTGCCGGAAACGCAGAGCGCCGGCAGAAAAGGGACGGGAGAATCGTCCCGTTCTAGCGAAGCCCCGTGTGAGAGCAAAAAGTCTCGACGGCGCACATGAGCTGGTCGAAGAGAGTGACCGACCGGTCGAGGTCCCCGGCCTCGGCGGCCTCCTCGAGACGCGCCGCGGCCTCGCTCACCTGCAGCGCCCCGATGTTGATGGCCGCTCCCTTCACGGCAATCGCCAAAAGCCGCACCTGCAGGATCTCGCCGGCGAAGAGGGCGGCGACCAGCAGGTCGAGGTAGCTGGTCACGAATCCCAGGTAGCGCTCCACCACCTGCCCGATCAGGTTCTCTTCACCCGCCAGAATCTCCAACAGGATGCTGCGGTCGAAAACCTGCAGCTGACTGGCTCCATCCGCGTCCTCCGCCTCCGGATGCTGCGCAGCGGCATCCCGGGACAGCCGCTCCCCGGGGGCTCCGTCTTGCGTGCCCTGCACCCCCTCGTCAGGCATGGTAACGACTGCCATGTGCGCCCTCCCAGGCATAGCTCGACCAATCATCCTTTGACGCGGCCACTTTACTCCAGCACTTGTGGCAAATCAACAAGATAAAATGAAACGTGACCAATCAGTTCTAAAGTCGAACAGCAGCAGTGCTTTCCTTGACCAACAAGCTCCAACTGGGGAAAGGACTAGCGCGATAAATCAACACGTTATCATTGGCACAGTATGCGCAAAAGACAGACCATAATGACACATTTCATTGTACATTCAGCAACACAGACAGCAGTCTCCGAGGGAAGGCTGCATCAGACACGGAGGGAATCTATGGGTACCGCACTGGGAACAATTTTGGTAGCGTTCGCCATTATGTCGACGGTCGCCATGACGGCTCAAGTCGCAGTCTTCATCACCTCGAAACACAACAAGTAGATATCGTCTCGCACTCCGCGCCGGCGGGATCCGGCCCAGGCGCGGTCCCCCCAAGAACTCCGAACTGGGGAAGACCGAGCCACACCAAATTAAGGGGTTACTGTCAGGACAGTAACCCCTTTTCTGTACGCAAGCAGGCAAAAAAGACTCAGTCATGCGAAATGCCAGCAAGGGCTTAATCCTACAGCTCAGAACCTCAGCAGAACGAGAAGTTAGACTCTTGTAAAAGCTAAATTTAGATGCTATAGTCCGGTTTAAATGCTCTAATAAATAAAATGCGAGAGTATCTCTCTTCTATGCCGTCCACCCATGACACAAACGAGTCCCCTCTGCAGCCGGTCAGTTTCTCGATCTTGATCGTGGACGACAACGCAGCCACGTGTGGTCATCTTCAGAACCTGCTGGCCATGAACTACCCGGACTTTGTCCTATATCTGGCCGACAGCGGGCGGTCCGGGCTGGAGTCTTTCAAAGAGCACGGTCAGGATATCGTTGTTACCGACATCAGCATGCCCTTTCTGGACGGCATCAGCATGGCGGCCTCGATGAAGGGGATGCATCCCGAGGTCGCCATCATCGCCCTCACGTCCTTCAGCGACACCAATTACCTGCTGCGGGCCATCGAGGTCGGCATCGACTACTACCTCCTTAAGCCGCTCAACTGCACGAAACTCTACGCCGCCATCGACAAGATACGCGATTCCCTGTTCAGCCTCTACCAGCGCAAAGAGATGGAGACCGCCCTGCAGCAGTACCAAGCTGAGCTGCGGCTAGCCAACGAACTGCTCGAACTGCGCATCGACGAACGCACGGCCGAGCTGCAGGCCTCGATCAGCGAGCTGGAATCCTTCAGTTATTCCGTCTCCCACGACCTGCGCGCCCCGCTGCGCCACATCAACAGTTTCAGCGCCATCCTCGCCCAGGAGTACGGCGACGACCTTCCGCCGGACGCGCGCGACTACCTGGAGCGGATCCGGACCGCAACGGGGAGGATGGGCGTACTGATCGACCACCTGCTGGAACTGTCGCGGGTCGGCAGAGCTCAGATACAGTTGACGACGGTGAATCTGAGCGCTCTGGCCGCTGCCATTATTGAGAACCTGAAGGCGAGCGAGCCCGAACGCCGGGTGGAAACCTGCATCGAGGAAGGGCTTGCCTGCTACGGGTACGAAACGCTGATCAGGCAGCTACTGGAGAACCTTTTGGGCAACGCCTGGAAGTTCACCAGCAAGAAAGCCGTCTCCAGCATCGAATTCGGCACCCGCAATGTGGGCGGCAAGCAGGTTTTCGTCATACAGGATAACGGGGCGGGGTTCGACATGGAGCACCGGTATCAGCTGTTCGGGATATTCCAGAGGCTGCACGATGAGGAGTTCGAAGGAACGGGAATCGGGCTGGCCACGGCCCAGAAGGTGGTCCAGCGCCACGGCGGGCGTATCTGGGCCGAGGGCGAGGTGGGGAAAGGGGCGCGGTTCTTTTTCACTCTGCCGCCGGATCACTTCCAGGCGTGACGCCGGCAGCGCGACACCGGTTCGCCCGGCACCGGCACGTGCCCCCCGGGCTCAGGCTTTCGCTGCCGCCAGCTCCGCAAGGCAGGCGTGCAGAGCGGACCGCAGTTTCTCGAAATTGACCGGCTTGGCGAGCAGGTAGCACGGACCGAGCCCCGCCAGCTTCTCCAGATAGCCTTCCTGGTGGTTGGCCGTGATGACGATGAACCCGGTGGGTTCTCCAAGGGCCTTGATGCGGAGCGCCATCTCGATGCCATCTAGATCCGGCATGCGGACGTCCGTGATGACGACCCGGGGTCGGTGCTTCTGGAACAACTCCAGCCCCCGCTGGCCGCCGTCGGCCAGGTGGACCGTCGCGTCAGGGTATTCCAGACTGATCAGTTTACCCAGTATTTTCAAGGCCTGCGGCTCGTCGTCGACGACCAACAGGGACAACTCGATTTCCACATTCTCGCGGCTCATTCTAGACCTCGATTCTGAACTCGGCTCCCCCGTCGACGTTACGTGCGGTAAGCCGTCCCCCCATGTTCTTCTCGATGATGTTGCTCGACATGAAAAGTCCCACGCCGCTCCCCCTACCCTGCGACTTGGTGCTGTAGTAGGCCTCGAAGATCCGGTCCAGGTGCTGTTCCGGAATCCCCCCTGCGTTATCGGTGATAGTCAAAACGGTCTTCCCGCTCTCCTCCCAGACCCGCAGGACGACGCGCCGGTCTTCCCTGTTCTGCTCCAGGAAGGCATCCTTCGCGTTGGCCAGGATATTGAGGACCACCTGCTGATATTCGTTGGGATACCCAAAAACCCGTAGGTCCCCGCTGCACTCGTGCTCGATGGCTATGCGGTTCGCGTTGAAGTCGTCCCGGATCAGGGAGACTGCCTGCAAGACCACCTGCTCCACGCGGAACTCGACCTTCTCCTTGTCCGGGGTGAGGAAGTTGCGGAAATCCTCGATGGTCTGCGACATGTGCTCGATGAGCTCCATGCTCTTGTCGGTGCTTTCCTTGAGGATCTCCGCGCTCAGTTTGCCGTTTCTGTGATAGGCCCACAGCTCCTGGATCCGCAAGGCCAGGGTGTTCAGAGGCTGGCGCCACTGGTGCGCGATGTTGCCGAGCATCTCCCCCATCGCGGCCAGTCTGCTTTGCTGGATCATCAGCTGGTCCTTTTCCCTCAGTTCCGCGGCGGCCCGGGCGCGTTCCTCACTCTCGCGCTGCAGGTTGCGGTAGGTCTGCTGCAGCTCCGTCACCCGCGCCTCGAGCTCCACGTTGAGCGCGGAGATCTGCCGCTCGGACTCCTTCACCCTGGTGATGTTGGTGAAGGTGATGACCGCCCCAGCGGCCTGTCCTTCGTTCGTCCTGAAGGGGGTGATCCGGCTGATCATCCAGTTCCCGTCCTCCGTTTGCACCTCCTTTTCGATCGGCTTCCCATTGGCAAGGACGCTCTTGATGTCCGCCAGAAGCTCGCCCTGGTTGGCGAGCTGGTAGGAAATGTGGTCGATGGGACGGCCGACGTCCTGGGGGAGCAGCTTGAAAAAGGCGGAGCTCGCCGGGTTGAAGCGCCGTATGCACATCCTGGCGTCGAGGAAGATGATGGCCGAATCGATGCTGGAGAGGAGGTTGACGTGGTCGTCGTTCAGCTCCTTCAGGGGGTGTAAAAAGGTTTGTGTAAATGGCCATTCCGGGGTAAACGAGTTACCCTAAGGAGTTTCCATGACCATCGACCTAGCCGTAATCGACGACCTGCTTAAAAAGTACAAGAGCCCTGAA
>Ga0079306_1002544_pt1 | contig 10097 bp, 7 predicted proteins | sample Methanotroph_Enr_FD_79181 | JGI IMG/M metagenome (GOLD analysis project Ga0079306, IMG submission 79181) | Enriched soil microbial communities from Old Woman Creek wetland in Ohio, USA - Methanotroph_Enrichment_5 | ecosystem: Environmental > Terrestrial > Soil > Wetlands | place: USA: Ohio...
AACTTCCAGATGAAAAAAGGCCTCAGACTTTTATTTCAGCATCTGCAATTGGTATTTATTCGCCAGATTTGTATCACACCGAAGAAAGCAATCTGTTTTCGGATGATTTTGTTGGCGCTGTAGTCAGAAAATGGGAACATTCATCTGATGAATTGGGCCCGTCAGTCCGAAAGGTGATTTTCAGAATTGGGTTGGTTTTAGGCAAGGAAGCGAAAACCATCAGGCAATTGTTGCCGGTTTTTAAACTTGGATTTGGTGGCCGCATTGGTTCAGGGAAACAGTCTTTCCCGTTTGTCCACATTAACGATGTAGTCCATGCTTTTTTGTGGGCTATTCAGAATGCAAAAAGTGGTGGAATATACAATCTTGTTGCTCCTCAAAACATTACTAACGCACAATTCACTGGTGAGCTTTCAACAATACTGCACAGGCCAGCTTTTCTCACTGTTCCGGAGATTGTTTTAAAAATTGTTTATGGCGAAGCAGCATCACTTTTACTGCGATCACCAACTGTTTATCCTGAACGTTTATTAAACTCCGGATTCAAATTTAACTATCCAGATATACAAACCTGTCTGGCTGAAATAATCCAATAAAAAAACCCTGTCGTTGCCGGCAGGGTTTTCATATAGGTTTTAAACCAAAATTACAATTGAGGACCTGAAGGAATCAATGCTTTAGCAGTATCGTTGTCACAGTATTGTTCGAAGTTCTTAATGTATTTGGCAGCAAGCGATTTTGCTTTTGTTTCCCATTCTGCAACATCAGCATAAGTATCGCGCGGATCAAGAATGCCAGTCTCAACATTATTCAGAGCTTTAGGAGCAACCAGGTTCAGAACAGGAACTTTAATTGTTTCTGCTTTTTCGATTGAACCATCGATGATGGCATCAATGATTGCACGGGTATTTTTCAACGAAATACGTTTACCTGTTCCGTTCCAACCGGTATTTACCAAATAAACTTTTGCTCCGTGTTCTTTTGCTTTTCCTATCAGCGTTTTAGCATACACTGTTGGGTGCAAAGTCAGGAATGCTTCGCCAAATGCTGGTGAAAAGGAAGGAACCGGTTCAGTGATACCGCGTTCGGTACCAGCTAATTTTGAAGTAAATCCTGAAAGGAAGTGATATTGAGCTGAGTTTTCGTCCAAAATAGATACTGGAGGCAATACGCCAAAGGCATCAGCCGACAAATAAATAATTTTACTTGCATGTCCAGCTCTTGAAGGAGAAACAATTTTATTGATGTGATAGATCGGATAAGAAACACGTGTATTTTCAGTTTTTGAAGCAGCAGATGAATAATCAGGAGTACCATCTTCTTTCACTGTAACGTTTTCCAACAAAGCATCACGTCGAATAGCTCTCCAGATATCCGGTTCTTTGTCTTTTTCCAAATCGATTACTTTAGCATAGCAACCACCTTCGTAGTTGAATACACCATTGTCATCCCAACCGTGTTCGTCGTCACCAATTAAGTAACGTTTTGGGTCAGCCGATAGAGTAGTTTTACCGGTTCCTGAAAGACCAAAGAAAATGGCTACATCTCCATCTTTACCAACGTTGGCAGAGCAATGCATCGAAGCCATTCCTTTCAATGGTAAATAATAATTCATCAAAGCAAAAATACCTTTCTTCATTTCACCACCGTACCAGGTTCCACCAATAACCTGCATTTTAGTTGTCAAGTTGAACAAAGTGAACACTTCAGAGTTCAAACCTTGTTCTTTCCAGTTAGGGTTTGTAGTTTTTGAACCGTTTAAACATACGAAATCAGGTTCCCCATAGTTAGCCAGTTCGAAGTGAGATGGACGGATAAACATATTTGTTACAAAGTGAGCCTGCCATGCAACTTCCATGATAAAACGAACTTTCAGGCGGGTATCTTCATTGGTACCGCAGAAAGTGTCTACCACATACAGTTTTTTTGCGGTTGACAATTGTTTTGTTACCAAATCTTTACAATGATCAAATACTTCAGGCGTTGTTGGGCGATTGATAGTACCATCCCACCACAAATGTTCGTTGGTTACGGAATCTTTTACAAAAAATTTATCTTTAGGTGAGCGTCCGGTGAATTTACCTGTATCAACAGATACTGCACCAGTATTAGTTAAAACACCTTTTTCAAAACCTTCATTTGCAGGATCAATTTCAGCCTGAAAAAGTTCTTCGTAAGATGGATTATGTAGAATTTCAACATTGGTATTTATACCGTACTTCAATAAATCTGAATTTTTCATACTAAGTGTTTATATTTTAACAGTTTCAACAAAATAAAAATTTTCTCGACACCAAAAATAGTTTATTTTAAAACCGTGGCAGATTGCCAAATATTAAATTAAGATCAATTCGGAATTGCAAAAGTATGGAGAGTCATGTTAACAGATAAATGCCTGGAATTCAGAACACAATAGCATATAGCAAAAAAAAAGAATGTTAAGAAATCATTAACTTCCTAACATTCTTTTAAATACAGCTGAACAATATCTGTTACGATCTTGGATGGAATTGTTGTAAAGTAGATTTTAGATAATCTCTGTCGAGATGAGTGTAAATTTCTGTGGTCAAAATTGATTCATGTCCAAGCATTTCCTGAACAGCACGTAAATCGGCACCACCATTGATTAAATGTGTTGCAAATGAATGACGGAAAGTATGGGGGCTAATTTTCTTTTCAAAACCAGCTTTAAGAGCAAGATTTTTAATAATTGTAAAGATCATTACACGACTCAGTTTCTTACCTCTTCGGTTCAGAAATAAAACATCTTCGCTGTCTTTCGAAATTTTCAAGGTCTTTCGGTAAACATCCATGTATTTATTGATTTCCTCAATGGCTTTATCACTTACAGGAACCAATCTTTCTTTATTCGATTTTCCTTCAACTTTAATGTATCCCTGATCAAAGGATAAATTAGAAATTTTCAGGTTCACCAGTTCAGAAACACGAAGCCCGCAACTGTACAGCGTTTCAAGCATTGCTTTGTTTCGCTGCCCTTCTGCTTTTGATAATTCAACGGTATCAATCATCAGATCAATCTCTTCAATGGTCAAAACATCGGGAAGTTTCCGACCAATTTTAGGAGATTCCAACAAGGTTGTTGGATCACTGTTGACTTTTCCTTCAATAAGCAAATACTTATAGAAAGATTTAATACCTGAGATTGTACGCGCCTGTGTTCTTGGTGAAACTCCTTTATCATTGATCCATTCTACAAATTTTTTTAAATGAACCAGTTTCACTTTTTCCGGAGGCAATTTCTTTAGTTCTACATCTGAATAAGTCATCAGCTTGTTTATATCATTGATATAAGCAGCGATTGAGTTAGCCGACAAACCTTTCTCGAGACGTAAGAAAGATTCAAATCCTTTTTTGCTATCTTCCCATTTCATAATTAAATTCTTTAAATTTTTAAATTCTATAACAAATATTAATAGTTTTGATTCTATAAACCCGTAATTAAAAAGAACTATGTTCATCCACCAAGATTACATAATTTCGTTACGAGTTTAAGAACGGTTAAGTTACTATTTTTTTATTATAATATATCAAAACATGAAAATTTTGTTAATAAATGGTCCGAACCTAAATTTACTTGGAATTCGCGAGAAAAGTATTTATGGAAATACCTCCTTCGAAAATTATTTTCAAGCCCTCCAAAGCAGGTTTCCAGATATCAAAATGGAGTATTTTCAATCCAACATTGAAGGTGAGTTAATAAACAAAATTCATGAAAATGGTTTTAATTGCGACGGAATCATTTTTAATGCGGGAGGATATACACACACTTCAGTTGCTATCCGTGATGCGATTTCAGGCATAAAGACGCCGGTCGTAGAAGTTCACATCTCCAATATCTTAACCAGAGAAAATTTCAGGCATGAATCGCTAATTGGACCAGCATGTATTGGTAGTATTATGGGATTCGGACTCGACTCCTATCGCCTTGGAATTGAGTCAATTATAGAATATATTAAATCTTGATGACCATTTATTCGATCACAAAGGATTGTTGGTTCAAAGATTAAATATTTACCTACTTTTGCGCTTATTACAGTAAATTTTACGATCTATGAAGTACACAAAGATAGTTGCAACGATTTCGGATAAACGTTGTGACGTTGAATTTATCCGTCAGTTATTCGATGCCGGTATGAATGTGGTAAGATTGAACACTGCACATATCACGACTGAAAGTGCAATTGCTATGATAAAAAATGTTCGTGAAGTTTCCGATTCCATCGGAATTTTGGTGGACACAAAAGGACCTGAAATCAGGACTAAAAATATCGGCGAACCAATCGAAGTTAAAGAAGGTGATCTTATCAAGATAAAAGGTGGCGATGGCCAGTCGGATCAGGAAACATTCTATGTAAGCTACCAGAACATTCACCGGGAAGTTCCGGCAGGCAATCAAATCCTTATTGATGATGGCGACCTCTCTCTTGATGTCATTGAACAAACTGATGATTGCCTGATTTGTCGGGTTGGGAATAGCGGACAAATAAAGAATAAGAAAAGTATTAATACTCCCGGAATTAGTCCAAATCTTCCATCCATAAGCGAAAAGGATGCAGAATTTATAGAATTTGCCACGCAAAACGAAATCGACTTTATTGCCCATTCTTTTGTAAGGAATAAGAAAGATGTATTGGCTGTTCAGGAAATTCTCGATAAGTTTGATAGTCGCATTAAAATTATTGCCAAAATAGAGAATCTTGATGGAGTAAACAATATTGATGAAATTCTTCAACACGCTTACGGCATTATGGTTGCCCGGGGAGACCTTGGAATTGAGATTCCCGCTGAAAAGATTCCCATCATCCAGCGTAGGTTAATTAAAAAAGCTGTTGAACAGAAAAAGCCTGTGATTATCGCTACCCAAATGTTGCATTCCATGATCGAAAATCCACGGCCAACCCGTGCCGAGGTGAGTGATGTTGCTACTGCAATCTATGAAAGAACTGATGCGATTATGCTATCAGGAGAAACTGCTTATGGAAACTATCCGGTAGAGTCGGTAAAAGTGATGTCGAAAATTGCTCTTGAAGTGGAGGCTAGTAAAGACCGGCGCAATGATTTGGCAGTTCCACGCCTTGACAATGAAACTTCAGCCTTCCTTGCGGAAGCAGCAGTACTTGCATCGAAAGAATTAAAAGTAAATGCCATTGTTACCGACACTCTTACCGGGAAGATAGCCAGATATATTGCAGCTTTCAGAGGAACTGTTCCTGTATTTGCCAAATGTCACAATGGTAGGGTAAAACGCGAGTTGGCTCTTTCATATGGAGTTTTTCCAAGCGAAATCGTATCAAGGAAAAACAAATATAAACTGATAGAAACCTCACTAATGGATTTGGTTGAGAAAAATCTGATTAGTGAAAATGATACCGTTGTATATGTTGGAGGAAATTTTGGCGTTGGCGGTGGCACTTCGTTTATAGAGATCGCCTCAGTAGAACAATTGGCACGAGTCAAAAAAGAAACATTATGCAGTAAATAATCCAAATAATAAAGGGTGCTTTTCCGGCACCCTTTATTTGTTATCTCATATCTACAATTTCAATTCCCTTGTATTGTTTTGGATCAAAAACAAAATCCACATCTTTATATACTCCGTCAGTCTTAAATTCATTCACTGATACATTATATTTATTGCCATCTTTTCCAGTCATATTGGCTCCGCGAATCAGCATTTTTTGCTTATCAATCATGATCCGTATTTTCTGAATATCGCCTGTTGGCTTTTGTGGAGTCAGATCGATGTTATACACTGGAACACCACCTTCAACAGACTCGCCTGCAAACGAATAATTAAAACCTCTTTCATAAATGGTAAATATCTTTGCCGGATCCATCAAATCATCGGTTGATTCATCAAGATTAGCAATACTTACCTCGTTTGAATTTACCATATAGGTCCAGATTGTTTTGCCATCACAAGTTACATTTAATCCCATCTGGGGAATGCTTAACTTGTATTTTTTATTCTTTAAGATGATTGAACCGATACTTTTTTCCTTAATTTTTTCGGCTGAGTTATTCATTTCGAACGAAAACTTAGCCTCAAGCGACGCAAGCGACTGAGTTGTTTTGGTTACTTTCTCCAGAATTTCTTTCGCTTTTGCATCCTGCTGGGCAAATCCTATCGCTGTGAAAACTGAAAGTATTGCAATTAAAAATAATCGTTTCATTTTTTTGTTTATTTTTTGTTCTATTTTAATCCATTCAATAATTGTTCCAAAGAATATTCATCCTGAAGCAATACCTGGCGTGATTTGCTTCCTTCACTTGGCCCAACGATTCCGGCAGCCTCCAACTGATCCATTATACGACCGGCACGGTTATAACCAATCGAGAATTTACGCTGAATCATTGAGGTTGATCCAATCTGATTGCTAACAATTAACCGTGCAGCATCGTCAAACATTTCATCACGATTACTCAAATCAGCACTGGCTAAACCGCTTTCATTATCTCCAACATAATCCGGTAACAGAAAAGCTGTTGGATAACCTCTTTGATCAGATATAAATTCACAAATCCGTTCAACTTCAGGTGTATCAACAAACGCACATTGTACACGGGTCATTGTGCTTCCGGTTGAAACGAGCATGTCACCTTTCCCGATCAGCTGATTGGCTCCGGGAGTATCCAAAATGGTTCGCGAATCGATCATCGAGGCCACTTTAAAGGCAATACGGGTTGGAAAGTTTGCTTTGATAACTCCGGTAATGATATTGATCGAAGGCCTTTGAGTTGCAATAATCATGTGGATTCCGACTGCACGGGCCAGCTGGGCAATTCGGGCAATTGGCAATTCAACCTCTTTACCAGCAGTCATGATCAGATCGGCAAACTCGTCGACTATCACCACAATGTAAGGAAGATAGCGGTGCCCCTTTTCCGGGTTTAACCGACGACCAATAAATTTGGTATTGTATTCAATAATGTTCCGGACATGCGCTTTTTTGAGCAAATCATAGCGGCTGTCCATTTCAATATTCACTGAATTCAGCGAATTCTTTACTTTCTGTATATCAGTAATAATTGCATCTTCTTCTTCCGGCATTTTTGCCAGAAAATGTTTTTCGAGTGAAGCATAAAGATTCAGTTCTACTTTTTTAGGGTCAACCAAAACAAATTTTAATTGGGAAGGGTGTTTTTTATACAACAATGACGTAATAATAGCGTTCAGTCCAACCGATTTTCCCTGACCGGTAGCACCGGCTACCAGAATATGTGGCATTTTAGCCAAATCCATCATAAAAGTCTCATTCGAAATTGTCTTTCCCAAAGCAATCGGCAATTCAGCGGTTGATTCCTGAAATTTTTTGGAACCGATAATCGAACGCATTGAAACAATTTCAGGTTTCTGGTTTGGAACTTCAATACCAATGGTTCCCCTGCCCGGAATTGGCGCAATAATGCGGATTCCCAATGCCGACAGACTCAATGCAATATCGTCCTCCAGATTTTTAATTTTAGCGATTCGTATTCCGGGTGCAGGAACAATCTCATATAAAGTAATGGTTGGCCCGATGGTTGCCCTGATTTTGGTAATTTCGATTTTATAGTGACGAAGAGTCTCAACAATTTTGTTTTTGTTCGAAATCAATTCTTCGTTGCTCACTTCTGCATTTCCTGAAGCATGATCGTCGAGCAGATCAAGACTCGGATATTTATACGATGATAAATCAAGCGTTGGATCATAATCGGCCATTCCGGATACATTTACCTCTGTTTCATCATCCTTTACCGAATGAGTGATTAGTAGTTCAGGTTCGCGGATTGCTGGTTTTTCAGTTTTTGTTTCCTGACCGAAAATCATATCCTCAATGCTTAATTCCACATCTTTTTTCGAAACAGTATTTTCTATTTCGAAGTCATCATTATCCTCTTCTTCTATCTCATCTTCCTTCGAATCCGGGTCAAAAATAGCTTCAATCTTATCGTCCTCGGTAATAATTTTAGAAATCGCCGGAGTAGCTATTTCTGCCACAGGTGTTGCTTCTGAAGATTCCGGGACTAAAACTTTTGCAAGTGCCGCATCTTTTTCTTTTTTCGTAAAAACACGGTTCAACCATGGAATAAACTGCTTGAATGTAACAATCAACAGAACGAAAAGGGCAAATATCAGAATTAATGCAGCTCCAAACGCACCGAGTAAAGAGGACAATAAACTTGAAAGAATAAATCCGTACATACCACCAACATACAGAAACTGATCACCTACAGAAGCAGTTAATGCCAAAGCGAGTGCAATCGATGACCAAAGCATCCAAAGGAGTGAAAAAAACAGTGTTTTGAAAAACCGAATCCCTTTGTAGCCAAACAGATTCAGCGCGGTTACAAAAAAGATCAGGACAAAAAAGAACGATGGAAAGCCAAAGCCAAGATTAATAAATTGTTCGCTCAGATAGGCACCACCTTTTCCTGCAATATTTTGAACCTCGACAGAAGGATCAAACAAGAATTCCTGCCAGGGCAAATCGAGTTTACTTTGATCAACTCTACCTGAAAAAGTGTAGGAAACAAAGGCAACCGCCAGGTAACCGCTAAATATTGACAGGAATACCCCAAGTGCATACCTGAATTGATTACTCTTAAAAAATCGCACAACACCCCAGGGTTTTGAAGGTTTGGGTCCCTTTACCGGTTTCGTTATTTTCTTAGCCATTCGGTTAAATAATTCGCGCAAAGTTAACGTTTTTTGGGTAAGGTATATTTTATCAGGTAGTGATTATGAAACAAAAAATTATTCGTTTATTGATTTTTTTAAACTATTCGGGCAGTTGTTTAAAAGCATGGATTACTATCTTCACTTCCAACATTGATCATGATTAGATTTCATTCCTTTTTTTATGTTTGTGCAGAACAGATATGTAAAACCGATGAAAAAAATAGCCGTTGTAGCCTTGGGTGGAAATGCTTTGTTGCGCGAGAATGAAGCAGGTACCATAGAACAACAGGAGGCAAACACCACCGAAACCCTTGAAAACCTAATCTTTCTGCTGAAGGAAGGATTCGAACTGGTCATTACTCATGGAAACGGGCCACAAGTTGGCAACATACTGATGCGGAACGATGCCGGGAATCAACTGTATAATATCGCTCCAATGCCTCTGGATATTTGTGTTGCCGATTCGCAGGGTGGAATTGGATACATGATCGAACGGATGATCCGGAATGTGCTGAAGAAACATGGAATTCGAAAAAATGTGATTACGATGGTTTCAATGACCATTGTTGATCCCAACGATTCTGCATTCAATAATCCAACCAAAGGGATAGGAAAAATATATTCGGAAGAAGAGGCCCTCAGACTTCAGGAAGAAAAGGGCTGGATTTTCAAACCTTCGTCAAAAACTCCCGGTGGCTGGCGCCGCATGGTATCTTCGCCTCAACCCATCGATATTATAAACAAGGATATCATTGAAAGTATGGTTCGTGCCGGAAATATTGTCATTGCTGCAGGTGGTGGTGGAATTCCGGTCTACTATGACGAAAATAATGACCTGCGTACGCTGGATGCTGTAATTGATAAAGATCTGGCTTCAGCGTTCCTTGCTTCAAAAATTAAGGCAAGTCACTTTTATATCCTGACGGATGTATCGTTTATTTACAAGGATTTTGGTAAACCAAGCCAGGAAAAACTTGAATTCTTGAATTACACCGACACCGTAAAATACCTGGAAGACGGAACCTTTGGAGAAGGAACAATGGCTCCAAAAATCAAAGCTTGTCTGTATTTCATCAAAAACGGCGGTGAGAAAAGCGTAATTACTGAAGCTAAAAAACTGGAAGACAAATCCTATGGCTCTAAAATCACGATGGAATATGACAAATAACAAGTTAAAAGTCAAAAGTTCAAAGTTTGGCTTAAACTTTAAACATTAAACTTTTAATGTTAAGCAACTGATTTATAACCAAATATTCAACATTAATTACCATGGAAATCAATTTAAAAAACCGAAATTTTCTCAAGCTTCTTGATTTTAGCCGGGACGAAATACTTAATCTGATCGAGCTTGCCACAAAACTAAAAAAAGCGAAAACATCAGGTCTGGAAGAACAAATGCTGTTTGGAAAAAACA
>Ga0079306_1002545_pt1 | contig 10094 bp, 9 predicted proteins | sample Methanotroph_Enr_FD_79181 | JGI IMG/M metagenome (GOLD analysis project Ga0079306, IMG submission 79181) | Enriched soil microbial communities from Old Woman Creek wetland in Ohio, USA - Methanotroph_Enrichment_5 | ecosystem: Environmental > Terrestrial > Soil > Wetlands | place: USA: Ohio...
AGATCAGAAGTTTTGCAAACTTCAACCAAAACCCGCTGATTTGGTGTTCTGGCACGTATAGCTTTCCCGTTAATTCCGAAAAGCAGAACATCTTTCTCTTCGTCCAGAGATTCAGAAAGTCCTTCAGATTCATTTAAAAATACCTGATTGATCACATTGTCAGGTAAAACATTGAACTGGTTGTAATGATCGGTAATCAAATGAAACTTCGATTCAAAACGAAGTATTTCTTCATCATCTCCTTTGATTATCACATCGTTGCCCCGGTATACAATGATTAGTTTTGGAAAGAAAGACTTAATGAGGTTCATTTTGGCATTGTTCACGCCGAAAAATTCCAACGGATCAATTCCTTCGAGATGGATTAGCTTTTCGAACATAGTTACTTTAAGCATTTATTGCAACGCAAAAATAATCACTTTTCCGATCTTTTGCATACATTTGCCACCGAATAGGTTCCGAATATTTTGGATTAAAAGGGAAACAGGTTAACCGGATCAATCCGGCGATTCCTGTACAGTTCCCGCTGCTGTAATTCCTGTATAACTTTTTAACAATGAACCACTGTTAAGTCAACTGACGAAACGGGAAGGTGTTAAAGAGGGGATAAGTCAGAAGACCTGCCTGATCAAATCTGGATTTTGACGCTTTCGGCGAAAAAGCAAAAAACCGCGTAAACTTTTCACCTTTCTTTCCTGAAAAGCTGCAAAATCCAATTCATTATTATGATTTTACAGCGATGTTTCGACTTAAAAGTATATATAAACTAGTCATTATCAGTGGGCTGATTTTGCAAGCAAGAAACTCGGGTGCCCAGTTTGTTTCCAAAGTCCTCGATTATATGCCTGCTCCGGGTCAATACACGAATGCTGAATTTCTTGGAACTCCCGAAGCCGCAAATTCTATTGTTGGAACCAACAAAGGCCTTGTTAGCCTGGGCGCTTACGGCGGCTCAATTACACTGTATTTTGCATCAGGAATTCAAAATGATCCGGCTAATCCGTATGGTGTTGATTTTACTGTTTACGGAAATTCGACTCCTACCTGGTCGGAACCCGGTATTATACAGGTGATGAAGGATGAAAACAAAAATGGAATTCCAGACGAAACCTGGTACGAAATTGCCGGAAGTGATCATTCCTGGAATTCTACTCAGGCAAACTATGAAATTACATACCTGAATAGTGGATTAAACACGGCAACCGATATTCATTGGACAGATAATCAGGGAAATTTCGGTATTATTCCTGAAAACAGTTTTCATCAGCAAACCTATTATCCAAAAGTTCAACTTTTTCCCAATGTCTCAGTTGATAAATATACCTTGAAAGGTACCAAAATAAGCGGCCAAATCGATTTGTCGAATCCTGGTGTGGTGAATTCCTATCGCCGGGCTTTTGGATATGCCGATAATACTCCGGTTCTTTCTTATACTGAAAAATTACCGGATAATCCGTATACACCCGAAATTGAAGGTAGCGGCGGCGATGCCATTGATATTGACTGGGCCGTTGACAAGGATATGAAACCAGTCCATCTCGATGAAATTCATTTCATCCGGATTTATACCGGGATGAATACACTTGCCGGTTGGTTAGGCGAAATATCGACCGAAGTTACCGGGATTCGGGATATTGAACCGGCAGAGGTAGAAGGAATCCGCTCCAGGATTGTTATTCAGGATTTACCACCGAAAATAAAAGTCGGCGAAACGATCAATCTGAATGCCATTATATTTGAAAGCGGAATTAAAGAAAATACCGGAATTCTATGGAGCATCAGTAATCCGGAATTAGCAGTCATAGAAAATAGTCAGCTGATTGCAAAAAAAACCGGAGTTTTTCAACTTCGGGCTTCATCTGCCTCCAATCTTGCCATTTATTCTGAAAAACAACTCGAAATATTTTCTGTCGGGAAAGCTGTTATCACACTGCCATCAACGAGTTTAAAAGTAAACGACAAGCTGGCGCTCTCCGGAAAACTGACCGATCAGAACGGCAATATTCTCAGTGGAATTGCCTCGTCATGGAGGGTCGACAATGAATTAATCGCTGAAATTGTATCGGTAGATGGAAAATATTTTTTGAAAGGGAAACAGGCAGGAAATTGTTGGTTGTATCTGGAATCAACTGATACAAACTCCATTCGTGATTCGGTTCAGATTGAGGTATTTCCTGAGTCGGTGCGAAAAAGGGTTTTTATTACAGTCAAAACCAGCGAAAAAACAATTATTCCGCGCCACTCAGTTTGGGTTGATCAGGTTGATTTAACGCCCAAAGTCGACCGGAATCAGAAATTGTATGGTTTGCAGGAAATCGGTTTTGTTTCGCTGGCACACGCCATTGCAGCAGTATTTAATAATATCGGTTTGCAGAATGACTGGGCATTCAGGGATGATGCCGAAGGCGGATCAGCACTTTATTTGTGGAAAGTCCCTGAAATTGATGACGGCTCAACCGTTTACAATTTCGGTTACGGCGGATCGCGGACTTCGGAAAACAATCGCAAGACATGGATCGTGATGTTGAATCAGCAACCCTTTGTGAATGGATTCGATCGGATAAAAGTGAACAATGATGATGAAATACTTGTATATCAAATAATTGATAATGAATTGCCATGGACTGTCACTCAGCTTATTTCTGGGGCTGATACGGTAAAAACAAACCAAAATATTGATATTCAGTTAAAAATATATTCCTGTGACATGGACATAAACCGCAGTGTGACAATTAACTCTTTAGAGGTTATTGCCAATCAGGCCATACAAGTTGTGAAGAATAATCTGTCCACATTCACCTTATTCACCGATGAATTTGGTAAAACTACTTTTCAGCCTTTAGAATCGGGTGAATATTTGTTTGCTTCCGGAATGGATGCTGCAAATTTAGTAGTTGAAACAACCACTGGAGACAGGCCTCTTGTTAAAAATCCGTTTAGATGCAAGGTTTTACCCAATCCTTTTTCTGAAACAATACAAATTGATTGCGCGTCTCCAATCGAATCAATTGAAATCTACAATACTTTGGGTCAGTTAGTTTACCATCAAAATAATCCTTCTCCGGAAGTTTCTCTGATTTCAATCCCTTCGGGCGTCTATTTGTTGCGGATTATTTCCGGATCTCAACTGTTTCAGCAAAAAATCATAAAAAATTAGTCCATTGAAACCAGAAAAAAGAGCTTTTTCAGAAACGAAATTCAAAGTCTTTCTTTGTCTTCTGGTTCTTTTATTTCTGGTCGAAAAAATTGAGGCACAGAAACTTACCGACACTATTCCGATTAAGGAGGTTAAAGTTTTTGGTAAACGAGCGATTGAAGAAGCTGGCATGATGGTGACTCATATTGATACCATGGCTTTACAAATGATGAAAACTCAAACGGTTTCAGAATTATTATCGTCCTTTTCGCCTGTTTTTATGAAATCGTACGGAAGAGGTTCAACGGCAACAGCCTCGTTTCGGGGAACTGCACCTTCGCACACTCAACTATACTGGAACGGAATTAAACTCAATTCGCCGATGCGGGGCGATGTAGATTTTTCAATGTTCCCGGTATATTTTATCGATGATATCAGCCTTCTGCACGGTGGAAGTTCTTTGCTGACAGGTTCAGGAGCTTTGGGAGGAAGTGTTATAATCAACAACAAACCTGATTGGACAAATCGGCTGAGCATAAGGTATGTTCAGACCATCGAAAGTTTCTCAACTACCAAGGAGTACTTGAATGTTGGATTTGGATCCGGCAAAGTTCAGCTCAAAACCCGTTTATTTTCTGATCGCAGTAAAAATGATTTTCCTTATTTCAACTACGGTGTTCTTCCCATGCATGAAACGGTTCAGGAGAATGCAGCTTACAATAAACTTGGGATGCTTCAGGAGGCCTATTTAAGGCTGAATAATCATACTTTGTCGGCTAAAGTCTGGGCATACCAAAGTAATCGCGAATTGCCGCAACTCATGTCGTTCGAAGGCGGTGTCCGAAAGGAAACACAAAACGATCAGAATCTTCGGGCAATATTTTCATGGAAATATATTACGGAGAATAGCAAACTGGAATGGATTGGCGGAGCGAACCTAAATGAATTAATCTATTTCAGGTCGGGCACAGAAGCCGGGTTTGTTAATTTTGACAGCAAAAGTAAGGAACAAAGTTATACCAGTCTGCTGAACTTTGATTGGAAGCCAAAGGAGAGCTTGAGTTTTAGCTGGTCAATGAATACGACTTACGACCTGGTATCTGTTTTTGATCAGGTTCAAAAATCAGGATACGAAAAAAATCGGTTATCCTTGTCACTTTTGAATGCTGCACATTGCCAGCCAACTCCTGAAGTATCACTTTCGTTATTATTTCGCAGTGAATTATACGACAGTAAGTTAATCGGATTTATTCCGTCAGTAGGTGTCGAGTATTTTCTGAATAAAAAGCAGCAAAGTTCGATAAAAATGAATCTTTCACGCAATTATCACCAGCCGGGATTGAATGATTTATACTGGATTCCAGGTGGAAATCCGAATCTGAAACCTGAAAATGGATATGCTGGCGATCTGAGTTATTCGTTTTCTGCAACGCACAAAAATACAATCCTTTCGGCTCAGTTTACCGGTTTTGCATCTTTAATTAACGATTGGATTGTCTGGCAACCTGCAACGAACGGAGCTTATTACTGGGAGGCCAGTAATCTTCGAAAAGTGTTTGCCCGCGGAGTTGAATTTCAGGCTTTATGGCAATCGAAAATCGCGAATGCCATGCTAATAAACCTGAAGGGCAATTATTCGTATTCAGCCACTTCAAACGTTGATGCTATTCCATCAGTCGATGAATCGAGAGGTAAACAACTGATTTACATGCAAAACATAAAGCTAACCTGTTTGCTGAAACTGATTTCAGGGATTATTACCTGAAGATTAATGCTCCATTTACTGGCAAAAGGTATACATCAAGCAATAATGTGGAATCTGACTATGAAAAGGTGCTGAATCCATACTGGTTAATTAATTTGAGCTGCGGACGAAAGTTTAATTTGAACGTTTTTCAGGTTGATGCTGCATTCAATATTGAGAATCTGGCTAATACCGATTATATGGCTATTTTATGGCGGCCCATGCCCGGACGTTACTATTCGTTAACCTTACAGTTTAATTACCGAAAATGAGAGCAATTCTTTACCTGGCTGCTATTCTTCTATTGTTTCCAGCATGTTCGAAAAGTCCTGTTGAAACCGTCTTCTTTGATTTTTCGGGAAACCGTGGTGTTTATATCGTCAATGAAGGAAATTTCATGTATAGCAATTCATCTCTGTCATTTTATGATCCTGATTCGAAACGGGTTTATAACGATATCTTTCAGGCTCGCAATGGTGCACCTTTAGGCGATGTCGCGCAATCGATGTGCCTTTGGAATGGGTTGGGTTTTATTGTGGTGAATAACTCGGGAAAAATATATGTAATCGATAGTCACAGCGCTGAATTTAAGGGAAGTATTTCCGGATTGAGCTCACCGAGATATGTTCATGTGATCAATTCAGAAAAGGCCTATGTTACTGACCTTTATGCACGAAAGATTACAGTTTTCAATCCACAGACTTTTGAGATAATAGGCAAAATTCCAGTAAATAACCCGAAATCGGAATTTAATCAGCACGATACCGAACACATGATTCAGTATAAAAATCTGGTATTTACCAACTGTTGGTCCTACGATAATAAAATACTCGTAATTAATTCAAATACAGATCAGTTGATCGATTCAATTGAAGTATTTAAACAACCAAATAGTATGGTGATTGACAAGGATAATAAGATTTGGGTTTTGACAGACGGAGGTTTTGAGGGAAGTCCGTATGGTTATGAAAGTCCCGGTTTATTGAAAATTGACGCTGAATCCCGTGAAATTGAACGAACATTTCGGTTTCCCATGGGCGATCATCCATTTAATATCTGTTTGAACCCAACAAAAGATACCATTTTCTATATAAACAGACATATTTGGAAAATGGCAGTTACTGATAAGCGATTACCTGATAAGCCATTTATTTTTTCGGAATATGCTGACTTGTACGGTGGCTATTACAGTTTGGCTATCGATCCGGGAAATGCTGAAATATATCTTGGAGATGCTATTGATCACCGGCAAAATGGAATTGTTCGAAGGTATGCACCTTCCGGAAAACTAATTGATCAGTTTAAGACAGGAATTTCACCAGGAGATTTTGCATTCAAAACCGAATAGATTCAACCATTAGAAGATAGGAACTTCGCGCTTAAATGTTTCATCGAGCGAAATAAATGTTTCGGTACTCGCGATTCCGCTGATTTTTTGAATTTTGTCGCTCAAAATATCCTTTAAGTGCTCGTTATCTTTGGCATAAACCTTTACGAAAATTGCATATTGACCGGTTGTGTAATGACACTCAACGATCTCAGGTATTAGCTTAAGATTCTCAGCAACAGCTGAATATAAATTTCCTTTTTCAAGAAATACGCCAATATAAGTACAAGTTTTAAAGTCTATTTTTTTAGGATCGATGTGATACCCCGAGCCTACAATCACATTCATATCGATCATGCGGTTTACCCGTTGATGAACTGCTGCTCTTGAAACACCAACCTCAGAAGCAACATCTTTAAAAGGTATACGTGCGTTTTTTGAAATGATATCCAGAATTTTCATATCAATATCGTCCAGTTGATTTCGTAAGGTCATGATGGTATTTTGAATGAATAAAACTATAATGATTCAAAACTAGCTAAAAAACTATAATTTTGATTATAAATACAGGTAAATATTTCAATTTGTAAATAAAAATAAGAAAGGGCGCCATTTTGAATGACACCCTTTCAATCGAATATTTTATACCGGATTATTTAATCGGAACCTGGCGTTTAAACTCCATTTCAAGCGATATGAATGTTTCAGTTCGGGCAATTCCTTCGATTTCCTGAAGATCTTCATCGATAAGCTTTTTCAGATGTTTATTCGTCTTGGTCTGAACTTTGATAAAAATCGCATAAGAGCCTGTAGTATAATGACATTCAACAATTTCAGGAATATTAATTAACCGGTCAACAACTTGTTGATGAAATTTAGCCTTTTCGAGGTAAATACCCATGTATGCACAGGTAAAATATCCCAGTTTCTGAGGATTGACTATGAATTCACTTCCGGATACCACACCCAGATTAAGTAAACGCTGAACCCGCTGATGAATGGCAGCTCCTGAAACACCACATTCACGGGCAACCTCCAGAAAAGGAATTCGTGCATTTCTGGTAATCAGTTTCAGTATTTTTTCGTCAAGCTCATCGATATTTGGTAGTGGTTCAATATGCTGATCATCCATAATATGAAATTATAACCGTTGTTTGAAAATTTGAAACGTAAAAGTATAAAAAAATGATAAATTTTAAATATTCTTGCTAAAAAACATCTTGTTTGTGACGATTTGAAAGCAAAGTTTACAAAATCCAAATAATTGATAAAGCCTGTTTTAAGGTGAATGACTGGTATTCTGAGCTTTCTTGAAACACAATTTCAACTTCGAACGACTTCTCCTGTCAACTTTTCTGAAAGGTACTCTATGTCGTTTCCTGAAGGCGATTGAAAAACGCGCAATCCAAATTCAGGAATTACAGCCAGAATATGGTCGAAAATATCGGCCTGGATACTTTCATAGTCTTTCAATTGTTTCTCTTTACAGAAGGCATAGATTTCTATTGGTAAGCCAGTTTCTGAGGGCTGCAGGTGCCTGACGAGGAAAGTCATATCCTGATTAATATTGGCATTATTTTTCAGGTATTCTTCCAGATATTTTCTGAAAACTCCCAGATTAGTTTGTCTCCGGCCATTGGGAACCGATAGATCATCAATTCCCAGTTTTTTGTTGTGTTCAGTTATTTCATTTTCCTTTTCGATCACATAATTACGGAGGAGCCTGAATTTCTGAAATTTACCGATCATTGGTTCGTCACAAAACCGAACGCTTTTCATGTCAATATTAATTGACCGTTTGATTCTTCGTCCATCAGATTCTTCCATTCCTGACCAATTCAGAAACGAATCGGCAACCAGTGAATAAGTAGGAATGGTGACAATGGTCTTGTCCCCATTCTGAACCTTTACTGTATTTAGCGAAATGTCGACAACTGTACCATTTGCACCATGCTTTGGAACTTCAATCCAGTCGCCGGGTTTCAGCATTTTATTGGCCGATAATTGAATACTGGCAACCAGACCCAGAATGGTGTCTTTGAAAATCAGTAACAGAACTGCCGCGATTGCACTGAGGCCACCTAACAGAACTAATGGAGATTTATCAAAGATAAAAGCTATTATGAAAATTCCGGCTACAAAATAAACCAGAATCATCACCAGTTGGATGTACCCTTTTATGGAACGTGTTGCAGCAAAAGGTGTTGTCAGATAAATATCGTTCGAGGCCTTTAAAACTCCTGAAATCACTTTAACAAAAATGATCACGAAATAAATGTTTGTGATCATGGCAATAAAGCTTGTTACTTCGGGTATTTGAGAGAAATTGCAGGAATAATAAAATACCAGGGCTGAAGTCAGATGTGATGCTGACTGAAACACTTTTCTTTTCAGAAGGTAATCGTCCCATTCTGTTTTTGACTTTTCAACCAGTCTGTGAATAACCCGGATTACAATTATTTTAGTAATCCAGTGAACAATTACAGCTACTAGTACAATGGCGACAAATGTCAACAGGACAGCCGTAAGCCTGGCATACAATTCCAGAAAATCTAAATCCAGGAAGATATCATTCAGAAGCAAATAAAGTGATCGCATGAGGTTAAAATATTTTTCAAGTTATATGTGGGCAAAAATATAAAAAGCTTTAAAATTCTGATATTAAATAATTGGTTATTAACCCCACCCGGTGTTCTGATGAAGTATGGCCTATTCGGAAAGATTATAAACAGAATCATAAATTCTGGCTTTTACCTGATTAAATGAGACTTCCATAATTTTTTCAGGAAAGCTCATTAACAGCATCTTAACTTTATTTTTGCAGGTAGAGTAGGGTGGTTGGTAATAGCCACCTTCACAAACAGAAAAACCGTGCCGTTTATAAAACGCGATTCGCTTTTGGGCTGCTACGGAGATCGGTTGCTCTACTTCAAGAACTACAGGTGCCAGGAATCGGGTTAGTACCTGTTGAACAGCCTGTGTACCAAAACCTTTTCCACGTTCAGTATCCTGAATTGCCAAATGCTCAATAAAACTGAATTCATGCAGATTCCAAACCGATAGTAGACCAATTGTTTTTCGCTGATCATATATTCCAAATAAATTGAAATCAGGATTTGCCAGCAAATCAATTGTTTGCGACTATTCACGTCGTTCGTCCGGAGGAAATGCTTCTTCATAAATAGTTCTGAGTTCATTCATTTGTTCTGATGAATCTGCCACACGAATCAATTGTATTATTTTTTCGTTAATCATCAATTTTTTGTCTGTTTTGCTTGATCTCCGATTTAATACGTTTGCCGGATAATCTTTTTTCTATCGAAGTAATGGTCGGTTTTGTTCTTTTCCTTCGCTTAACTGGCTGCAATGCTTTAGAAATGAGCAGGTAGAACTTTCGGATCGCATCTTCTTTGTTGGTCAGTTGCGAACGGTCAATTTGCGACACCACGCTTAAAATACCTTCACTATTAATTTTTGTAGCCAGTTTTGCCTGAAGTATTTCCTTCTGCTCACCTGAAAGTAACCAGGAGTTTTGAATATCGAACCGAAGTTCAACTTTCGAATTTACTTTGTTTACATTCTGTCCTCCCGGACCACTGCTTCTGGAGGTAAGAAATTGAAATTCAGACGATAAATCTGGAATGTTTAGGATTGGTTCCATTCGTTACAATTCTTTCTCAATTTTCGGAATCTGCTTTGTTCCGGATTTTCTCATCGGTTTATTGGCATAATAATAGGCTACTTTTTCAATAGCTTTCCGGATACTCACATTAATCGGATTGTAATCATTAGCTAACTGAGGATCAATATAATAGATCTGATAATAAAAATCGGAAACAACCGGAATATGCATGTCTGAATTGATTCGTTCCATCGTTTGTTTATAT
>Ga0079306_1002547_pt1 | contig 10076 bp, 6 predicted proteins | sample Methanotroph_Enr_FD_79181 | JGI IMG/M metagenome (GOLD analysis project Ga0079306, IMG submission 79181) | Enriched soil microbial communities from Old Woman Creek wetland in Ohio, USA - Methanotroph_Enrichment_5 | ecosystem: Environmental > Terrestrial > Soil > Wetlands | place: USA: Ohio...
ACACCTGATTAATTCCAGTTCAAAAAATCAAATTAAATACGCTATTAATCATTTAAATTAATCAAAAATGAAAAAAAAAGTTCCAAAGGCTAACTTTTTTACAAGGAGAATTATCCTTGGATTGTTATTGTTTTTCAGCTACGGAGTCTTACAAGCTCAACAGGTTCAAATTAAAGGAATAGTATCTTCGACTGACGCGGAGACCTTGCCAGGTGTAACGATAAAGGTCGATGGCACTACCAGCGGCACAATTACCGATTTGAATGGTAATTATATCATTAAAGTACCTTCAAGGGAATCTTCACTGGTTTTTTCTTATGTTGGTTTTCAACAGGTAAAAGTTAAAGTCGGCGACAAGACCACCATTAATATAATATTGAAGGCTGACCTTCAGAGTTTGGAAGAGGTAATTGTTGTCGGTTATGGCACTCAAAAGAAAAGAGATGTTACAGGTGCTATTACCTCTGTCGACGAAAAGATGATCGAAAAACGTCAGGCAGTTAATGTTTATGATGTTCTTCAGGGCGAAGCGCCTGGTGTATTGGTTGTTAGTAATTCCGGTGCACCTGGGGATGAAAACACGATCAGGATCAGGGGAACTTCAACATTTGAGGGCGGTGTTAACCCGCTATACGTCGTTGATGGGGTTCCTTTAAGCGATATTAGCTCCATCAATCCCAACGACATTAAATCGATGGAAATTCTTAAAGATGCTGCATCTGCAGCTATTTACGGTTCCCGGTCAGCAAACGGAGTTATTATTATTACGACTAAAACCGGTGAAGCGGGCAAACCCAAAATCGATATCCGGTATTTGCAAAGCTGGAATGTACTTTCCCGAAAAGTTCCCCAGTCAAATGCTTATGAACGTAAATTGTTTGAAAACCGGACCAAACTTGACCTTTACACAAATTCAAATGACTCTCTTGGTATAAGTACCAATGCGAATAACGATTACCAGGCGTTGATCACACAGATAGCTAAACGTCAGCAACTTGATTTAAGTATCAGTGGAGGTTCCGATAAACTAAAATATTTCAGCAGTCTTGGAATTCTGAATGAAACAGGAATTGTACTTAACAGTTTCAATAAACGGATGAGTGGCCGTATTAACATGGATTATGAGGCAACCGATCATCTTAAATTTACTTCCCGGGTTACCTTCTCTTACCAAAATACCAATAAAATCAATGAGGGAAAGGTAATTCAGCAGGCGATGCAACGTCCGCCTCATTTCATTCTTTATTACCCTGATGGCACCTATGCTTTTGACATTGCCGGACGTAAAAACCCCATAGCTGAAGCTTATTACCGTAAAAACGATTATAAAATATTTAATGTAGGTATTTATGAAATGGTTGAATATAAGTTCAATAAATATCTTAAGTTACAGGCCGATGTGAATGGGAACTTTCTGCTGAGCAGGAGAAATTACCTCAATTCGGCATTGCTTACTACCACCAATCCACAGATCGCCGATGGAGGTGATGAAACTGACTTTAGCCGAAATATAGCAGGTGAAGCTTACCTTTCCTTTAACAAGGATTTTAACGATCATAATATTTCAGCTGTTGCCGGATCGACAGCTGAAGACTGGTATGACGAAAGTATGAATTTCAAAGGTTCGACCTATGTAACAGAGGATGTTTCAACAATTAACTCAATCCAGGCACTTGATCTTTTAGGAACAACAACTTCAGGGACCTCTCACTCTATGGTCGGGTTTTTTGGACGTCTAAGTTACAGTTACAAAGGGAAATATCTCTTTAATTCAAATATTCGTCGTGATGGTTCATCGCGGTTTGCCAATAACCGTTGGGGGACATTCCCTTCGGCATCCATCGGATGGCGGTTCTCTGATGAGAAATTTATGGAATGGTCAAAACCTTATCTTAAGGATGCCAAATTTCGGGCAAGCTGGGGTATAACCGGCAACCAGAACATTGGCAATTACGAATCGATGAATCTCTACACGTTTGGATCATACTATTACCAGGGGATATCAGGTGTGAATACTTCCAACTCTTTCGGAAATCCCGATTTAAAATGGGAACAGACTTCACAAACAAACCTGGGAGTCGACTTATCGTTTTTTAACGGGCGAATGAACGTGAATGCCGACTACTATATTAAAACCACTGATGGCTTGTTATATAATTCATTAATGCCTTCTGAACTGGGTTATTCAACAATCAAAGTGAATTTGGGTTCAATCGAAAACCGTGGTTATGAGATCAATTTTTCAGGATATCCCATACAAAAGAAGGATTTTTCGTGGCAGACTTCTGTGAATTTCTCGGTAAACAATAATAAAATTCTTGAGTTAGCCGGCAGCGACTATGTTCAGAGTAGTGCATGGCTGGTAGCAAAAGATCAGCCGATTGGGCAGTTCTATGGTTACAAGGCGTTAGGCGTTTACCAATACAACGAATCGAATGCTTATACACAGGATTTTAACACGCGTTTGATTCCCAGTTTTCAACGCGATAACACAGGGAATGTGATTATTAAGGAAAACGGAAGTCCAATTTTAGTCGGTTATACATATCCTGATGGCCGGGATTTCGGATGGGATCCGGCTACCAATCCTGTTTATCAACTGAAAGTAGGATCAGCTCCTTTCAAGGGTGGTGATATGATTTGGGATAACATTGACCACAATGGTCAAATTGACGATAAAGACAGGCAGGTTTTAGGCAAAGGATTACCAACCTGGTTTGGAGGCTGGAATAACACATTGAACTATAAAAGATTCTCCTTTTCCTTTTCATTCTATGCCAACTGGGGGAACCAGATTTATAATAATGCCAAGTACAATTTAACCACTTATGCTACATCGAATGTGACACCGCAGCCTTATGAGATTTATAATGCATGGAGGTTTCCAGGTCAGATAACTGATGTTCCTACTGCACAAAAAGGTACTGTGCAAAATACATCCCGCGAATTAAGCAGTGCTTTCCTCGAAGATGGCTCTTTTATCCGTCTGCGTAATATGCGCTTCTCGTATCAGCTCGATAATTCGATTGCACAGAAAATATATGTAAAGGGCCTGACTGCATATATTTATGCCAATAATCTTTTCACATGGACGAATTACACCGGATTTGATCCTGAAATCGGAGGCGGTAGTGTTCTTACTCCCGGAAAGGACAGCGGAGCCTATCCAAGGAAGAAAGAGATGGGTTTTGGTATCAATTTAAACTTCTAAAATAAATTGAAAATGAAAAAGATCTATAATTTTATAATCGCCATTTTAATATTGGGTGGCTTTCTATTCACAGGGTGTGCAGATTTTCTTGATAAACAACCCATCTCACAACTTTCCAGGGACAAGTTCTGGAAAACGCCCAAAGATGCCGATATATGGATTGCCGCAATGTATGATGGAATGCAAAGCACCTTGAAATCCAATTATTTCATTTGGGGTGAAGTTCGTTCCGATAATCAACAGGTTGCCGGAACAGGAACTGCACAGTTAAAATTCATGTCCAATACGCTGACATCGGACATGGGGGAATGTAACTGGAATAATCTTTACAGAACCATTTCAAGCGCTAATTTTGCCATAAAATATATTCCTACTATCCCTGATGTCTCAACTCCACAGATTGCTGCCCAGTTAGCGCAGGCCTATACAATGAGGGCGCTCATGTATTTTTATGCGATTCGCGTTTGGGGGCCTGTTCCACTGATTACTGAACCTTATGAAGGGTTGGCCGGACAAGAGAAATTTAACACAAGGAGTGAAGTTGTACTGGTTAAGGATCAGATATTGAAGGATATCGACAAGGCTCTTGCGAATTTTGATGCAACCACTGCATCAATCTACCTATTGAATCGGGGCTCTGCGCTGGCATTGCAAACTGATGTTTACATGTGGTTTAAAGATTATCCCAATGCCATAGTTTCCACAGATAATCTGATCGCGCTTAAGAAATATTCATTGGTGACCAATCAATTGGATTGGAAAAAGATTTTTATCGATCCGGCAACCTCTACTGAGACTATTTTTAATATGTATTGGGATTATCTCCAGGATGGAGGGGGCAATGGATTGGCCGCTTTTTACGGTTCCGGGAGTAATACGCCTAATTACAAGCTCAGACAACCACTGTGGGACACGCTGGTAACCAGGGCTTCAGATGCACGTATGTGGAACGTAATCGATACATTGGATCTGTATTACAGGGGAGGCAAAGTGAAAGTTTCGTACGAAGCTTATAATTTAAACAGCACACAGCTTTCGTGCAAATTTGCACCCTGGGATCCCGCTAAACCAAATACTACTTATAATTATGTAGGAGGTTACACCTTTCCCCCTAATAATGAATGTTCGGTTCATATTCCAATCTACAGGTATTCCGATATTATGCTGCTACGTGCCGAAGCCTTAAATAAAGTTGGACGCAGACCGGAAGCAATGACGATATTAAATACGATCAGAAGTAGAATGGGATATACAAAGGCACTTACTGCATTGAATACCCCTGACGAATCAGCACTTGAAAATGCGATACTGATCGAACGACAATTAGAATTGTGGGGAGAAGGTAAACGTTGGTATGATTTAGTTCGCACTAATAAAGTTGCAACATTTATGGATCCGATTTTAAAAGAGCGGGGTATTACAGAAGGTTTTGGAGATGCCCGTAAAATACTGTTTCCTATTTACTCCTCAGTTTTTGAAGGGAATCCTGAAATAAAGCAAAATGAACCATATACCCAAAACTAAAATCAAATATATTATGAAACGAAAAATATATTCCCTTTTTATTTCAGCAATCATTTTCCTTTCTGTTTTTTCAGGATGCCAACTGGCAGGATTGGATTTGCAGAAAGATACCCCTTACGATGCATCCGTTCGTGATTCAAGGATCAATATGAATGCCCTTGAATTTATGAAATCAAGGACAGATTTGTTCTCAAGTATGATTGAGGCTGTTACTTATGCGGGTCTGGCCGATGAGTACACGAAACCGGGCAGAACTTTTTTGTTGCTCACTAACAGGGCTTTATCTGATGAAACCTATTTCCCTACGGCCCCCGCTGTAATGGGGAGTTATTTTGGGTGTAATAAGGTATTGAACCCGGCTTACAGTTCTTCTGATCCTACAAAGGGTCCCCAATATCTTACCCCGGATAGTTGGAGTGTCTATCCCGTAGAAACTGTAAAACAATTTCTGCTTTACCATATTGTAAATGAGAATGTTTCATTCAGAAATGCCAAACCTTTTGCCACTTTTTATGAAAGTGTTGCTTACAAGGCAGTTGGAGATACCACCATGGTAAGTATCCATTTGGTTAACGATCGTTATGCAACCATGCGTATCAATGGATTTACAGGTTCACGGAAAGTCGATTTGGCTCCGCGAACAAGTGGCATTGATTGTACCAATGGAGTTATACATGTTCTGGACGATTTTATCATACCGCCAACCAGGCAAGTCCTTGGAATAAAGTAATGAAAGCAAACATTTAAAAAATTGAATATGAAAAAAATTATATATTTATTTGTGCTACTTGCCGTTGTACTTCTTTTTGGATGTAAAAAAGATGATGGAATGGTTCAGATTGATTCAGTCTCAAAAACCGGGAGTGAATTTTTTCAAGGACAAAAAGTCGCTGTATGGGTAGGTGCTCAGGTGAGTGATTTAAGTAGTACTACCTATAAATGGGAATGTGATGAAGGTAGTTTTTCGGGTCCTGTCGGACTCTTTCAAACAGTATGGTTGGCACCTCGCAAACAGGGAGAGTTTAATGTCAGTTGTACAGTCGAATGCAATGGAAAATCAGAGAAACGATCTACTAAAATGATTGTTGGTCCCTATTTCTTTGACAAATTTGGTATCGCATCGACAAACTTTTCGGTAAGTAACTTTACAGCAACTTATCCCAACGGCGAAGTACTGCTTGTCGGGAGTAAATCAAATACCAGGGGTTCTTTTAGGAGAGAATTTGGAGATACCGCTCTGCTTAATCCTTTCACTTACAAAGCCGATATGGCCTGGAGGGTAAAATACAAAAATGCGACTAGTTCGATGTATTACCGTCTGCAGATTAATAAACCAACCAGGTACGACGGGTCCAAAGTGAAATCTTATATACGCGAAATTCGGCTTGAGATTTGGCCAACAGCAACAGGAACTGCAAATAATTATTCACTATCATACGAAGTGTTTAGCTCTGAGTTTTCTGTTTCAACCTGGACAGTCAGTGTTGCGGGCAGAAATCCTGCTTTCGTTTTTACTGACGGCTCAAAGGCTGCCGACAAATTGGGAATGAGGACGATAAGTATTGGCGTGGATGCCGGTTTTAAAACAACCGTTACCTTAGATGGAGCTAAAGTAATTGAAAATGACGCTGTTAAAAACTGGAGGATCGCCAACAATATTCCGGATAAATTAAATTTGGGAAGAGTTTGGGTTGAAGTATATGAGCAGACAAATTTCTATATGGATAATGTTATTGTAATTTTGGAATAGTTTTTTATGAAATTATAATTTATAATTTGCAGGGGTATTGTTGCAAAATATCCCTGCATATTTCTATCGGCTTGAAAGTCCACGCAATGACCAATCAATCAGTGATTAATCTATAAAATTAGCCAGCAATGAAAAAATATGGTTTCACTCAGAAAAACATTTGCCTTTCACTGATCGGATTCAGTTCCTTATTATTTAGCAATGGCGCAAAAGGACAAACTGTGAAGCCAAATATTATCTTCATCCTTGCGGACGATCTTGGTTATGGAGATGTGTCGTCATTCAATGGAAATTCAAAAATTCAAACCTCCAATATTGATCGTCTTGCACAACAAGGTGTTGTATTTACAGATGCCCATTCAAGTTCTGCCGTCTGTTCACCAACGCGTTACGGGATATTGACCGGGAGGTATAACTGGCGGTCAACCTTGAAAAAAGGGGTTTTAAATGGATATAGTCCGGCACTTATACCTCACGAAAGAAGAACAATAGCTTCTGTCCTCAGGGAGGAGCATTACCAAACGGCATGTATTGGCAAATGGCACCTGGGTTGGGACTGGGATAATGTGGAAAAAGGGAAGGACAGTATCAACTATAGTAAGCCAATTAAAAATGGTCCAACAACATTGGGCTTCGATTATTTCTATGGCATTTCGGGGTCCCTGGACATGGATCCTTATGTTTATGTTGAGAATGACAGACCTACTGCTCTTCCCGACAGAATCACGCGGAATACGGGTATGAAAATGTGGCGCAAAGGGCCGACGGCATCTGATTTCGATCACGAACAAACGCTTCCAAACCTGATTGGTCGGGCTGAAAAATATATCGAATCGAAATCGCAGGATAAAGATCCTTTTTTCCTGTACCTGGCGCTTCCGGCTCCTCATACCCCCATATTGCCAATTAAGGAGTTTCAGGGGAAATCGGGGCTTAATCCCTATGGCGACTTTGTTTTAATGGTGGATGCCATGGTGGGAAAAGTGATGGCAGCCGTGGATAAGGCAGGAATAGGCAGCAACACGATCGTTGTCTTTACTTCTGACAATGGATGTAGTCCTGCTGCTGATTTTGACGCACTTAAAGCAAAAGGACACAATCCAAGTTCCATTTACAGAGGCACCAAGGCCGATTTATTTGATGGGGGACATCGGATTCCCTGCATCGTGCGGTGGCCCGCAAAATTAAAACCACACAAAGTGGAGCAGACAATATGCCTGAACGACTTTATGGCTACATTTTCGGCCATAACAGGCTATAAGTTAAAAGACAATGAAGGGGAGGACAGCTACAATATTTTGCCTTTACTGTTAAATATCAAGCCGCAGAGAATTATCCGTGAAGCCACTGTTCATCATTCAATCAACGGGAACTTTACCATTCGTAAAGGAGAATGGAAATTATTGCTTTCTCCCAGTTCCGGAGGCTGGAGCTATCCCCGTCCTGGTAAAGATGATCAGGTAATAGCAACCTTGCCGCTAGTCCAGTTGTACAACTTAAAATCAGATCCCGGAGAAATAAAAAACCTTTACGCGGAATATCCGGTCCTCGTCACCGAACTTAAGGAGCTGCTGATAAAGTATATTAAAAATGGACGCAGCACACCTGGTACACCTCAGAAAAATGATGGTGAAGAAATAGAACTTTAATTATTTAAAGAGGGGCTATTAGAACTAAAGCATTAATTAACTGAATTATTTTCTGATGAAAAAATTAATTGTACTTGTTTTTGTGATCATTCACATGCATGTTAATTCTCAACCCATTCCTGTCTTTAAAGAATATACTTATAAACAAATCGACACGATCGCTTTAAAGCTTTACGTGAAAAATCCGGATAATTTCAACCAAAAAAAATATTATCCGACCATTGTCTTCTTCTTTGGCGGAGGGTGGAGTTCCGGTAAAATTAGCCAGTTTAAACCACAGGCCGAATATTTTGCATCACGTGGAATGGTTTCTGTTTTAGCCGATTACCGGGTTAAATCACGGCACCTCACTACCCCTTTTGAAGCAGTAGCTGATGCAAAATCGGTGATCAGATACCTGAGACAAAACTTTGAAATATTGTTCATTGACACCTCAAAAATTGTTGCATCCGGCGGTTCGGCAGGTGGACACCTCGCGGCGGCAATTGCGACTGTTACAGGACTTAATGATACAAGTGACAACATGAAGATTAGTTCCAAACCCAATGCCCTTGTTCTTTTTAATCCGGTTTTCGACAATGGCCGAACGGGTTATGGTTTCGAACAAATAGGAGAACGCTATCCGGAAATATCGCCATTACACAATATTCATAAAGGGGTACCACCAACAATTGTTTTCCTGGGTACAAAAGATGATTTGATTCCTGTTGCGACGGCTAAACTTTACAAGCAAAAAATGGAAGAGGCAGGCAATCGCTGCGATTTGTTTTTATATGACGGGCAAAAACATGGGTTTTTCAACTATAGGGAGGATAGTAAAGATGAGAACCGGTATTTTATAGAAACAGTATTTCAGGCGGATGTCTTTCTTGAATCTATTGGATTTTTAAAAGGGAAGCCCACTATAAAAAATTGATGATCAATAGATTAAAAAGATGAATATTTTTAAAATTCTTTCGAACTACAATTCTGTTAAATCAATCTGCCTGTTGTCTTTGCCGGCAGTAGGGGCTTTGATGTATCCTTCGTTAGCTGAAGCGCAAAAAAGTCAGCAGAAGAAACCTAATATTATTTTCATTCTTGCTGATGATTTAGGGATTGGTGAGGTTGGATGTTATGGTGCCGACAATTATAAAACACCAAACATCGACAAACTCGCAGGTAAAGGAATGAAGTTTATCAACGCCTATACAGCGCCCTTATGTGGTCCTTCACGTGCGACTATTCTTACAGGACGCCACTTGTTCCGGACAGGTGCTACCAACCAGGATGCTACAGGACTGATGGACCCGTCAGTAGAAACCATGATGCCAACTTATCTGAAACAAGCTGGTTATGCAACCACATCCATCGGTAAATGGGGTCAGCTTCCTTTAAATCCTTCCGATTTTGGGTTTGACGATTATCTGAAATTTAAGGGAAGCGGCGTTTACTGGAATACTCAACCCAACGGTAAAACATACCTGTTGAACGGTGTCGAGAAGATTTTAAAGGATAATGAATACATGCCTGATGTGATGAACAAGCACCTGGTCAGCTTTCTGACTCAGCATCAAAAAGATCCATTTTATATTTACTATTCATTGTCGCATGTCCATACTGAAATTCTTCCTACTCCTGACAGTAAGTCAAACAGTAAGGATATATATGCCGATAACATTTCATATATGGACAAACTTGTTGGTCAGTTAGTTGCCGAGCTTGAACGATTGAAGCTCAGTGATAACACGATCCTTGTTTTCTTTGGCGACAACGGAACTGCGGGAGGTCATGCTGATCGTGCCACAATAGGCGGAAGACGATTGATTGGTCAAAAAGGGACCTTACTTGAGGGTGGAAGTATTGAGCCGCTTATTGTATATTGGCCCGGGGTAACACCAAAAGGTCAGGTTTCGCACGACTTAATCAGTGCAACCGATTTTGTCCCAACATTTGCTGAAAT
>Ga0079306_1002548_pt1 | contig 10073 bp, 7 predicted proteins | sample Methanotroph_Enr_FD_79181 | JGI IMG/M metagenome (GOLD analysis project Ga0079306, IMG submission 79181) | Enriched soil microbial communities from Old Woman Creek wetland in Ohio, USA - Methanotroph_Enrichment_5 | ecosystem: Environmental > Terrestrial > Soil > Wetlands | place: USA: Ohio...
GGGGTCCGGAGCGTCAAAGGTCTCGGGAGGGGGTACCTCCCGACCTCTTCTACGCAGATGGTCGGTCGCCGCATTAGCCGCCAGGGTGAAAAGCCAGGCGGCCACCGGCCGGCCCTCCTCGAAACGCTGGCAATGCTGGAGACACTTGAGGAAGACCTCCTGGGCCAGTTCCTGGACGACCCCGGCCTCCCCCTGCAGCCGGCGGTGCAGGAAGGCGCAGATGGGCCGCTCGAACCGGGCCATGAGGTGGGCCAGGGCCTCCTCGTGGCCGGCCTTCAGCCGGGCCATCCAGTATTCGGGTGTCTCCCCCTCGGGCGGGGGCGTCCCCCCGGGCAGGCGGGCAGACGGGGCAGGGGAGGCGCTCATGCCTTGGGCGGGCCGGAGAGGGGGCCGAAGGTGAGGCCAGGCTGCCCCAGCTTCTCCATGATGAACTTGAGCTGGGCATCCGTCAGGGAGGCCCGGAGTCCCACGCGCTTCTTCTCCTGCAGGAGCTCCGGGGGGGAGGCGCCGGGCGCCGTCTGGACAGCGCTCATGGCCGCCACGAGGCGCTGGAGCCAGGGCGTGACCTGCGTGATGCCTTCGGGGCTTCCGGCCAGGGACAGCTCGAAGCGCGTGGGCTGGTCCTGGCCGGTTCCCGGCGTCACGCTCCAGAAGAGGGCCTGGACGCCCGTCGGCAGATCGCGGAGGGTGCCGCTGTCCGGCAGCTCCTTGCGCAACCCGCCCAGCAGGGCCTCGGGCTGCAGGTAGCCCTGGAAGGGGGCACGGGGGCTGATCCATTCCGCGGCGGCGGCCACGCCGGGCCGGGAGGCCAGGCTCTCCCGGGAGGCGAGGCGTTCGAGGGCGGGCAGGTCACCGATCCAGATCTGGCCCTGCTCGTCGCTGGCGGCGCGGAGGTGGGCCTTCACGGTTCCGGTGTCGACGTCGAGGATCACGTAGAGGGGCCAGTCCCGGCCCGCGAGGCGCAGGTGCCCCTCCTGGGGGAAGGACTCGGTCAGGGCGGCCACCAGGGACTTGGGATCCTTGAACTGGTCCAGCTGGATCAGGACGTGGCCGAGGCCCTTCTCCAGGCCGGTCTCGCCTTTCTGCGGCAGACCGATGACGTGGAAGGTCAGGCGTCCGGTTTCCGTCTTCGGATTGATGCGGGCCTTCTGCAGGAAGAGATCCAGGGCCTGCTCCGCCAGGGGTTCCCGGGCCAGGAGCGACTGGACCTCCTTGTGGGAGATCACCCAGCCCGCCTCACCGGAGAAGGCGGCCAGGCTGTCCGCCGGGGCGGACTGGACCCAGCCCGGGACGCGCGGACGTGGCTTGCAGGAGGGCAGGAGGCAGAGGGACCCCAGGCCCGCCACGGCGGCGATCAGGATGGGGACCGGGCGTCGCATGGGGGCTCCTGTGGCTGGGCTACGGATCGGCGTGGCGGGCGTTTACGCCAGGTGCCTCAGGGCTGCGGGCAGGTGGGGGCTGCGCAGGAGCTGCTGCTGCTCCACCTCGGAGAGCAGGCCCCAGATCCGCACGGAGGCCTCCCGCGGGGTCTTCGGGTTGAGGAGGAGTTCGGACATGATCGGCGCGTGGGCCATGAGCACCGGGTGGCCGGCGATCTGCTCCAGGACGGACCGGGGCGTGAGCTTGTTGCGGGTGAGGCGGAGCAGGATGCCGGGATCCAGCTGGCGGTCGGCCACCATCTGGCGGAGGGTCTCCTCGTCCTGCAGCACCTCCTGGGGCAGGTGCCGCATGAGTTCCCCCCCGGAGGCCCGGAGGGCCGTGATCCGCTGGGGGACATCCATGGCGAGGTAGAGGCCCCGGAGGGTCTCGAGGGCCCGCCGCTTCACCTCCAGGTGGGGCAGCCGGGGGTTGCGCAGGATCTCGATGCAGGGTTTCGCCCCCTGGAGGGCGTCGAGGAGCCGAAGGGCCGAGGCCTCGCTCAGGTGGGGGTGATGGATCAGGGCCTCGGCGACGAGGGGGTCCTGCGACCAGGCGCGGTGGGCGGCCACCCGCTCGGCGCGTTCCCGATCCAGGGTGGGCACCGCCGAGGCGAGGATCCGCGAGGTGAGGGCGGGGTTCTCCAGGGCCAGGGCCATCACCTGCAGGTCCGGGTCCTTGAGCACCTGCATGAGCTGGTCCTCCTGGGTGCCCTGGGTGGCCAGGAAGACGCGCTCCTCGAGGGAGGCCCAGCGGCCCTCCTCGACGCGCTCGGGCAGGGAGCCCGAGACGCCGGACCGCTGCCGCTGGAGGCGGTCGTAGAAGTACTTCACCACGCGCAGGAGGTGGGGCGCCTGGCGCTTGGCCCAGTAGGTGACGAACTGGTACTCGCCCTCCTCGAGCTGGGTGAAGAGGCTGACGATCCGGCGCAGGTCGGAGCGCCCGGAGGCGCCCCGCTCCAGGCAGGCCAGCAGCTCCCGGGCGATGGCCACGCGGCGGGAGAGCTCCGCCGGGCTGCCGGGGGCCTCCAGGATGCCGGCGCGGACGGGCTCGCGGAAATACCAGCGGGCCTCGGCGTAGACCTCGTCGAAGAAGTCGGGGACGCTGCACTGGCCGAGGGCGCGGCAGACGAGATCCTCGGACACCAGGGGATTCTGCATGCCCGCCTGGCGCACCTCCGGATCCGCATCCGCGAGGAAGGCGAGGAGCTCCTCGGGTTGGGCCGTCTCCCGGGCGCGGGCGAGCCGGTCCTCCCGGTGGAGCCCAACGCCGCCGGGCGTCTCCGCAGAGGCGGCGGGCGGCGTCGAGAGGGCCTCCCAGTCGTCGTCCTCCGAGGGCAGGGGCGGCAGCTCCTGGGTGGAGCCCGTGGCGGAGACGGTCCTGGCCAGCTGCTTGGCGAGGAGCTTGGCGACGGGCTTCAGGGCGGGGCTGAGCTGCTGGTAGAGGACCTTCACGGCCTCCGCCCGCTCGTCCTTCTCCTGGGCCGGGGCGTGATCCATCTCCCGCATCTGGTCGAAGAGGGAGACCACCATCTCGAGGTCGCGGCGGATGGGTTCCGGCGTGGCCTCGTTCTCCGCGAGGCCGAGGAGGATGGGCCAGTGGGCCAGCCAGTGCGGCGTGCGCGCCATGAGCGTGAGGAGGCGGGGCGCGGCCAGGGATCGGGCGAGGCCCTCCAGCATGCGCACCTGGCTCTCAGAGGGGAGCTGGGGACGGATCAGGGCCAGGTGCCGGAAATGGATCCGGTCATGTTCCGCGAGGGTAGCGAGGAAGGGGGCCTCCGTCGGTTCCCTCACGCGGGCTCCTAGGCGCAGGCGGTCTGGAGGAAGGCCATGAGGCGCGCATTGCCCCGGAAGAGCAGGGCATCCACCAGGGCGCCCTTCAGGCCCTGCTGCGCGTGCAGGCGATCGAGGTGCTCCGGACGGGTGATGCTGCCGCCCATGATGAGGGGCAGGCCGGAGACCGCGCTCAGGGTGCGGGCCGTCTCGAAATCGGGTTCGGCGTCCACCTCGTCCGGGATGTCCACGAAGAGCAGCCGCTTGAAGCCGTAGTCGCGGGCCCGGGTGGCCACCTCCACGGCGCTGAGGCCCGTGGCGTCCACCCAGCCGGAACGGTGGACCCGGCCGCCCCGCGCATCCACGCCGGCCGTCAGGTGGGACTGGAACCGCGCCACGAGCTGCTCGACCACCATCGGGGACTTGTGGAGGATCGTGCCCACCACCAGCCAGGTCGCGCCGTGGTCGATGAAGAACTGCGCCTGGTCCGAGCTGCGCACACCGCCCGCCACCTGGACGCAGACCTTCCGCCCCTGGGTGCGGCAGATCTGGAGGATCTGCGCGATCAGCTCACGGTTGTTGCCGGTGCCATGCGCCGCATCCACATCCACCAGGGCCAGGCGGCAGGCCCCTTCGTCCAGCATCCAGGCGACCAGTTCGAGGGGGGCGACGGCGATCGGCCCCGCCTGCCCGGCGGGGACCACGAGTCCGTGTTGGAGGTTGAGGGTGGGGTAGATCTTCAAGCGGGCATCCCAGCAGGGCGAGTGTAACGCAAGTGTCACGCCATTGGGCGGGATCCCAGGAGGTCGAGCAGCTTCCTCGCGGCTTCGGTCTCCGCCTTCTTGCGTGTCGCCCCCGCCGCCTCCGCCGCGTGGGGGCCGGTGGCGACCCGCACGGAGAATCGCGGCGCATGGTCGGGACCGGACTGCCCGAGCAGGTGGTAGGACGGCGCCGGAAGGCCCAGCCGGGCCGTGGTCTCCTGGAGGGTGGTCTTCGCGTCTCTTCGGGCCCAGAGCCCGGAATCCGCGCTCCGGATCGCCTCCAGGTGCCGGGCCTCGACGAGGGCCTGCACGCGGGCCGCGCCGTCGGCGCCGGCGGCCTGCACATCCAGGAACACCGCCGCCAGCAGGGCCTCCACGGCGTCCGCCAGGGGCTTGGGTCCCAGGGCGGCCCGACCGGTGGCGGTCAGGATCCGGTCCAGGCCCAGGTCCAGGGCCCAGTCGTGCAGGGCCTCGGTGCAGACGAGCACGCCCCGCAGCTTGCTCATGGGGCCTTCCTCCCAATCGGGACGCTCGCGGTGGATGGCCAGCGCCACGCAGAAGTTGAGGAGGGCGTCCCCCAGGAATTCTAGGCGCTGGTTGTCCCGCCCCTTTCCGGAGGAGGCGTGGGTGAGGGCTTCCGTCAGGAACGCCGGATGGCTGAAGGCATGGCCCAGCCGGGCCTCCAGCATGGCAGTCCCGTCCCTGCGAGCGGCCATGCTCACTCCGCCAGGTCGGAGGGGAGCTTCCGGTTGAAGCGGGCCTGGTTCAGGGCGCTGCGGAAGCGGACATTGCGGGTCATCTGCCCGAGCAGGCCCAGCCGGCGGGCTTCGCGGATCTCCTGCTGGAACTCCGCCATGCGGCCCTGCTCGTAGAGCACCGCCCCGAGCCAGGCGTGGGCGTTGGCATTGTACGGATCGGCGCGGACGGCCTGGCGGAAGCCGTGGATGGCCTTCTCGGGGTGGCTGTCGGCCATCTGGATCGCCTCGCTCAGGGAGACGTTGCCCAGGTTCATCCGTTCCGAGGGTTGCAGCTTTTCGAGGCGGTCCTCCTGGAAGCGCTCGGGCTGATCGATGGTTTTCGGCTCCGGGCCCTTCGGCTCGGCGGTCCGCGCCGCGGGATGGGATTCGGCGGGCGGCGGTTCGAGGCGGGCCGGCTCATTCGGCGGAGCGGCCTTCGTGCCCAGGGTGGGCTCGGCGGAGTGGGGCTCGACCGGCGGAGTGGCCCGCTTTCCGGTTCCGGGGCTGGCCCCCGCGGGGACGGATGCGCTCCCGCCCTCGGGGGCCGGACCCCCGGGATCGCCGGCGGCCACAGCCGGTTGGGCCGAGCCGGTCGAGGGCCCGCGAAGCTTCCACCAGGCCAGGCCCCCCACGCCCGCAAGCAGCAGCGCGGCCGTCCCGATCCAGAGGCCGGTGCGGGACCCGGAGGCCGGACGGGGGGCGCGGGCCGCCGGTGGGGGGGCGGTTCGGGGGGCCGCGGCGGGCGGGGGAATCACCATGGTGGCGGAAGCGGTGGGCGCGGCGGGCGAGGCCAGCGCCGGAGCCGTGGGCGCCGCGCTGCTCTGCAGCAGGCTGGTGGCCTCCTCGAGCTGACCCATCCAGGAGGGGTCCTTGGCCGCCCGCAGGGCCTTGGCCAGATCCTCGGCCGTCTGGTAGCGGTCGTCCGGATTCTTGGTGAGGGCCCGGTCCAGCACGGACTTGATGGCGGGGCTGATGCCCTGGAGCTGCTGGGTGTCGATGGGCTCCGGGGGCTCGTTGACGATCTTGTAGAGGATGGTGGGGGTCGTGTCCCCGGCGAAGGGCTTCCTCCCGCTGAGGGACTCGTAGAGCATGACCCCCACGGCGAAGAGGTCGCTGCGGGGGTCGGGCTTGCCGGTGCGGATGTATTCGGGGGCCATGTAGCTCACCGTGCCCATCACCATGCCCGTGGCGGTCATGTCGGAGTTGCTGATCTTGGCCACGCCGAAGTCCATCACCTTGCTGTGGAGACGGCGGCCGTCCCGCTGGACTCGCACGTTGGTGGGCTTGATGTCGCGATGGACGATGTGCTGGCGGTGGGCGAAGCCCAGCCCGTCGCAGACCTGGGCAAGCACCTCCAGGATCTCGGAGCGCGTGAGGGCCTGCTGCTGGATGAGCTCGTCGAGGTCGTGGCCCTTCACGAACTCCATGGCGATGTAGAGCACGCCCTGGTCTTCGCCGAACTCGTAGATGGTCACCAGGTTCGGGTGGTTCAGCACGCCCGCGGCCCGGGCCTCCCGGGCGAAGCGCTCCTTGGCGTCGCCGCCCTGGGCGGCCGCGGGCAGGATGGTCTTGATGGCCACCTCGCGGCCGATGGAGGGGTCCACGCCGAGGTAGACCTCACCCATCGCGCCGTTCCCGAGGACGCGGCGGATCTCGAACTTGCCGAGCTTCTCGAACATGCAGGCTCTCCCAGGCCGGGGCTGGATGGAGGGAAAGCATAGGCCCAGTCCTGCTCGGGGCCAAGGGACTTGGGATATCCCGGCATGAAGACGTTGTTTTCAGCACTGGAATCCCGGCCGGGAAAATGCAAACTTAGAAGTCGATTCCCGGAGAGTGAGTGCCCGAAGTCCGCCTCCGCCATTTCCTTCCCGCCCTCATGGGCTCCCTCCATCAGCAGGGAGCCGGGGGGGAGCTCGTGCTGGAGCAGAACGACGGGACCCGGCGTCTCTACTGGGCCGGCGGCGACCTCAAGTACCTGCGCAGCGATGCCGTGGGCGAGCAGTTCGGCAACTTCCTCATCCGCCGCGGCGTGCTGGACATGGCGGCCCTCAACGAGCTGCTGGCCGACGGCGAGGGCTCGCGGGTCGGCGATCGCGTGGTGCAGTGGGGGCTCATGACCGTGGAGGAGCGGGACGCCCGCCTCCACGAGCTGCTGGGCTCCGTCCTGCTGCACGCCCTGGAGCACCCCATCCTGAAGCTGACCTGGCTCCCCGGCCCCCTCGACGGGAACCTCAGCGGGGATCTCCAGTTCCGTCTGGACCACCGTCGCCTGGTCTGGGACGTCTTCCAGAGCGCGCAGATCGACCGCGAGCTGGTCGAGATGTTCCGCAGCGAACCCGACTGGCGCTGGCAGGCCCCGCCGGACCTGCTCCTCACCCTCTCCGACCTCCCGCTGAACCCGAAGATCGCCTATGCGATGACGCTCATGGGCACCGAGCCCCTCGCCTGCGATACCCTCACGTCCCTCACCGGGCTGGAGACGGCGAATGCCGCCCGCCTCGTGGCGACCCTGTGGACCCTCGGCGGGCTCTCGCTCATCAAGGGCGATCTCCCCCTTCTGCCGAAGCCGGAGCCTCCTCCGACGCCCGAGCCCGAGCCCATCCAGATCCTGGCCGAGGATCTCGAGCCGTTCCCGCCGCCTCTGCCCGTGGCCCCCGAGGTGGAGGCCATGCCCTACCACGGGGAACCCCTGGAACTGGTGATGCCGCCCGATCCGCCGGTCGCGCCCGCCGCCAAGGCCCCGCAGCCCGAGCCGGTCGTGGAACCGGGAGAGGAGCCGATCGAGGATCGGGCCCGACGCCTGTTCATCAAGGCCAAGTCCTACCTGATGCAGGAGCGCACCAGCGAGGCGATCCGGGCCCTGGAGCAATCCATCAAGCTGGATGGCGACTCCATCGAGTCCTACGATGCCTGGCTGCTGCTCGGCCGCCTGAGGCTGGCCAACCCCGCCTGGTCCACCCGGGCCATCGAGGCCCTCCAGGTCGCCTCCCGCCTCAAGCCGAAGGTGGCGGAGCCCTGGGTCCTCATGGGCGAGCTTTACCACCGCAAGGGGTTCAGGGCCAACGCCCAGGGCTGCTTCCGGCGCGCCCTGGAGCTGGATCCCTCCGTCGCCGTCCCCTCGGATTGGGCCGCAGGAGAGGAGGAGCCCCAGGCCTTGAAGGAGGGCTCCGCATCCATCCTGGGCCGCCTGGGTTCAGGCCTGCGGGCCATGCTGGGGCGCCAGGACCGGGAGTAGGTTCAGTCGTTTCCCGAATCGAGCTGGGCCTGGAGACGGTGAAGCTCTGGGTCGGCCGGAAAGGCGGCAAGCCCCCGGGCCACCACCTCGGCGGCCTCGGCCCGGTTCCCTCCCCGCAGCAGGGCGTGGGCGGCCAATTGGTGCCAGATTCCTTGGCCACCGCCGGGAAAGGTGGCGAGAGCGTCCCAGGCGTCCCGGCCCGCTGCGGCAAGATCCCCTTCCGCGGCAGCGAGCCCGACCAGGGCCTCCCAGAGCAGGAGGTCCCGCGGGTTCTGGTCCAGGCCCGCCTGGAGCAGGGCCCGGGCCTGGCCGGCTTCGTTCTTCCGGCGCAGCCATTCGGCCAGCCGCAGGAAGGGAAGGGTGCCGTGCGGGTCGCCGTCGATGGCCTCCAGGAAGGCGGACACGCCTCGCTCCTCCTGTCCCATGGCCAGGCGGAGGTCGCCTTCGGCCGTAAGCAGGGCCGCCCGGGTTTCCGGTGTGGCTGGTGCTCTGCGGAGCAAGGCCTCGGCCTCTTCGAGGCGCCCGAGTTCCCGGAGTGCCCGCGCCCCGTCCAGGTAGACCTTGAATGGCGCCCGGGGCTGGAGGTGGAGGAAGGCCTGCGCCGCCTCCGCACAGGGCCCCCAGGCCTCCAGAATGGCCGCCTCCTGGAGCAGGTTGTACTGAGCCCGGGGATCGGCAGGGTGCGCCTCGGCCTCCGCCCGGGCGATGCGGAAGTAGGTGCCCTGTTTGGCCTGCTCCCGCTCCGGTTCAGCCTTCCCGAAGTGGTGGATGACCGCGGGCAGGGGCGCGGCATGCCAGCCGAGGGCTTCGAAGGCGGGGTCCAGCAGTTCGTGGATCCGCCCGGTGTAGATCAGTTCCGGATGACGCCGGACGAGTCGGAGGGCGGGGAACTCGGTGACGTAGGCCAGCCTTTCGGTGCCTGGGAATCCGCCAGGATTGGGTCTGGTGCCCCCATGCACGCCCAGGTAGGCGCCGCTGGGGAGGTAGTTGCGGATCGTGAGGAGGAAGCCCTCGGCCGAGGGCCGCACCAGGGCCGTGCGGATGGCGGCTGCTCCCGCGGGATCCAGGCGCTCGTCCGCATCGAGGATGAGGATCCAGTCCCCCGTGCAGAGCTCCAGGCTGGCGTTCCGGGCGGCCGCGAAGTCGTCGATCCAGGTGAACCGCCCGGTGCGCGCTCCGGCGGCGGCGGCCACCGCGAGGGTGGCATCCGTCGAACCGGTGTCGAGCACGACCATCTCATCTACCAGCCCGCGAACCGAGGCAAGGCATGCATCCAGGCGTTCCGCCTCGTTCCGGACGATCATGGAGAGGCTGAGGCGGACCATCAGGTCCGGGTCGCCAGGGTCTTGAGGCGCTGGAGCCCGGGATGGTCGGGGTGGAGCGCGAGACCCGCATCGAGGATGGCCTGTCCCTCGCCCGCGTGGCCGGATTTCAGCAGGAAGCCGGCCACCAGGGCTTGCCAGTGCCCACCACCTCCCCTGGGAAGGGCCGCCAGGGCCGCCCAGGCATCGCTGGCGGCCTGGGCCTCCAGCTGGTGGCGGAGATCCAGCTGGATCAGGGCGAGGTGCATCCGTTCGTGGTCGGGCAGGGCCCTGAGTCCGGCCAGAAGTGCGCCGCGGGCCTCCTCCACCCGTCCGCATTTCTCTTCCAGGTCCGAGAGGCCGAAGTAGGCCTGACCGAACTGGGGATTCGCATTCATGGCCCCGACCAGATGGCCACGCGCCTCCTCGGAACGCCCGAGGGCCTGGAGGCTGATGGCCAGTCGGCTGAGCGCCAGGGCATGGTCGGATTGATTGCGCAGCACGGTCTCGAAGCAGGAGATGGCGTCGAGGTGCTTTCCCAGCTGCTGGTAGCCCATGCCAACCGTGTTGTAGACCACCAGGGGAACCCACCGGCTGATCCGGGTGAAGGCCACCCCGGCCCGGACCGCCTTCTTCCACTGGCCGGCAGCATAGGCCTGCAGCATGAGGTTGAACTGGCACTGCTCGTTGAGGGGATGGGCTGCGGCGTCCTTTTCCGCCAGTTCCAGGTAGAAGGTCAGTTTGTGCCGCTCCCGCTCGTAGTCGACTTTCCCGAAGTGGTGGACCACGGCGTCCAGGGCGCCCATGGGGAGGTTGCGCCGGATGAAGTAGGGGACCAGGACCTCGTGGAC
>Ga0079306_1002550_pt1 | contig 10070 bp, 8 predicted proteins | sample Methanotroph_Enr_FD_79181 | JGI IMG/M metagenome (GOLD analysis project Ga0079306, IMG submission 79181) | Enriched soil microbial communities from Old Woman Creek wetland in Ohio, USA - Methanotroph_Enrichment_5 | ecosystem: Environmental > Terrestrial > Soil > Wetlands | place: USA: Ohio...
AATCAAGGTAATCCAGCCACCTTCCTCGAATTTAATAATGGTTACTGAAATCAGGATAAATGAGGTTAATACAAAGCCAATCCCATTAATCATCATTTTTCTTTTCCAGTGGTTCAGCTTGCCACGTTCGGTCCACCAGTGCTTGACCATACCCAATTGAGAAATGGAGAAGGTAATGAACACATTAATACTATAGAGCACCACCAAAAATGCAACAGAGCCTTTCGAAATAACCATCAGAACAATTGCTGAAATACCCATCAGCAAAACACCATTCATCGAAACCAGCCGGTCACTAAGCGATGAGTATTTTTTAGGGAACCATTTATCAACAGCCATGTTGGCCATGATTCTGGGGCCATCAATAAAACCGGCTTGCGCGGCCACAAAAAGTAAAGCTGCTTCCGAAACAAGTGTAGTCAGGATAAAACTTTTTGACCAGAAAGGCCCCCACCCAGCAGTAACGCTATCAAACAAAACGGCATTCAGGGTTTTATGCGAGCTGATCTGAACGTTGTAAAGCGCATAGGCAATCATCAATCCCATCACGATAAACGACAATGAAATGGCCATTAGTATCATCGTTCGTTTAGCCGTTTTTACCCTGGGCTGGCGGAGAATGGGCATCCCATTACTCACAGCTTCGATTCCGGTAAACGTTCCGGCTCCCATGCTATATGCTTTCAGGATAATGAACAATGTTCCCAAAAGTCCCAATTCTGAGATGGATGAGTGTAACTGATTGGTGGTTTCGTGCGATACCACCTGAAAATCACTGGCTTTCAGTAAAATTGCATAAACAATTATAAATACATGCGAGACAATAAAAATCACAAAGATAGGTGTAAGCGACACCACTGACTCCTTGACTCCCCGTAGATTCAATAAAATAAGCAAACAAACACCAGCAACTGCAACACCCAATTTATAAACCTGCATCGATTCGGGAAAGAAACTAAAAATAGCATCAGAACCACTTGATACTGAAATAGTAATAGTAAGAACATAATCGATAATCAAAGCGCTGCCTGAGATCATCCCAATGGTTGGCGATAAAAGTTTACTCCCGACGAGATAACCACCGCCACCTTGAGGAAAAAGTTTGATGATTTGAATGTAGCTTGAACTGATGATAAAAATAGTGAACACAGTGCCCAATGCAACAAAAATAGCCAGCATGTGATGTCCCTGTAAGTTTCGGAAAGCTTCTTCAGGACCATAACATGATGATGAAATACCGTCGGCTCCAAGTCCTATCCAGGCAAAAAATGCAACTAACGAAAGTTTGTGAAATATGGTTTTGTCTTGCAAAGTCTTCGCCTTACCAATAAAAATGTTCTTGATTTTTCCGATTATCGGAAAATTTTCTGCCGCACCTGTCATACTTTAAATCAATTATGAAAATAGTTGTGTTTTGAATTTCGCTTTTCCAAATCAAATTTTGATTAAAAATTTGCTGAACACATTTCGGGGGAGTAAATAACCAGTTAATTAATTTCTACTATAAATTGAATTCTTCCTTTCAATCCACCTAGTGGCTGAGGTTGCAAAGGAAGTCATCCTTTCATAAGGATATTATCAATATTCGGAGGGAAAGTATAAAGATTTTATAAAGATTCGGGAAAGGAAATACAGGAGAAAGAAAGATAATAAGGCATAAGTACCCGGTAGAGCATTTATCTTGAGATATATAAAAAACATTGTTGACTGCCTAGATCGAATCTATTCGTTTTAGATTCTTCGCTTCACTTCGTTACGCTCAGAATTTCATCTTTCTAGTCGGTCAGTAGTTATATAAATAAAATACCTCCAAAGTTTTTGAAACTCTGGAGGTATTTTAAAATTAGAATGCGAAGAAATACCTTATTTTTTAATGGTTATATTCTTGAAGGTGGAGATATCGATAATTCCTTGTGTGTCGCTGTCGAAACTAATTTCGATGCTGTCGCCAATGCTGGAAACCGGAAGTGCATTTGATATTTGAGAAGAGCCTATGAAAATATTGCTGTAATCTTTCACCGTGAAATAATAAAAGCTATTGCCGTTTTTAACATCGTTGTTGATGCGAGTAACAATCGATTTGAGCGTTGTTTTCTGAGCGGTATTCTTTGTATTCAGCTTGTTACTTGTCATGTTGAAGGCGTTTTTGTAGGCCATCAGTGTTTCGCGCAAAGTGTTGCCAACTCCCACAATGGTATAATCTTCAATGGCCACCATGGCAAACATTTTAACCAGCCCACCGTCATCTTTCAAAGTCATTACATAAGTTGGGATACCATTGATATTATAAGGGATTGGCGCTGATGCCGAATACCTTTTTTCCTGAATTTTACCGATGGCCGAATTTTTCGCAGCAAATTCAGTAGCTCCGCTTTGCCGATACCAAACAGCCTTTTTGGTGCGTGTATCAACCAATACAAAACCAACGGTTGCTTCATCAGCGCCCACCGAAGTCAATCCGGTGTACCAATACGCCCGATTATCTTCACCATAAACCAGCGACACGCTTTCTGTTATCTGCAGCTTATCCTGGTTCGAGAAATTCCAGTAGCCTTTTACATATTGGCCCCAATCATTCAACTGGGTTTCAATAAACCGATCAGGCTGAATGCGATCGACCCAAGCCGGAGTATTTTCAATGGAATAATCTTTAGTTTCACCGGTTTGTGGGTCAACGATTACCACACCAACTGCATCGCTACCATTAAAACCTATTTTCTTTTTGAACTTAGTGATCACCCAATATGGATTTCCATCATCGTCAATCTCGAACGAGTAATCAGTTAATCCACAAGTAAAATAGCCTTCGAAATAAGTATGTCGTTCCAGATTGCTGAAGAAAAAAGCTTCAGGCTGGTACTTGATCAGTACTTTCTTGCCTTTTATTTCCTGAACCAATTTGACATCCCGTTCGTTGGTGGCATTCACCATCACATAGCCAGGTGTTCCCTGGCTGTTTTTTTGCCACATAAAAAATCCAGAGTGCAAAAGCGGCGCCACCCAATACAATTCGGTTCCTACTTTCTGGATGTTGAATGTGCCCAATCTGACCTGACTTCCCAAGGCAGCCTGCGCACCAAGTACTTTGTCGCCTAATAAATTAGCCAGCGCCTGATCGACTACCCTAATTTTTTCGATCGAAATTGGTGCCATGTGATCCGACAAGCTTTCGCCCACCTCCACTTTTCCAATTAAATCACGGTAATCGTCGCTCCTGAAGACCGCCAAAGATGTCAGCATCGGCAATACGGTCATGTACAGACCCAATACCACCATGAAGGTAACCGGACCTTTAACCTTGTTCGATTTGAGTTGAAGAATAATTTCCTGAGGCGTTGAGTTTGGATGTATTGGCCGGTTTAGCAGAATCCATAAACCTGTCAGCACAATTAACAACAACGCCAGATCGGTAAACCCGTAATTAACAACTGGCATCGAAAAATAAACGATGAGGAATGTGGCCAGAATCAGGACCAGTAGGTTATTGATTGTCTTCATAATTGGTTTTTGAGTTGCCTCGCTTTTATAACTGAAGCTTTAAAAAGTAAATATAGGCTAATTTAAGTTATCAAGATCATTCACAAATTTCAAATAATCATCCTTCACCGGACTGAATTCTATTATCTAGCAGCATCTCCAAAAGATAACCACTTTATTTTTCTTTCGTGAAAATGCGATCATTCGTCCATCCCCTTCATGCAGATGATAGGAAAATCCGATTACATCCGGATCATTTAACAAGGTTTCGTAACTCCCTCCAATTAGATTATCCTTATTCTCTTTCAATAATTTAGGAATCGGATTCCTGGAAAATCTCTTTTCATCAAAAAAACCGGCAATTCTTGATCTTAAGTAACGATCATCCTCAATTTTCAAGCTGTCAGTTTTGACAATACTGTCTTTCGCATTCCTAAAATAATCTTTAGGCTTCCAATCTTTATCACTGATAAACATATAGCTCGGCTTCCCGTAATCAAACAAAGCCGACCCAGGAAATTTCTCCTGATAAATTAAATGACCCTTCGACGAAATAATTTCAAAAACAAGTGTATCCTGCAATAATCAGCATTATAGAATAACTTAAAAGTATCTACTTCCGTAACGCTTGAAAAAAAGTGAATTTTCTCCGCAAGTACATTTCCTTTCCGTGCAAATAAATTCTTTGGAATAAAAACTATTCCAAAGAATAGAATAAAAAAAGCGAATGCTTTCATCGATATGTATTCATTAGACTTAATAGATTCGCTGCCCAATAGCATTATTATAGCGTACAAAAAACAGTTCCAACATTATACTCCAATCTTCTTTACAAATTCTTCTTCAAACCATTCCTGATCAGCCAAACTTGCAAATGCACTAAAAGGCAGATAAATGTATTCGTTTCGGGCAACATACAACAAATAATACTTGCTGGTTTTCATCACTTTGATGAAGCGTTCGTTTCTAATTGTCGAAGTTGTTCCATCTTCCATCTGTTCAACAACCTGGTCTGAATCCATTTCATAATACCTCGATAAAAGATACAACCTGTTATCTTTCGAATGTGCATAAATCCAATATTGGGCTACAATAATTACCTGAAATAACAGAATAAGAACGAGAAGTATGATTTCGACTAACCCGATGTGCCCGCTGAATAAAAGAATGATGATCAAAATCCAGATCCATGCGACCAACCACCATCGCTTTTTCAGATAAATCGATAAAATTAACCGAAAGAATTCGTTAGCTGAAATTTTTATATTTTGAGTTCTAATCATACGGAGTTGTTATTCTGAATTTTTAGCAGAACAAATCTAGTCAGAAACTACCACTTGTTAAAAAAACAGAGACCACAAGGTGACTGATTTTCTAAAACCTGAATTTATTTCAATACGTGATGTGCCAATACCTTTTGCACATCGTAAACATCAACTGATTTGTTGAATTTTTTGGTAATACTTGGCACTGTTTCACTCGAAATCCAGATTTTAAGTTCTGCTTCCAAATCGAAATGACCGGCAGTCTCGACGCTGAACCTCGAAATTTGTTTGTAATTAATCGACAGATATTCAGTTTTACTTCCCGTCAATCCTTGTTTATCGACCAGAATAAGTCGTTTGTTTGTAAAAATGAAAGTATCACGAATTAACCTGAACCCCAAATCGATTGCTTCACCTTCAGTAAGCAGTTTACCGTAGTCGCGGATTAATTCTTCCTGACTGACAACCCCTGCGTTGCCCATTAATGCTGAAAAGAGTCCCATAGTTTTTATTTTAGGTTTTATTAGTTAACACTATTTTGCTTTGAAATCGCCCGCATAATCAATAACACACATCGCTCGATAACTTGGATGCTTTCCAAACGATACGCCTACATATCTGGATTTCGGATTCAAAATATTTTTACGATGTCCGCGGTCGGGAACACCATCATCGATCAACAAGGAAATCACAATTTGGCGAGCTTCGAAGTTTCCATAGGTAATATCTTCGCCCGAACAAATGTTCCATTCTCCATATTTCTCCATTCGGTCCTGTGGCGTTAAGCCCTTTCTCGTAATATGACCTATTCCTCCAAACTGTTGGTCGGTTACCAGTAGTTTCGATGCTTTTGCCAAGCCTTCAGCCGGATTGAGGATAGGCACGGGTGCCGTATTTCTTAAAACCTGTATGCATTCCATGAGTGCGCCATTGCCTTCTTTGGTGAGTGTTGATTCCTGTCCCGGATAAGCAAATACTTTCCCCTTATAGGCCGAATATAAATCTTCAAGGCATTCTTTGGAGTATCGTTTTGGATCTGACCGGACTTTATTCAATTCAAAAATGACTTCCCGTTCCAACTCATTCAGATAGGATGCGTTTTGGGCAGTATTTAGTTCAGCCGGCCAGTTCTCTTCTTCGGTGTATATTTCCGGAGAACCAAACCAGATAAGGCTTGACAGGATTAGAATGATGATATTTTGCATCGTTTCCTTTGTGTATGACGAATTTTTGATTCCTGACAATAACTTCGAATTGCTGTAAATTTAATCTAATTTCACTAAGGTTAGGTATTGCCCGACATGTTTACTCCCGAACATATTCATAACGCATATTCTCCAGAATCTATTTTAGGAATGTTGAGGATTTGATGATTTATTATTGATCAGGAATATGGAATTCGTATGTTTGCCCCAGTTATCATTTCAGAAATCAGATGAAAGAATTTAACTCCGTAAACACAACCCCAACGTATAGCCGAAATCTCTTGTTGGTTGCAGCCTGCCTGGCCATCGTTCTGTTTGGAATAACCTGCGTTGCCATAGGTACCATTAGCGAGTATCTGACTACTTCGTTTGCTGTTGACAAAATCTTTATCGGGCTGCTGGCTTCATTATTCGCGGCCGGAGCGTTGATTGGCTCGGTCTCCTTTGGCCCCATTGTCGATCGGTTCGGGTACAAATTTATCCTGATTGTCAGCTTAATTTTTCTATTAACCGGATTCGAAATTATCGGACGAACCAGCCAGTTGAATGCAATTCGAATCGTAATTTTTCTCTTTGGACTGGGAGGTGGAATCATCAATGGCGGCACCAGCGCATTGGTATCCGACTTGTATCCTGAGAAAAAAGGAGCATACCTGAGTATCCTTGGTGTCTTTTGGGGAGTAGGCGCTTTAAGTTTTCCCCTGGCAACTTCAATTTTGTTGAATCAGGGAATGAATTATTCATCGATTTTGACCTTAATCGGATTACTTACGCTGATTCCGATAGCGATGTTTTTGGTCTTGAAATGTCCACCACCTAAAAATTCAGGAGGCATTCCGTATCAAAAATACCTAAGCATGATTAAGAACCCGACTATTCTTCTTATCGGGTTTTTCCTGTTTTTCCAGAGCGGATTCGAAACATTGACGACCACCTGGACTCCCAAATATTTTCTTGACAAGTATATATCTGACACTCAAACAGCACTGCTATCGCTAACAGCAATGAGTATCAGTTTGACTGTTTCGCGCCTTCTGCTGGGCTATCTCCTGAAAAAATTTGAAAACTGGAAGGTATTATTAACAGGTTTGCTCATCGCCATTTTAGGTTTGCTCATCATGCGGCTTGGAAGTTCATATTTGGCAGGAATGATTGGTATTAGCCTGCTTGGATTTGGCGCAGCGGCAGCTTTTCCGGTTATGTTGGGTTATGTGGGCTCTATGTATCCTGAAATTTCGGGCGCTGCATTTAGTCTGGTTTTGTTCATTGCCTTGAGTGGAAATGCATTACTGAATGCCCTTGGTGGATTTATTTTCGAAAAATATCAAATTTCGAGCTTTGCTTTTTTTATGATTGGCATTCTACTCATTATGATGTTCCTGTTGTACCTAATTGCACTTCGGATAAAAAAACAAGCTGAATAGGTAAATTGAAACAAGCTACTACTAAATAAAGTAATGAATTTGAATAAAAAAAGCGAAAACTGTCGGCAGAAATGCAGGCAGTTTTCGCTTTTAACTTTAGTCTCAGCAATTTTTTAAACTCAGATTTTAATGAAGATTTTATTCCTGAACATCCAGTAGCAAACGTACCACAAACTGGCCCAAACAGAAATGCTGATCAGCATTTTCGACATGATTTCACCCGTCCAGCCAAAGAGGCTATTGACAATGGGTTTAAAAACTTCAGAAAGAAAATCAGAGCCTCCAAATTCGAAGATGAGGTAAATAAAAATACAGTTCATGCCGACAATAATGAACGGTTTTGAACCTTTTACAAAGCTCTTTTTAACATCAATCAGCCAATACGAAAAACAGAGTGCCAGTATTGCCCATCCGCCGCTGGCAAAAACAAACGAAGAAGTTGCAATTTTTTTGATGATCGGGGTAATGCCAAGCCAATCGAGCGAAAAACCTACAGCCAGACAACCGATTCCTGCCAGAATCATGATTTTGATTTTCTCAGACGATGTTTTGTCGCTCATCAGTAATTTACCACACAATACACCCCAAACGGTATGAGCAATGGTGGGTATGGCATTCATCGAAGCCCAGATACTGGTTTTATCGGTGCCTTCAATTTTTGTGTTTACCCAGGCTCCCAGGTTGTGGTAAGCCTCCCAGGGATGATTAAAACCTTCGACCGAAAAAAATCGATAAGCCAAATCGGTCAATAGTAAAACCGCCAGGGTGAAAATCAATTGAAAAGTGAAGCTCTTCCGATGAATCAGAAAAGCAACAAGGTAAGTAACCGATAATTGAGCCAGAACATTTTGTAGTTTGAAAACGATGTGGTCTGATCCGGCGCAATAAACGATCCAACCCAGTAGCAGTAAAATAAGCGAACGTTTAACGGCATGTTTCAGAAGCGTTTGATCGGTAACTCCTTTTTTCTTCCGGTTATAAACAGCAAAAGGAATGGATACTCCAACAATAAACATGAAAAACGGCTGAATGAGGTCCCAGAAATGCAATCCATTCCATTCGTGATGGCTAAGCTGAGTTCCAAGAAATTGCATAAATCCGTTGTCGATCTTTCCGAAATAGTCATAAAGGTGAGTGCTTTCTCCAATCAGGAGGAACATGGTAAGTCCACGAAAAAAATCGATTGAGGTGACCCGTTCGCCAAGCAAAGGGCTTTGACTTTGTTCGCTTTTCACTGGTGATGCCATAAGCTTTCAGTTATTAATTTCTGAGTTGGTAAGGTGGTATAATGCTTTCACTTAAATGTAAAAATCGTCTGGTTTGGTTGTGGATAAATCGTACAGGAAATCTCCAATCTTTTCGGTCAGATGCCTGAAGAAGCGTTCTCCTTTTTCGACTGTGGCTTTGGCCGGATTACCGATTCCGGTATCTTTTGTAACACTTGTCCAACGGCGCTCGGCCCAACCCCAGCCTTCGTTCATGGCGCTGAATTTGTATTTTCTGGCAGCGCCGTCTCCGGCTTCCGAAAGCGGTAAAACCCATTCAGGTTTCAGGTACATCATCAGGCTGGTTTCCGTTTCACCGGCATGTTCGCCTTGATCTTCAAAAATGGGTTTGGCACTTTTCATTTTGTACCAGTTCACTTCCGATAGAAACATTTTGGGGTATTTCAATCCCAGTTCGCGCAACATTTGCCTGAAGTCGTTTCCGCCGTGGCTATTCAGGATGACCAGTTTGTAAATTTCCTGCCGGTTGAGCGTTTCAATCACATCGTTCAGAATAGCAAACTGTGTCGACGGGTTCAGGTTCATGTCGAGTGTGACGTCAAACTGACCCGTATTCACTCCAAATGGAATGCCTGGTAAAACAATAACCTTACCGCCCTTTTCCCAGGCAATACGGGCCGATTCAGCCGCAATGGCTTCGGCTTCGATATTGTCGGTTGCATACGGCAGGTGATAGTTGTGGGCTTCGGTTGCTCCCCATGGCAACACAACGAGTTGATAATGCTCATCTTTTACAGTTTTCCAATTGGTCTCAGCTAAAATATACGGTCTCATATTCGGGTTTATTGGTTTAGATTTGTCTTATCAATGGTTGAAAAGGTAAAGTTAATTTTTAGGAATGCCTGGATTTGTGCAATCGAATGCATGTATCAGAAATTTCTCACTTTGCCTTTTTACTTCTGCCTTGGTTTGATACCTTTATAGCCAGATTTCAAGACCTAAAATTAGCAATAAACCAACTAAAACAATGATGATGACGAACGATCGCAGAACTTTTATTAAACAATCGGCTACGGTGGCTGCTGCCGTAAGCATTTTCCCAACCATTATGAATGCCGGCTGCATCGGTGCCAACGAAAAAGTAGTTGTTGCGCTGATCGGATGCAACAACCAGGGATGGACAGATTTAGTTTCATTTATGAAACTGCCTAATGTAGAATGTGCTGCTCTGTGTGATGTTGACCAGAATGTGTTGAATAAACGGGCTGCTGAATTTGAAAAAATGACCGGTAAAAAGCCTGCGCTTTACGGCGATTTCAGGAAAGTACTGGAGCAAAAAGATATTGACGCCATGATTGTTGGCACACCTGACCATTGGCATTGTATACCGATGGTTTATGCCATGGAAGCCGGTAAGGATGTGTATTGCGAAAAACCGGTAGGGTACACCATCGAAGAATGTAACCTGATGGT
>Ga0079306_1002551_pt1 | contig 10056 bp, 5 predicted proteins | sample Methanotroph_Enr_FD_79181 | JGI IMG/M metagenome (GOLD analysis project Ga0079306, IMG submission 79181) | Enriched soil microbial communities from Old Woman Creek wetland in Ohio, USA - Methanotroph_Enrichment_5 | ecosystem: Environmental > Terrestrial > Soil > Wetlands | place: USA: Ohio...
ATTGGAGGCGAGATCGGCGATCGCCGCCTCAATCACTTTGTCGTTCAGGGACGAATCGTAGCCAGCCTTGCCGCCGACCCCCAGCACGGTCCCCGCCTCGGAGAATGCCGTACCCTTTCCTTCTTCGGAGTAAATAATCTGGCCGGTCCGGACATCGACCAGGCGAATATGCACCTTGGCAAAGGCCTCCTGCTTCTTCACTCTGCTGAACACGCCGACATCGCTCACGTCCTTGCGGCCGAATTCGGTGATCGAACCAAGGATCAGGTAATCCGCGGTGGTGGTGAGCTTCCTGCCTTCGCCCTCCATTTTGATTTCCTTCTCCAGCTGGGCTATGTCGGCACGTTCGAGCATGAGGAATTTACCGGTGGCGAACAGCTTGGCCGAGAGGATATCCATAGCCTGCTTGCCGATTCTGTTTTCGTCTTTATCGATGAAAAAGCTCTGGCCATACCGCGTCTCGTTGGAGAACCGGGCAATGGCCACCTTTCGCTTCAGCGACTTTGCCTGCTCTTTCGCCGCCAGCGCCGGACTCTCTGTCTTCACCGTCGCCGGTGTCTGATGAACTCTGGTCTCTTCCATGGTGGCACAACCGAAAAACGTCGCGGCCAGCAAAGAAATTGCCAATACAATCGATTGGTGTTTCATAGCAGAAATGTTATTGTATTTGTTAATTATCTGCCAATATCTGACCTCACCCCACTCCAGATCACTGCCTGAAAGGCATAAGAGCTGGCATCTTCCCGCACAGCCTCAGCTTATTGCCACTCACCTTTAATTGAAGACAAGTCGATGGATGACTTGTCGAGTATTTTTACAGCCTTGCCTGAACCATGCGGCGCAAACCAGGAAAACCCGGAAGGTTGATGCCAGGTCTTGTATTCAAGAACGGCATCTGCTCCTATGGCTCTAGCTCTTTCTGCCATAGAGAGTGCGACATTTTTGCTGGAACCGTACCAGACCTTTCCCACTTCAATTGCCTCCAGCACTTCAATATCCTCTGATTTTGGAAGAGTCTCGGATGTGATGAGCACTTTGTTTGAGTGCGCCGGATACTTGCTTTGCGAGACAGCGGTGACATTTTCTGTGTTCTTTACGATCAACGGACTGTGAGCTGAACAGCTTGTGAGAAGAAGAACCACAGCAAGGATTATTACTTTCACTTTTTATTCCTCTATGTACCAGTAGTTATATGAAAAAATCTTGTTGGACACCGACAACATTACACCTAATTAATGAGTCTAAACGTCTTTCATTGTTCACCCTCCTTCGCCTTGAAAACGAAGCCTTGCCCATCTTCCGACGGCATCGATTTTGGTCGGGTTTCTTCTGGAACAACCGGCACCTCAGCGAGCGCCTCCACCCCCACAACCTGCCGAAACCGCTCCAGCAACACCATATAGTCGTAGCGGGAGGTCTTGAACTGGCGGAGGGAGCGATAGTAATCCTGCTGGGCATTCAGCACGTCGAGCAGGACCTTTACCCCTTCCTGGTAGGAGGCGAGCGTCGCTTCCAGGGCCTGTTCGCTCGCAGCCGAGGCCTGCCGGTAGGCGTCGATCAACTCTCGGGTGCTGGCGATGCTGTCCCACAGGGAACGGACCGACCGGTCGACCGACCGTCTGGTGGCGATGGTCCGCTCCCCGGCGGCCTCGGCTCGTCGCGATGCCGCAACTGCCGCCGCCGTATCCCTCCCGCCGGCGAGTAAGGTGGTCTGCACCCGGAGGCCGACGTCGAACTCGCTCCGCTCCTCGCCATAACCAAGGAGGCCGTCGGTGGACTCGCGATCGTTGTAGTCGGCAAAGAAAACCAGGGCGGGCAGAAACCGGCCCTGGATTGCTCGATACTGCAGTTGAGCCGTGTGGGCCTGCAGCGCATTGATGCCCAGATCGGTATTATGCGCCTGGGCAGTCTTCAACCAGGCTTCAACCTCCCCCGGAATACTCGGAACAACCAGGTCCGCCGGCAGATCCTCGATTTCACCAGCAATCTCCCGATCAATCAATTCCGCCAAGGCCTTCAGGCTGTTTTCAAGATCCCTCTGCCCGGCAATCTCGGCGGCGAGAGCCAGGCGATAGCGGGCCTCGGCATTGTGCCGGTCGGTGACGGTGCCGTAACCGAGTTCGAGTTTTGTCTCTGCATTACGCACCTGGGTCTGCAGGGCATCACTTTCGGCCTTGGCGAGCCGGAGGTTTTCCTGCGCCGACAGGACCGCAAAGTACCGCTCATGAACCTTCAGCAGCAACTCTTCGCGGGCCTTCTTTTTGAGCAGCATGGCCACATCCATCTCGGTTGCACCCTGTCTCGCCTGATTGATCTTTTCCAGATCGATGACCGGCTGGGTGAGGCCCACGGTCACTGCACCTTCGCTGAAGTTGGCCCGCCGGTCCTCCACTTCCGCACCGCTTTCGGGCGTGGCAGAATCCCGGCTGCCCATATAACTGCCGGAAGCACTGAGAGTCGGGCCGTAGGCGGCCACCGACTGCCAGCCGTCGGCGTTACGGGCTTCGGCGGCGAGCAAATCGGCCTTCAGCTGGGCGTCATGTTCAACGGCGAGCCGGACGATTTCGTCCAGATTCATTGCTGTCAGTGGAGCAGCAACCCCCAGGCAGACCAAGACAACCAGGTTAATCAGGTAAAACCTGTGCAAATGCTTCATGATAAAATTTCTTTCTGTTATTGATGGCGAAAAATTTTTCGCCCCTACTATTGCGGTATCAGTGGCTCACGGGACCGGAAGAGTTCTCGTTCTTGCCTTGCTCCTTTTCCCCCTCTGCCGGCTGTGCCGCTGGCCCAGTCATGCCGGTATAAGGCGGCAGTTCCCGGGCGGTAATGCCGCCGGTCTTGGGATCGGGGGCAATCAGCCGCACGGTCTGGCCGGGAAATTCGTTTTTCTGAATATCCCGCAGCATGTTCTCCACCCCGCCGAAGGGGGCGACGATATCCATGATCCACAGCCGGTCGCCGCTTTTCCAGTCCTCCGGCCGGAGTTTCCCGCCATTCTGAAACAGCCTCTTCTCGGCCGCCTCGTCGAGGAAGGCCCAGCTGATGAACGAGATCGGGTACTCCTTTTTCATGTAGAGCTTGCACTGCCCGAGCACCAACGGCGGCAGCAGCAGCCATTCCAGGTCGCCGATGAACTGATAGCGCCGGTGCGACGACTGCAGATAGAGCATGATCACCGGCCCCATCGCCGGCAGGCGCTGCAGCACCTTCTGCGACTGGGCGTGGATATGCTCCTTCAGGGCCTCGCTCTCCTCTGCTTCGCTGGTCTTGATTTCGGCTCCCTTCTGTTGTTTTTCGCTTGTCATGTCACATCTCCCGTAAGCTTTGATCTTTGTAGCGCATTATCGGACCGAGGAAGTATTCGATCACTCTTCGATTACCGACTTTGACGCCGGCAGCCACCGTCATTCCCGGCGTTATCACACCCTGTCGCCCATTGATGATATTGGGCAGATTGTAGTTCGCAACCGAAACCCGGATCGGGTAGTTCGGCCCCAGTTGCTGATCGACGACCGCATCTCTTGCCACCCATTCGATCTTTCCGGTCAGATCGCCGTACTGGGTGAAGGGGTAGGCGGCGACTTTGACCGAAACCTCCTGATCCTGAGTCACGAAACCGATATCCTTGTTCAGCACCTTGGCCTCGATCTCCAGACCGCCTTCGGTCGGGACGATGATCATCAGCGGCTGGGCGGCGGTCACCACCCCGCCGACGGTGTGGATCGCCAGCTGCTGGACAATGCCGTCGGCCGGGGCCTTCAGGTCGAAGTGGGTCTGGCGGTTCTCGGCCTTGGCCAGCTGGTGCGCGAGGCTTTCCTTGGTATTGCCGGCCTCCGTCAACTGGCGCAGCAGATCCCGCTGATACTCGGTTTGGGCCAGCTCCTTTTCCTCCCTGGTACGTTCGAGCCGTGCCGCCACCTCCTGCAATTGGCTCTCCGTCGCCTGCAGGTTGTGGCCGGCGTCGTTCATCTCGATCTGCGCATGCAGGAGTTCGGCGCGGGAGATGAGGTTTTTTTCGGCGAGGATTTTTTTCTTTTCGAAAAGATCCCGGGTGAGCGGCAGCGATTCGGTCAATCGCCGGACATTGCTACGGATGGTCTGATATTCCGCCGAACAGCGTTCTATTTCCGTAGTCAGGGTAATTATTTTCTCCTGCTGGGCGGCCAGCGACTGGTCGAGCAGCCGCCTGTTCAGCTGCACGGTCTCATCGTCCGCCCCGGGCGGCGGGGTAAAGAGCGCCGCATTGTGCTGCAGTTCGGCACCCAGCCGCAGCATGGTGAGCTCGGCCTTGGCCAGCTCCGTTCCGAGGGTGTTGATATCGGCCAGCCCCTCGGCCTTATCCATGGAAACAAGGGGATCGCCGGCCTTTACCATCTGTCCGTCGCGCACATGGATGGCGGTGACGATGCCCGGCTCCAGGGGTTGAACGATCTTGACCTTGCCCTTGGGGATGACCACTCCCGCGGCGTTCACCACGATATCCATCCTGGCCAGGGTCGCCCAGCCTATAGCCATGGCGGCAAAGAGGACGATGAACAGCAGCATGGCGCGGGAGAAGGGGGCCGGCGGGCGTTCCAGCACTTCCAGGGTCGCCGGCAAAAATTCATAGTCGCGGCGGGCCTCCCGCTGTTTCCGGTATCCCTCGACCGCCTTGAAAATCTCATTACGCATAGCTGCCCTCCTGAATGGTATGAAGAGTCGCATAGCGGCCGCCTGCGGCGAGCAGCGCCGCCGGGCTGTCGTCTTCGACCACCCGCCCTCGCTCTAAAGTAATTATCCGGTCGGCATGGCGGATGGTGGAAAGCCTGTGGGCGATGATGAAGACGGTTCTGCCGGCGCAGATCTTCTTCATGTTCTGCTGAATGGTCATCTCCGATTCGTAATCGAGGGCGCTGGTCGCCTCGTCGAGGATGAGCATCCGGGGATTGACGGCCAGGGCCCGGGCGATGGCCAGTCGCTGGCGCTGGCCGGTTGACAACTGCGTGCCCCGTTCGCCGACCGGCGTATCATAGCCGTGCGGCAGTTCCATGATGAAATCGTGAGCCCCGGCAAGCTTGGCGGCCTCTATGACCGCCTCGATTTCAAGGTCCGGAATATTGAGAGTGATGTTGTCGCGGATGGAGCTGTTGAACAGCACCCCGTCCTGGATCACCACGCCGATCTGACGGCGCAGCCATGAGGCATCGGCCACCGCCAGATCAACGCCGTCGATGAGCACCCGGCCGCGTACCGGGACATACAGCCGTTGCAGGAGTTTTGCCACCGTCGTCTTGCCCGAGCCGGTACTGCCGACAATGCCCACCACTTCGCCTGCGGCAACACTGAAGGAGACATCGCTCAATACTTCGAGTCCGTCGGATTTATATTTGAAAGAAACCCGGTCGAAGATCACATTGCCGGCGATGGCCGGCGGGGTGACACGCTGCGGATCAAAGCCCGGCTCGCCCGCGCAGGTGAAGATATCGCCGATCCGGGCGACCGAAATCTTCACCTGTTGGAACTCCTTCCAGATCTGGGACAGACGGAGGATCGGCGCGATCACCCGTGATGAGAGCATGTTGAAGGCGATGAGCTGGCCGACGGTGAGGTTGCCGCAGAGCACCTCCTTGGCCCCAAACCAGAGAAGCAGCACCGACAGGACCTTGCTGATGACAGTGGTACTCTGGCTGATCAGGTTGGCCATATGGCCGCTCTTAAAACCGTTTTTGACATGATGGGCCAGTCTCTCCTCCCATTTCTCCCGGATCCTTGGCTCGGCCGCCGTCGCCTTGATCGTTTCGATGCCGGCGATGGTCTCCACCAAAAAGGATTGATTGTGGGCGTTGCTGGTATATTTATCCTCCAGCCTGTCGCGCAGAAACGGGGTAATGACCAGGGAGACGCCAAAGAGAAAGGGCAAGGCCGCCAGGACAATCAGACTGAGGAAAGGGCTGAACAGGAACATCACGCCGAGAAACACCACAAGAAAAAACAGATCGAGGAAGAGCATGAGCCCCGAGCCGGTGATGAACTGCCGGACATTCTCCAGCTCCCGCATCCGGGCGATGGTGTCGCCGACCTGGCGGTTTTCGAAATAGCTGAGGGGCAGGGTCAGGAGATGCTTGAACAGCTGGATGCCCAGCATGAGATCGATCCGGTTGGCGGTATGGGACAGCAGATAGGTCCGCAGACCGTTCAAGGCGATCTCGAAAACGGCCACGACCACCAGGGCGAACACCAGGACGTCCAAGGTGGACAGGCTGTTGTTGTTGAGGACCTTGTCGATGACGATCATGAAGACCAGTGGCGACAACAGCGCGAAGACCTGGACGAACATCGAGGCCAGCACGCAGTCCCGCAGGATGCTCCAGTATTTGGCCGAGGCGCGCAGGAACCAACGCAGGCCGAAATCCTGCTGCACACCGACACCGGCCTTCCCGGGATTTTTTTTCAGCAGAATCAGCCTGCCGGACAGCTCGCGCCGCAAGGTACCCTGTTCCGTCCACACGGCCTGCTGTGCGCCGGCCCGTTGGACCAGCACCGCCTCGTTTTCCTTACGGTACTTCGCCAGCACCACGAATTCGCCGGACTGCAGTTCGGCCACCACGGGAAAATGGGCCGCAGCCAGCCGGCCGGCATCCTTTTCCACGACCGTCGCCCGGATGTCGAGCTCCTTGAAGATCCGGGCCAGCTGCAGGGATGGCGAGCCGCCGGTAACGGTACCGAAGTGATGCTTGAGCTGTTCAAGGCTGAAAGGGTTGCCGTATAATCCGGCAATAACGGCCACACAGAACAGACCACTTTGTTGTTGCGGGATAGCCTTAGTCATAATGCCATAGATGTTGTTAGGTTTGTAATTGAGCAGTGCAAACATAAGCCGCCCTCGTCCGTAAGCGGGGCACCTTACAACGGCACTCTTACATTTTTCTTACATCTTTGCCGAAACCGGCGGGGTGGACAGGCAACAAAACCGGAATAATATAAAATACAAGATGATTTCCATATGTTATAAATTATTTCGGGCGCAAAAAAATTTTTGATGCAGGCATAAATGACAAAAGCGGAATTCGAATACTACCAGCTTCTGCAAAGCCTCTTCCATGCGGTGCAAGCGGCTTTATTCTGCGCCGGTGGTCGTTGGCGGAGCCGGGTACAGCATTCTGCCTGGGATATTCCCGGCCGATCGACGGCAAGTCTCAGTCTGAGGTGATAAGATATTCGGAGTCTAACGAAATCGATAAGCACTCTTAACCGTTTCCAAATGAGAACGGTGGAATATTGCTCCTGTGCAAGTTACGGGTCGGTATCGGCCGCTTAATAACAAGATTCAGGAGGATGCGAATGAACACAAGTCGGTTACGTCTCGGGATAACCCTCGGCACGGCAGCTCTCGTTTTTGCCTCAGCCAGCCAGCTCACGGCGAAAACAGTGGCCGGTCAGGTAGAGCAGGATTCGGTAGGCAAGGCCAAGTATGTCTTTTTCTTCGTCGGCGACGGCATGGCCATGCCCCAGGTAAATGCCGCTGAGATCTTCAAGAGCGCCTCGGCTAAATCCGGCATCAAAGTCTCGAAATTATCCTTCACTCAGTTCCCGACCAGCGGCCTGACCACCACCTATGACGCCAGTTCGTTCATCACCGACTCGGCCTCGGCGATGACCGCCATGATGACCGGACACAAGACGCTTTCCGGGGTCATCAACATGGATACCAAGAAGACAGAGAAGTACAAGACCCTCGCCGAATACGCCAAGGAAGGCGGCTACAAGGTCGGGGTGGTCAGCACGGTCTCCCTCGATCACGCCACCCCGGCGGCCACCTATGCCAAGGTCGCCTCCCGCGGCCAGATGTACGATATCGATGTGCAGCTCGCCCAGTCCTCTTTTGACTACTTCGGCGGCGGCGGTCTGACCCAGAAGGGTAAAAAGGACGGGGACGCGGATGTCTTCGATCTCGCCCGTAAGAACGGTTTCACCGTGGTGAATGAAAAGGCCGCCTTTGAGGCTTTGAAACCCGGAGTCGGCAAGGTTCTCGCCACCAACAACGTCCTGCAGGACGAGTCGGCCATGTCTTATGAGATGGACCGCGGCGCGGACGATCTGAGCCTTGCCGATTATACGAAGAAGGGCATTGAGCTGCTCGACAACCCCAAAGGTTTCTTCATGATGGTCGAGGGCGGCAAGATCGACTGGGCTTGCCACGCCAACGACGCCTCCGCCGCCATCAAGGACACTTTAGCCTTCGACGATGCTGTCGTCCAGGCGGTGAAATTCGCCGACGCCCACCCAAACGACACCCTGATCGTGGTCACCGGCGACCATGAAACCGGCGGCATGACCATCGGTTTCTCCGGAACCAAGTACTCGACCTTTTTCGATAAGATCGCCTTGCAGCAGGGGTCGTACGTAGCCTTCGATGAAAAGGTGCTGGCCCCCTATAAAAAAGACCACACCAAGGAAAATGCCAAGCTCACCGATCTTCTGCCCCAGGTGGAGCACTATTTCGGCCTGAAATACCAGGAGATGAGCGATGCCGACAAGGAACTGCTCGACCGGGCCTTCCGCCGCAGCCTCGGCAACGAGCTCGAACGGGTAGTCCAGGAGAATGTCTACAGCCTCTACGGGTCGTATGAACCGTTCACCGTGGCCCTGACCCACATCCTCAACCAGTCGGCGGGCATCGGCTGGACCTCCTACTCTCATACCGGGGTACCGGTGGCCACCTTTGCCAGGGGTGTCGGCCAGCAGCTGTTCGCCGGCTATTACGATAATACCGATCTCTTCGGCAAACTCGGTAAGGCCATGGTTCTCACAGTCCCGGTAACCGTAGCCTCGAAATAGTTCTCCTCGGACCTGCGGAATCCTCCTCTCTCTTTCGCAGGTCTTTCTCCACCCGGATGGCGCCTTCAACTCTTGGCGATCAACCGTTTCAATTCCTCGCCGTCTGTCTTGACGAGAGCCCTGACCCGTTCGGCATCGACCTGGGCGACGATGATCTGGCCGACTTCCGTCTGAGTGTTTTCATAGATCCCCAATTCGCGCATCCCCGCGGCCAGGTGCTGGTTATCCTCGGTCGGGCTGACGTAGTGCACCGAGACGGCCTTGTAGCGATGGATGAGGAAAAGGGTATTGAGGGTCATCAACCGCTTCTGGCGGGCCTTCTCGGGGAAGGTGTTCTGATCGCGGACCGACAGGATGTTATGGAAGCGACGATCCTGCAGGACGGCGAAGATGATGTTGGCCAGCTTCTTGTCGCCCGCGTCGATGATCGAGAGTTCCATGAGATCCGAACCGGCGACGTGAGGGCGGAGCGTTACGCGCAGCTTCGGAGACATGTCGTAATGGGTGGCCCACAGCCTGAGCCACTCCTCCAGACGGCGCGGCGGCACCTCGGTTTCGACCAGATGCTGGAACTGGGTGGAGCCTTTGCCCATCGCCTTGGTGGTGGCCGTCCCGCCGGTTGCGGCAAAAAGGCCGGCATCCGAGCGCGGTCCGCCGACATGGGTCTGCGGGGTCTTGTACGGCGAGTCGACCAGGCGCAGCTTGCGCTGCAGGCGGGCCAGGGCCAGCATGCCGTCTTCTTTCAGGGCCGTGGCGAATTCTTCTCCGGCCAGGCCGTCGACCTGATGGCCGCCGTAGGTGATGAAGTTGAAAACATAGCCCATCTTTCCCAGTTCCTCAGGAAAGCGGCGCATCTCGTCGTCGCTCATGCCGGTGGTGTCCCAGTTGAAGGAGGGAGACAGGTTGTAGGCCAGCATCTTGTTCGGGTAGACCGCGTGGATCGCATCGGCGAAGATCTTCGCCTCATGCAGATTGGCGGTCTTGGTCTCCATCCACAGGATATCGGCAAAGGGTGCCACGGCCAGCGATTTGGCAATGGCGTAATCGATGCCGCCCTGGATCTGGTAATAGCCTTCCGGCGTGCGGGCGATGTCACAGTTCCAGATGATATTGAAGCCCATGGCGCGGGCGCGGTCCCGGGCCTCGACGAAGGAGACCTTCTCGACGAAAGCGTACCAATCTTCGACGGTTATCGGTAGCTCGGCGCCCTCGTCCAGGTGAAATCTCATGACATCG
>Ga0079306_1002552_pt1 | contig 10051 bp, 7 predicted proteins | sample Methanotroph_Enr_FD_79181 | JGI IMG/M metagenome (GOLD analysis project Ga0079306, IMG submission 79181) | Enriched soil microbial communities from Old Woman Creek wetland in Ohio, USA - Methanotroph_Enrichment_5 | ecosystem: Environmental > Terrestrial > Soil > Wetlands | place: USA: Ohio...
CAGACCTCCGGCTCGGCCCACGTTCGGCGCCGGTTCAACCGGCTCTACCCGCTCTTCGCCGTCGCGGTCCTTCTTCTCTGGCTCACGGCCGCGTTCCCGCTCGACTCCAGGACGGTGATGGCGAGCCTCTCGCTCCTCGGGCCGTGGACCGGCCCCGAGATTGCGACCCTGTGGTTCGTCGAGATCCTGCTCTTCTTCCACCTCGTGCACGGGCTGTGGCTGTCCCTCGCCTTCTTGCGGCACCGCACGTGGACGCTGCCGCTGCTCACGGCGGCGACCATAGTGACGGCGTCATGGTCGCTCATCTCGCTCGGCTTCTCGCCCGACGCACGACTTGCGCTGTACTACCCCGCGTTTTGCGGTGCGGGAGTGTTCGGCGCGTACGTCTGCTCGACGAAATCGCGCCCCGCGCGCCTGGGTGACCTCGCCGCTGGCGTGGTCGCCACCGCAGCCGGCACACTCGCCGTGTGCTTGGTGCCAGGGTGGGCGGATCTGTCGCTTGCGGGGGTCTTCACCAGCGTACTTGCGACTCTCGGCGTCTGCGCGGTGCTGGCAATGCCACCAAGGAATCGGCGCCAAGAGCCCACTCCATCTCGTGCGGCCTGGGTCGTACACCGTGTCGCATACGGCTCGTACGCGTCCTACCTCGTGCACCGGCTCGTCTTCAGCGCCGCCGCCCGCGCGTGTGCGCCGCTCGGCGAGCACGTGGTCACGTGGGCGGTGCTTGCGTGCATCCCCGTGGTGCTCGCGCTCGGGGTCTGGCTGCAGGACGGGTACGACCGGCTCACGCGGGCCCCTCATCTGAAGGGCTAGGTCTCCTTCGGCTCGCTTGGGGGAGGCGACAGGGAGGCGGTGGCCCCGGGCCGCTCAGTGGACAACTGAGGGACCGTCGAATCGGGCCCGTGCGGGTGTGCGTGATGGTTCGGCCGGATTGGATGCCCGAGGAGAAGCACCCTCGTGAAGGCGGTCTGCTCCATGAGCAGCGTCACCGCGTAGGCAACGTAGACGACGATCACGGTGCCGACGAACGCCCACAGCGCGCTCGAACCGGTCGCCAGCCCGAGGAGCCAGCCTTGGTTCACGTAGATGCCGAGCGAGCGGCGCCCGGGCGCAGCCTGCCATGCCCACCAGCGCTCATCCACCAGGAAGTACGCCACGACGACAAGCGCAATCCCTGCGAACGCGGTCGCGTACTTCCACGCTACGAACACTGGAGTCGCGAAGGATGCCCAGTGCGTGTAGAACAGGTCTCCGGTGCTCGTGATGTACAACGGTGGCCAGCCGTTCCCGGCATCCGGCAGCACCCCGATTGCGAGCAGCACGCCGTAGATGGCGAACGCGACGAACGCGGTCCACAGAGTGGGTCGCGGCAGCTTCGTCCGGTGCTTGGCCGCCAGGTAGCCCGCGACGAAGAACGTGAAGAGCCACTGCACGTTGAGCCTGCCCAAGTAGTCCGCCCCGGGCATGAATGTGAGCATCACGGTTCCCGCTGCCGCAAGAATCAGCGCGACGTCCCGTTTGTTCACGAGCCGTACCAGCACGAACAAGATGTAGAAGACGAACAGCACGTAGAGGAACCACTTGCGCGACGATTCGTGAGGGTTGAGCGCGGCGGCCGCGAATTCGCGGAGCCACTCTGGAAGCGTGGCGTGACCCCGGAGCAGCCCGATGGAGATCCACGCGAAGTAAGGCACCATGAGCGCCATGAACTTCCGGCCGACGAACCGGAGCGGGTCATCCCCCTCCCGCCCGAAGAGCACGTAGCCGGCGAGCAGCATGAACAGTGGCATGTTGATGGTACGTATGACGTAGACGACTTGGCCGATCGCGTGGCCGTAGCTCGGCAGATTGCCGACGTGGCTGAGAACAACGAGTACGATTGCGAAGAACTTGAGCGCGTCGATGCGCGCGCTGCGGTGTTTGGAGGATGCGTTGCTCATCTCGTCGGTTCGCCCGTCCTACCCGGCCACGGTCCAGTAGAGCTCCCACACGCGGGCCGAGATCTGCTCGATCGAGTAGTTCGCGAGAACCCGATCTCGGGCTCGCCGGCCCAGCTCGGCCCTCTCCTCCTGAGCCATCGCGAGCAACCGCACCCATGCGGCCGCGAGTGCGTCGGCGTCGTCCGGTGCGACGATGATGCCGGTGTCGCCTACGATCAGCGCACTGTCACCCACGTCCGTCGCGACGCACGGCGTGCCGCACGACATCGCCTCGATGAGCACGAGCGGGAAGGCCTCGCCAAGGGAACTGGAGGTCGCGACATCGAGCGCGGCCATGACGCGGGGTATGTCGTCGCGCGGACCGGCGAGCACGACTCGGCTCTGGTGCCCGGTGCGTCCAACGAGCTTCGACAACTGCCAGTGATCGGGCGTGACATCTCGCCCAACGAGCAGGAAGTCAGCGTCGCCGCCTCGCTCAAAGAACGCCTTGACCGCTTGGAAGAATCCCCTGTGGTTCTTCTGGGCATCGACGCGAGCGACAAGCCCAATCACCGGGCTCCGGTCACCGAACCCGAACTCCTCGCGAATCGCCGCGCGTGCTTGGGTGGACGGGAGGAATCGCTCGGTGTCCACGCCGTTCGGTATGACCGTGAACTTCTCGGCAGCGTAGCCGACCGCCGTATGCGCTCGCACCGCCGCTTCGGAGCACGAAAGGATGGCGTCGGGGATCCAGCGAGACAGCACCGCGAGCGCCTTGACCACCCATCGGGTCATCCGCCTGACGCGCTGGGGTGACAGGTCCGAGTTGTGCAGGTGCCAGATCACGTGGGGCACGCCGGCGAGCTTCGCGGCGATCCCGCCCATGAAGTCGGCATGGTACATCCAGGTGTGCACGATCGTGGGTCGGTATGCGCGCAGCTGCGACGTGAGGCTCAACATTGCGTAGAGGCTGGGCCGACCGGCCAGCATGTGCATCCCCGTGACCGGGATGCCGAGCACCTCAATCCGTTTGGCGATGGGCCCTCCGTCGATGAGCGAGAACACGCGCATCTCGACGTCGTCGGGCACGTGCTTGAGGAGCTCAGCCAGGAACGTCTCGGCTCCCCCGACGGAGAGTCCAGTGATGCAGATGGCGACCCGCAACCGCTCGGGCGTGGTCGATGCTGGCTCTGCGCTACTCACGCCTGCTGCGACCTTTCGCGAACTCGCTTCACGGCGTCTTCGATGATTCGCTCGTACTGCGGAACCACGACATCAGCCGCGACTCGACGAAGGTAGTCGCTGGCTCGGTCCGCAATCGCCTGACCGGCTTCATCATCCCAGACCAGTTGCAGCATGGCATCAGCGAGTGCGGGCGGGTCGTTCATCGGGACGAGGACCCCTCGCGCTTCCGGCCCGAACATCTGGCCGGCAGCCTCCGAGCTCATGGTCGAGATCACGGGACAGGAGTCCACCACGGCCTCGATCGCCGCGTGCGGGATTCGGCGCTCCATCGCGGTCGCCGCGTTGACGTACGCTGTGGCGCCGCGGAGGCCAGGCAACGGCTGCGTCTCGGTGACGAAATCAATGGCCTCGGCCACCCCTGCTTCGGCTGCGAGTTGCCGTACCGGCGCGCGCAGCGTCTCGGGCCCGAGAATCAAGAGCCGTACCGGCTCTTGCCTGCGAGCGAGCGCGAGCGCCGCGACCAGGAGGTTCACGTCTTCGCGTTTGCCGGTGTGGACGTGCGACACGAAGAGAGGCTGACCGTCGGCACACCACGGGTGCGGGAGCTGCGCCTCCTTCACGCCGCGAGTCGAATCGACCTCGACGGGATCGGGCAGCCGAGTGATCAGCTCCGCGGGAACGAGGAACCTTTTCGCGAGGTCATGCTCGATGGCGACCGTGGGTGCGAGGACTGCGTCGGCGTTGCCGAAGAAGCCTCGGATGAGCGCCGTGTACGGGCCCGAGCCCGAGCCCGAATCCGGGAAGTCGTGGGCGCGTCTGTGCATGCTCGCGAGCACCGCCACCGGCTCGACGGCTCGCTCGGATGCCATCGTCGCGAGGATTGAGGCGTAGAAGCCCAACGCGAGAACCGCATCGACCTGCGTCGTCGCGAGCGCGTCGACAACTCCGTCAGCCTGCGCTGACATCCACGCGAACTTCTCGGCGTTCCTGAGAGCGACTTCGGGCGGCACGGCGGACTCACGGAAGCCCGTCCGCTGCTGCGCAACGACCCGATATTCGATGACGTCTGACGGCAGGTTGTCGGCGTCGGCACGATCGTCGACGCGCAGCAGGCAGACTTCGAACCGGTCTCGGTCGAGGTGACGCAGGAGGACCTCGGTGCCTTCGGCCATGTGCTGGTCATCGAGGGCCGGTGCGATGATGGCGAGCCGTATCTTGCCCGACGGGACCCTGGGCCGCGGCACATCTGTTGCTACGACCTCGTGCGCCTCGGGGAGAGTCGCCTTCGAATCGTCGGGATGCAGCAGCCTCCAGATGCGCGACTTCCACGCGTTGAGGTCGAACAGCCGTGCGCGGGGTTTGACCGTCGCATCGGTCGGGGTCTCGGAATCGACCGACACAACAGGGGTCGCGCTTGCAGGTGCGGCCGGAGGTGCTGCAGGGCGCCCTCTGCCAGCGCGCGCCGCCGGGATTGGCTCCGCCGCCACAGCGAGCAGCAGGTCCTGATTGAGCTGGATGATTCGGGGCAGGTCGAACTCTTCTGCCCGCACCAGCCCGCTGCGGGCGAAACGTTCGCGCAGCGCGTCATCGCCCAGCATGGTCAGTACCGCTTGAGCAAGGGCTTCGGCGTCCTGCAACGGCACGATGAGCCCGTGCGCGCCGTCCTCGAGAACCTCTCGGGTGATGCCCCCTCGTATGTCCGTGGCGATGACCGGACATCCGCACGCCATCGCCTCAATCAGAACGTTGGGCATGCCCTCCGAGAGTGACGGCATGACGAACGCTGCGGCTCGGCCGAGGTACTTGAACGGGTTGTTCTTCCGTCCCACCAGATGGACGTGCTCCGCTATCCCGAGGTGCTTGGCGAGCGCAAGCAGATACCCCTTCTGGCTGCCATCCCCGACCACGACGAGCCGGGCCGGCCGCTCGCGAAGGACCAGAGCCAGCGCCCGGACAAGGTACTCGACGCCCTTCACGCGCTCGAGCCGACCGACCGACACCACAACGGGTACACCGTCGTCGAACAGGGGCTCCTCGACCGGCTCCTCGGACATCGCGCGAATCTTCTCGAGTTCTACGGGGTTGTGTACGACGCGTACGCGCGCCTCGTCGATGCCGAACTCGCCGACAAGCTCGCGTCCGACGGCCTGCGAGACCGCGATCACGCGAGCTGCGTCGTTGAAGTGGTGACGCAGGATGTACTCGTACAGCCCCTGATAGGAGTTCTGAGCAAGGCTGACAGAAGGCGGCGCGTCGACCCGGTTCACGAGCCGGCACGTCCCCGGCAGTGCGTCGTATGCGAGTGTGGCCAGCAAAGACGCCCACAGCGGGGACGAAATGACTATGTCGGGCTGGCGTTCGCGCACGACCTCCGCAAACCGTCCGGCCGCTGCGCCCATCCATGAGGCTCCGGTGCCAAAGAGCTGCACAATCTCGTCCTCAGGCCCGAACAGCGCGTCGGCCCCGACCACGTCATCGAGCTGGTGAACGGGAACGTCTTCGGGGATCGCGTAGTGGATCTCGCTCTCTTGAACGATGGTGAGCTCGAGCGCGAAGCGCTCTCGGTCGAGGTGCTCGAGCAAGCGCGCGATGACTCGCTCAGCCCCGCCGGTGCGCATCGATGGCACGAGCGCCATGACTTTGACCTTGCCGTCAGCGGTGGGCACGGTTCGTCCCTCGCCTCACAGGCTCGCTGCGTGGTACGCCGCCGCGACCTCATCGGCGGGTCCGATCATCTTCATCTCGCCTCGGTCGAGCCACATCGCGCGCTCGCACATCGACTGCATGAGCTCGCTGTTGTGGGTCACCAGGATGACGGTCGCCCCCTGCTCGCAGAAGCCGAGCATGCGCTCCCTGCTCTTGCGCTGGAACGCCTCGTCCCCCACGCCGAGTATCTCGTCGACGATCAGCACGTCAGGCTTCACATCGGTCGCTATCGCGAACCCGAGCCGGGTCACCATGCCGGTCGAGTAGGTTCGCAGCGGGGCGTCGATGAAGTCCCACAGCTCGGCGAAATCGACGATACGCTCCAACTTCTCGTCCATCTGCGTTCGGGAGAAGCCGAGGAGCGAACCGTACAGGTAGACGTTCTCTCGGCCGGTCAACTCGATGTGGAAGCCCGCCCCCATCTCGAGCAGAGGTGCCACGTGACCGCGCACCCACACCCGCCCGTGAGTGGGACGGAGAACCCGCGCGATCACCTTCAGAAGCGTGGACTTGCCGGCCCCGTTGCGCCCGACGATTCCGAAGACCTCGCCCTCGCGAATCTCCACATTCACGTTCCGGAGCGCCCAGAAGTCCTCGTGGACGACCTGCCGCCGGATACGCTTGATCGCGTACTCCTTGAGCGACGTGATTCTCTCTTTCGTGATCTTGAACACGACCGACAGATTCTCAAGCCTCAGTACGACGCTATGCCCGTCGGTCATGGTGACCTGCGCGTCAGATGCGGTAGGCAAGCTCATCAGCCCTCCGCGCGAAGATGATCCATCCGGCCACGAGCGTGGTCACGGACACGAACGTAGCGGTCGCGATGTGCCCGGGCGACGGCCAGTTGCCGTAGTACAACGGATCCCTGAACAGCAGGACGAGGTGGTAGATCGGGTTGAGGTTGAAGAACCACCAGCGGTACGAGATCGGGATGATGTCATAGGGGTAGAAGATCGCCGAGACGTAGAGCCACGCCGTCAGCAGGATCGAGTAGATGTCCAATACGTCAGGGAAGAACGCGACGACCGCCGAGAGAAGAAGCCCGACGCCAAGCGTGAACATGCACAGGAGCACGATCGCGATCGGCACGAAGAGCAGCGGCATCGTCGGCGGAATCTTGAGCACGAGCATCACGAGCGCAAGCGGAACGAACGACAGCAGCAGGTTGACGATTCCGCCGCCCACGGCAACGAGCGCGAACACTGTTCTCGGCATGTAGACCTTGTGCACGAGGGTGTGTGACCAGAGAAGCGTCTGCGGCGCTGCGCCGGTCGACTGCGCGAAGAAGTTCCAGACGATCAGTCCCACCAGCACGTAGATCGGGTACTTCGGCGTCGTCACGTGGAACAGCTGGTAGAACACCACCATCATGATGAGCATCGTGCCCAGTGGGTTGAGCATGGTCCACACGACGCCGAGCGCAGAGCGCTTGTAGCGAGTGACGATGTCTCGCCGGATGAACTCCATGATGAGATTGCGGTAGCGCCACGCCTCCAGCAGCTCCTCGATCGCCGCAGGTGGTCTTGCTGCCGAGTCGTAGACCGGTACGTCGCTCACCTACATGCATCTTCTTCGATAGCGCGTGCCATCAACGTGATGCCCTCCTCGAGCCCAACGGTCGGCTCATATCCGAGCAGTTCGCGCGCCAAGGTGATGTCAGCGAAGGAGTCCTTGATGTCACCCGGCCTTGGAGGCTCGCAGTCGTACTGCAGATCCCGGCCGACAACCCGGCCAATGGTAGCGACGAGATCGAGCAACGAGTGTGATGCCCCGCACGCGAGGTTCATCACCCTGCCCGACGCGTCGGGCGCAGCGGACGCGGCGAGCGTGCCCGCAACAACGTTGCTGACGTACGTGAAGTCGCGAGTCTGGCTGCCATCGCCGTAGATGACGGCACGCTCGCCCTCCTTCGCCATAGTCATGAACTTGGGGATGACCGCGCTGTACTGCGAGTTCGGATTCTGCCTCGCGCCAAACACGTTGAAGTAGCGCAAGCCGACCGTCTGCAGCCCGTAGACCTGGGAGAACGCCGTGCAGTAGTGCTCGGCCGCCATCTTCGACACGCCATACGGCGAGATGGGCTGCAAGACGAGGTCCTCTCGCTTCGGGAGCACCGGATTGGCGCCGTAGACCGACGAGGACGATGCAATCACGACCCGCTTGATGCCCGCGTCGCGCGCAGCAAGCAGCACGTTCAGGGTCCCCGTTGTGTTCACCTGATGCGTGGTGAGCGGGTCTTGGACCGATCGCGGAACCGAGGGCAGCGCGGCGAGGTGGATCACGTGGTCCGCGCCGCGCGCCGCGTTGTGCACGCGTTCGTAGCTCTGGATGTCGCCTTCAAGCAGGTCGATATCGTCCATGACGTGCGCGATGTTCTCCCGGCGACCGGTTGAGAAGTTGTCGAGCACGCGCACGCGATGCCCCCGCGAGAGCAGCTCGTCGATGATGTGCGAGCCGATGAAACCGGCCCCACCGGTGACGAGATACAGGTCTGCCATGCATGCTCCTTCGCTAGTGCGGCGTGCAAGCGGGGGCGTGATGCGCCGAGGGAACCGGTCGTGCCGAGCAGATCGGCAGATCCGGAGGCCGGGCTCGTCAACGCTAGGACATGATAGTGGATGCGTCCGACCGCGGCACGAGTCCGCGGTAGATCGCCTCGTAGGAACTCACGCTCGTGGCAAGCGAGAACTCGGCCAGAACCCGTTGCCGCGCGCGCTCACCCATCGCTTGGCTGCGTTCGGGATCGCTTACGGACTCCAGGAGCGCGGATGCGATGGCCGCGGCGTCATGTGGTGCGACGAGCCAGCCGGTGGCCGCATCGCGAGCGGCCCCGGCACTCTCGGCCAGCACCGCTTCGGGTATCCCGCCGACCGCGGTTCCTATGACCGGGAGCGAAGCGGCCATCGCTTCGATCACTGCGTTCGGCAGTCCCTCGTGGTGCGACGGCTGGACGAACACGTCGCCGGCAAGAAGTAGCTGCGGAACGTCGTCCACCGGTCCGAGCAAGCTGACGTGCTCGCTCAGACCCCGCGCCTCGATGAGCGACTCGTACGCGGCGCGGTTGCCGGATTCGTCACGTCCGCCGATGAGCAGCCGCCAGCCGTCGGGGAGCCGATCCGCTATGCCGGCGCACGCCTCGATCAGGTCCCGGTGGCCCTTGTAGGTGTGCAGATTGCCCACCGCGACGATCGTGAAGGCATCTGGCGCGACTCCGAGCGCTAGCCGTGCGCGCGCTCGGCTGTTCTCGGCGCGCCGGAACGGCTCGGGATCGATGCCGTTGTGGAGCAGGCGCAGGCGGCCAGAGGGCACGCCCTCCTCGGCGAGCTCGTCGAGGATCTGCCTGGAGTTGCCGACCGCAACATCCACGCTACTGTGGAGCACCGCGCGCTCCAGCCATGCCAGCGTGGGGTGAGACTCCGAGTAGAAGTTGAGCGACAGGCGGCTCATCACCTGTCGCGGATGCGGGCGCATGAACCAGCCGGCCACCATGCCGTAGGCGTAGGAGTGCGGCAGGAACGAGTGGACGATGTCGACGTGCTGCTCTCGTAGCGTCCGGCGCACCCAGCGAGTCACACCGAACACGTAGACCGCCGAGCCGAACCTGCGGGTCACCCATCGGATCGGGCGAGGATCCGTGATCCAGCGAATGATGCGGCCGACCGCCCGTTTCGCGGGCTGGACCGCGCGTCGGAGGCTCACTGGTAGCGAGAGTACGAACCGCTCGTACGGAGTCTGATTCCGCGTGCGCACGACGGTTTGCTCATCCCGCCGCTTGGGATGCACCCGGGCGATCACGGGTATTCCCTGCCGCTCGAGTTCGGGCGCCAGCGTCCCAGGGGGCCCGAAGGTCACGCACACGACCTCGAAGTCGTCGCGGTTCAACCGCGGAAAGTTGCGAACGATGTCCAGCTCGGCACCGCCTACTTCGAGCGTGCCGATGAGTACCGCGACCTTGACGCGGCGGTGCTCGGTGTCCTGTGCTCGCATGCGGTCTCGGGCCCTCTCGCACGGGTCGTAGTGGCGTGGACAGTCTATCCGAGACCGGGCGGCAGCATCGAGCGCCCACCCGGAGCGCCTGCCTACGGCGCGGGGGTCGGGGTGCCCAGCTCGCTCTCGAGCCGAAGCACCTGGTCGCTGTTGGGGAATCGCTGCTTGAGGTTCGCGAGCACGGTTTGGGCCGTGGCGCGCCTTCCCGCCGCGGCGAGAGAGCGCGCGTACAGAACGCCAGGATCGGCGTA
>Ga0079306_1002554_pt1 | contig 10041 bp, 9 predicted proteins | sample Methanotroph_Enr_FD_79181 | JGI IMG/M metagenome (GOLD analysis project Ga0079306, IMG submission 79181) | Enriched soil microbial communities from Old Woman Creek wetland in Ohio, USA - Methanotroph_Enrichment_5 | ecosystem: Environmental > Terrestrial > Soil > Wetlands | place: USA: Ohio...
AATCCCTTGAAAACTTCCCTTTCACAAACTCAGAGACAAATTAGCAATACTTGTTCCGCAGTCAACATTTCCAAATCAGAAAGAGAGAAGCTAAATGTTGATTTCCATCGAACTTTGCTTTTATTAGATGGATACAAGTTACAAACTCAAAATACTTTTTTCAGAGTCCAAAATGTCGTAAAACAAATTTTGTGAAATTTCAGAGGCACAACTAGAATGAGATAATTCAATTTTTTTTCGTATATTTAATGGTAATTACGTATTGCCCAATTTGTCCGCATACAAATACTTTTAATGTATGCTAAAGGTGAATGCTACACCTTTCATTTTTGATCATTATCCTTCTGCAACTATACGATTGTCCACATCAGCAAAATTACATTTGCTTACCAAACTTCTAATCTTTGAAATCATTCAAATTTTATCTACCATGAAATTTCTCAAATTATTGATTATGCTGGCAGTTGTCTGCCTGTTCAATACATGTACCGACGACCTGGTTACTGATGATTTGAATTTATCTTCTGAAAATAACGACAATGTATTGAAATCCAGATTTTTACCACTTAAAATCGCAATTGTCTCCGACATTCATTACTTAGATCCTTCACTATTGAAGAACAATGCGGTTTCCGGGGCTGCATTTCAGGCTTATCTGGCGGCCGATCCCAAACTGATTCAATTTAGTGTTCCTATTTTTGAAAAAGTAATTTCTGATCTTCGGGCAGAGAAACCTGATATCCTGTTAATTCCCGGCGATCTGACAAAGGATGGAGAAAAGATAAGTCATGAAGCTCTGGCAAAGATTCTAAAGAATTTATCTGAAAAAGGTATTAAAGTCTTTGTTGTACCAGGTAACCATGATATCAATAATCCTGAATCTTTGGCATTTGATGGAGATGGAGCCTATCCGGTTTCTTCAGTCTCATCTGATGAATTCGCCGAAATCTATTCCGATTACGGCTATTCAAATGCACTTTACCGTGATCCAAATTCGTTGAGTTACATCTGTCAGCCCAACAGCAATTTATGGATTTTAGGCATTGACGATTGCAAATACGAGGAAAATACAACCTCAGCTATCGTGTCGGGACGAATTAAAACTGGAACGATGGAATGGGTTCAAGCTAAGATGCAGGAGGCCACTGCGAATAATATTACCGTACTGGCCATGATGCATCATGGAATAATGGAACATTATTATGGTCAAAATCAGCTTGATCCGGGTTATGTGACCGATGATTGGGAAACCAGTACAAATGCTCTGATAGGAGCAGGAGTCAAGGTTATATTTACCGGGCATTACCATGCAAACGATGTAAGCATGTATAGTTCGAACCAACATGCGTTGTTTGATGTTGAAACCGGATCCCTGGTTACCGCTCCCAGTCCTTTCCGTAGGGCAGTTTTGACAGGTAATAATCTGAATATTAAGACAGACTATGTGAAATCTATTAGTTATCCGTTGCCAAATCACTTAAGTTTCCGAGCTTTTTCGAATCTGTTTTTTGACAATCACCTGGATGCTTATTTTACTTATGTATTAATGAATGTCTATGGCTTAGATGCAACTTCGGCGACTTATGTAGCGCCCCGGTTTCGAAATGCAATTTTGGCACATTATGCAGGCAACGAGAGAATCTCCCCAAAAGAACAGGTTCTAGACAATGAGGTTACAGCGATCTCTCCATTGCTTGGTGGCGCTTTGCAAAGCCTTTGGACAGATTTGCCACCTCAGGATAATGAGATTCACATTAATTTGAAGTAAGAGTTTTATAACAGCATAATATGTCGCATATAAACTGCACCTCACATAAACACAAGATGAGATGGGGAATTATTGGTTTTGATATCTAACACGCATAAATATACCCAACGGACCCGGTCAAACGACTGGGTTCTTTGGTTTGTATTTAACGGAATCCCAAATAAAAATGACTAATTATTCAATAAAAGTTTTTTCATAACTTCATCATAATAAGGCTTTTCATTCAGACTTGAATGCGAACCAGGGAAATAAAGAATATCCACCTCAATATAGTTGGGAAAGTCGAAGTCGCGCATCACAACGGCACAGCGCATATCATTGGATAGCCGGGTATTGTCAATCATCGGGAATTGAAAATAATCTATTGTGAATTCCTGGGTTACCATGTTGATAGTCTTATTGTTTAAAGAGTTCTCAATATCCAACCTCACATTAACCGATTTTTCATCCACGTTATATTGCGTAGCCTTTAAATACACCACTCTTTTATACACATCAACAGTGTTTCCTACTTTGATGGTATCATAAAATGACTTTGAATCTTTCCAGTCAATGGCTAGTTCTTGCGAAAGACCTGGTTTATAACCGACCGAATCAGAAGGGAAAGTAATAAACATCATCTCCTTTGCAGCAGTACCTTCAAGGCTCGAAATCTGCTTTGAAGTAACATCTTTGGCCATCTTATACAACCGTTTCCGGTATTCTATCCTTAACTCTTTGTTCTTTTCCAAAGCAATTTTCCTGTTCAGGTAATCAAAAAGCGGCATAAGGTTGAGCGACTGATGAAAATTATAGGCCAGCAGTTCGAGTTGCAGAATGTTTTCGTCTAATGTGCTCGAATTTTTAAAAATGGTGCCCAGAATCGAGTTAAACATATCTTTCCGCAGGGCGCTTTCTGCCTGTTCCCGACTGCTCATCAATTCAGTGTACAGCCTGTTTTTCGATTCATTATTCTGTTTGTTATTCAGATAAACCGAACCGAGATAACTAACCAGGGCAATGGTCAGGGCAGTGATCAAAGGGCCAATGGGATGCATGAGGATTTCAATCTTGTCCCATTTGTCCCGTTTTTCCTTTTGGGGAACTATAGGCTCTTCAGTATCCATTTGTCACCGGCTTTATTTAGCAGTAAATTGTAACGAGTTGATTTGGCAGATGAAAAAACATCAAAACTTGCGTCTTTGTATCCAACAACTACAAGTTTAAATTTTCCCACTTCCTTTACTGTAACCGTGAAGTAGCCGTTTGCATCGGTTGTACCTGAGGCAATTACCTTGTCTGTTTGCATGATTTGAACGACCTTGCTGATTACTGGTTTGCCATCATCGCCTTTTATTGTTCCATAAATTTCTCCTGCATGAGATAGAATAGGAATGAACAATAAGATAAAAATAAGTATTCTGACTGTTTTCATACGGCTGTTATTTATTAATATTTTGTTTGCTGATTTCTTTTAAGCTAGATCAAATATATGAATTAAAGAGAAATAATGCTTTAGCAAAAGCATATTTCGCCCTTCTTATTCTTGCTTAAACGGAGTACCCCAGGGGACGGTGAAGGTTTAGTGAGATGGATCGGATTGATATTAAAGGACTGTATTTATAGAATTGAGTATCCAATTTGCCACTTCCAGTAAGGACAAATTGGAAAGTTGAAAGGCTAAGTCAACAATTGCGTTAAAACCATCAACTCATAAAGCAAACATGTGAAAATTCTTAAGTCAAAGCTGATTGATCCTGCTCAACAAATAATGATCGGCCAGCACAATGGCTGCCATCGATTCAACAATTGGCACTGCACGGGGCAGCACGCAAGGATCGTGACGACCTTTCGGATTGATGATTACCTCATTTTCAGTACGGTCAATTGTATTTTGTTCTTTCAGAAGGGTGGCGATAGGTTTAAATGCGACGTTAAAGTAGATGTCTTCGCCGTTTGAAATGCCTCCTTGAACGCCTCCGGAATGATTGGTTTTGGTTCGGATACCGTTCTCTGTTTTTATGAAAACATCGTTGTGCTCAGAGCCCGACAACCGTGTTCCTTCAAAGCCTGAACCGTATTCAAATCCTTTGACGGCATTGATGCCAAGCATGGCAAAACCCAGATCAGCATGCAATTTATTAAACACCGGTTCGCCCCAGCCGGCTGGTACACCCTTGATTACCCCGGTCACCACTCCGCCAACGGTATCATGCTCGCGGCCGGCTTCTTCAATCCGCGCAATCATTCTTTCAGCTGTATTAGTATCCGGACAACGAACAATGTTCGATTCAGTCTGACTTAAATCAAGTTCGGTATATGATTTATTCAATTGTATTTCACCAACACGCGATACGTAAGCCTGTATGGAAACACCAGCTCTTTTCAGTAGCAATTTGGCCACGGCTCCGGCAACAACCCTGGCAATGGTTTCGCGTGCTGATGAGCGACCGCCTCCGCGGTGGTCTCGGGTTCCGTATTTCTGAATATAGGTATAATCGGCATGAGACGGGCGAAAAACATCTTTAAGATCGTTGTAATCCGATGAATGCTGATCTTTATTCCGGATTTGAAAAGCAATTGGTGTTCCCTGTGTTTTGCCTTCAAATATTCCGGAGAGAAACTCAACCTGATCACTTTCATCGCGTTGTGTAGTAATTTTAGATTGACCTGGTTTACGACGATTCAACTCATTCTGGATAAAATCAAGATCAATATCTAAACCGGCAGGGCAGCCGTCAATAATACCACCAATGGCTTTCCCGTGGGATTCACCAAAAGAAGTTAATCTGAAAATCTGTCCAAAGCTGTTCATAAAGTCAAGTAAAAAGTAAAAAAGCAAAAATAAAATTACCTTTCAAATTCATAAAAACTAAAAATGTTGTCCCAAAATACAAAATTCTGAGACAACATCTTAAAATTATTTGATTAATCAGATTAACAGCCGCATCCGCAACCACCTTTACCTTCGGTGCTGCAACTGCCTTCGGCATATTCTTCATCGTCGCAACCGCAACCACTTCCGCAGCTACCGCCTCCGCTACCACATCCGCAACCACCACCTATGGTAGCAGCAATCTCTGCATCGGTAGCTTCTCTCACTTCCAGAATGTTACCTTTAAAGAACAAACTTTCACCAGCCAAAGGATGATTAAAATCCATTTTAACGGTATCATCAGTGATTTCAAGTACCAATCCATTCAGTTTCTGACCGCTGGTGCTCATCATAGGAACTGTATTTCCTTCAGCAATCATTTCTTCATCAAATTCGCCATCAATAAAGAAAATATGTTTAGGAAGATCAACAATTGCATTTTCGTCTAATTCGCCGTAAGCATCCACATCCTGCAGACTGATTTCAAAAGGATTTCCTGCTTGAAGACCTTCCAGATAGGATTCAAATTTGGGAAGCATCAGTCCTGTACCAAACACAAAACTCAATGGTCTCTCGCTGGTTGCCTGTTCAATCATTTCTCCCTCAGCATCATCATAGTGCAGATCGTATGTTAGGGAAACCATTTTGTTTTTTCCAATTTTCATAGCCTTTTGTTTTAATTGTTTTTTATAATTGTACAAAGAAATAAAATTCGCCGATAATACAAAAAGTATCCTTGTTATCAAATCGAATTGTTAAGGATAACATCAGAAACTGACTTTAGTTTAAAAAGTTTGGAGTGTTTCTGGTGTTTCGAATTACTATTTCTTGATCAATTTCGTCATAAACTGATTTTTTCCTTCCAGTATGGTAATGATATAAACTCCTGAATTCAACCTCTGAAGATCGTTAATCTGCTGATTGTTTGATATATTGTTGTATTCAGCAACTGTTTTACCTGAAATATCAGAAACGATCACTTTTGCCATTCCTTTTAACCCTGAAATCGTTATTTCATCAACAAACGGATTGGGAAAAACTGATGCCTGAATGTGTTGCATTTCAGGAGCTGAAGTCAAAACTTCGTGATTTATGTTGTCAATGCAAAAATACCCTGGTGTATTCATTCCCCAGGCACTGTTATCAGTTGAACGCAATGAGAATTCAAGCTTCGAAATTCGCCCTAATTTGGTGAGATTTACCCATTTCCATGTATCTAAAATATAGTCGTTGGTGTTGATACTGTACGCAAAATCGGCTAGATAGAATTCAACTTTTCCGGTTGATTGATTGTCCGAATTAAATCCTTCAATCGTCAGAATCAGCCAGTCCTTGTCGTTACCACTTTCGCCTCCAAACTTTTTTGAAAATGAATCGCCATATTTCATTGACAGATAAGCGTAAGTCGAGTTGGTAACATAAAGCCCTGAAATGACGGTATCTTTGAATATTATGGTAGAAACCGGTGCCGGATAGGCAACAGCATAAGCCGGAGTTCCGGCAACACCTTGTCCGGTAATGGCACTGTACTGATTGGAATATCCTACCGTAGTTACATCCGTTTTATTTGAAACCGCGAAACCCGACCAACTGTCCCAGTCAGCATTATAATTGGTAAAAAATCTAAAATTTCCACTAGTAAAACTACCCTTGTTATCACTTCCATTGTAATAGCCGGTAGTTCCCAAATTGATGTTTTCGAAACCAGCAGATGTTACCGGTTGATAATCAAATGGCTTTTCACCGTTAAAATCGTCTATGCAGAAATATCCGGGGGTGTTCATTCCCCAGGCCGCATTATCACTCGAACTCAAACTGAAACGCAGAAAACGAGTTTCTTTCAGCTCACTCAAATCAACCCAGGTCCATTTATTCAGGATGTAATCTTTCGAATTATCGGCAAACCGGAAGTCAGCCAGATAGAAAGATACAGTGTCAACCGGCAATCCATCAGTGTTTAACCCTTCAATCATGAGTCTAAAATAATCCGGATCGTTTCCGCTTTCGCCGCCAAATTTTTTGGCAAATGCATCCCCGTTTTTCATCGACAGATAGACGTAGGTCGAGTTAGTGACGTAAAATCCGGTGGTTTTCGTTGGTACAGCATATCCAACCCTTGCTGTTGGCGATGGATAGCAAACCGCGTAATTGGCGCTTCCATCATATCCTTTGCCGGTAATTGCACTGTACTGATTTCCGTATCCTGAGGTAGTTACATCAGTCATGTTAGAATATGCAAAACCGAACCAGCTTTGGTAATCTTTACTATACGAATTGTTAAAGCTAATTTCACCGCTTTTAAAACTTCCGGATTGATCGGAACCGTTCCAGAAACTTTCCGGAGACAAGGTTAAATCATCGAAACTGGCAACTGATTGTGCTTTTGCATTGTAAACGAAAATGGTGGCAATTATTGCCAGGTAAATTTGTTTCATATGTAATAATTTTGAATGGTTTCAAAACAATTACAATACGCAAAACTGCTGAAATAACCGACTGAACTGAATTTTGGTTACTCCAAGCCTTTTCTCCCGAAAGCTTTGAATATTGTAGCACGAATGGCAGGTCTTCTGGCTCACTCTATTTTTGCGGCCTTCCCATCTCCCGGGTACTCGGGAAACAGTGGCAAGAAGTGCAAAAATTTTTCAGAGTTTACAGCTGCGGGTACAGCTCCGGAATTTAACCGGATTCCCTCTTGATACTCAAACGAGCATCACCAATTCGTCGGCTAAGATAAGGCAAAATAGAATTCAGGAACAGTCAGCAAAAAAAAAGTCCGGCAAAAATTATTAACACGAAGCAAATACAGTTCATAACTTTATACTGAAGTTGCCAGGTTTGCAGTCTTAAATGTGTAGAATTTTTGAATAAAGTAGCTGTAAATGACAACAATACCTGTTGTGATTAGTTTCGCAAGTGTAGGCCATAACCCTCCGAATTCGACTAGAACCTTCAGGAAAACATAGTTCAGAAAAATTGATCCCGAAACGGATAGCATATAACGGATCAGTTGAATGCGACCGCGAATTTCTGAATTGGTAAAGGTGATGTATTTGGCCAGAAGAAATCCGGTAAGAAAGGTAATCGGAAAAACAATCAGAAAGGCAGCAATGTGAGGACTGATCGATACAATATGCAAATCAACAATATGTTTGTCAAGAACAAAATTGTAACAAATAAAGTAAAGAGAAGTATCCAGAACTGTATTGAATCCACCAGTCGCAGCGTATCTGAAAGTTTCGAGTGGAATATACTTCCGGAATGGAATATAGAAATAATCAATAAACTGAATAATTATCCTTCGGATATTCAAAGCCATATTTCCCATAAATCAAATTAAATAGCGATAAGATCGGATAGCAAAGAAACACAATGCCACATGGTCAAAAAGTTGCGATCTGTTTTTTTGTGCAAAATAAAGAGAAAAGTTTGAAAGCTGATGAATTCATTGCTAAATAATCCAATAAAAACAATTGCTTGTCCTTTTTCGTTTATCTGTAATGAAGCTGCTTTGAGAATCAGGATTTTTCAAATTCAACAAGTTGTGATTGATTCAAATAGATGGAATAATTCAGAAAGCATGATAAAACAGATCGTATTAAAATCAAGGCCAGTAGGTAAATCTACTGAAAGTAATTTTGAAACCAGATTAGTTGAAATTCCAGATGTCGCAGAAGGAGAAGTTCGGCTGGTTGCACACACATTTTCGGTCGATCCTTACTTGCGTGGACGAATGAGTGATGCTAAATCGTATGTAGCTCCATTTCAGGTTGGGGAAGCAATCGTAAGCGGATTGATCGCGCAGGTCGTTGAAAGCAAAGCTGACAACCTGAAAGTTGGCGACTATGTGATGGAGAGACTTCCCTGGCAGGAGGAGATGGTCGTTCCGGCAAAAGGATTACAGGTTGTTGATGGAAAAATTGCTCCTTTGAGCTATTATCTTGGTATTCTGGGAATGCCCGGACTGACTGCTTATTTTGGTTTGTTGGACATCGGGAAACCTCAAAAGGGCGAAACGGTGGTCGTTTCAGGTGCTGCAGGGGCCGTTGGAATGGTGGTAGGTCAAATTGCAAAAATCATGGGCTGTCGCGTTATCGGCATTGCAGGTGACGATGACAAAGTTAATTACCTTTTAAAGGAGTTGAATTTCGATTCAGTAATCAACTATAAAACGGTTGAAAACCTGGAAGCAGCTCTTGTTTTGGCATGTCCTTCCGGTGTTGATGTTTATTTCGACAATGTGGGAGGTGAAATTTCGGATGCGGTGGTAGCTCAAATCAATAATGGATCACGAATAATTATTTGTGGCCAGATTTCGCTCTACAATGCAACCTCTCAACCCATGGGGCCGCGCATTCAGCCAATCTTGCTAAAACGTAGTGCTTTGATGCAGGGTTTTATTATCAGCAGGTATGCTTCACGTTTTCCTGAAGGTGTAAAGCAGTTGGAACAATGGATTGCTGAAGGGAAACAGACGTACAAACAAACCATTACCAGAGGATTTGAAAATCTTCCGAAGGCTTTTATTGGCCTTTTTGAAGGAAAAAATATGGGAAAAGCTCTGGTCGAAATTTAATATTAAAATTATTGAATATGAATTCGTTAATAAAAATACTGATTGTTCTGACATCGCACAGCGATTTAGGAAATACCGGAGAGAAAACCGGATTTTGGATTGAAGAGTTTGCGGCACCATATTACGTTCTGGCCGATGCCGGAGTGCAAATAACACTGGCATCGCCCAAAGGCGATCAGCCGCCCATTGATCCAAAAAGTGCATTGGAAAGTTCACAAACCGATGCAACACGAAGGTTTAATAAAGATGCACTACTGAAAGAAAAACTTGCTCATACACTGAAGTTGAGTGATGTAAAAGTTGAAGATTACGATGCCGTATTCTACCCTGGCGGACACGGACCTCTTTGGGATTTGGCTGTTGATAAAAACTCTATCGCATTGATCGAATCATTTTACAACCAAAAGAAACCCATTGCATTTGTATGTCATGCACCGGGAGCTTTGATTCATACGAAGTTGCCAAACGGCGATCCGCTGGTAAAAGGAAAAGAAGTTACCGGATTTTCGAATTCTGAGGAGGAAGCTGTGAAGTTGACCAAGGTCGTGCCATTTTTATTGGAAAATGAAATGGAAAAGCTGGGAGCTCATTACAGCAAAGGTTCCGATTGGGAATCTTATGTGAAAACAGATGGTTTGCTGATTACCGGGCAAAACCCTGCTTCGTCTGAAGCTGCGGCGAAAGCACTGTTGGTAGAACTAAAACATAATCGAAAATAATTCGGATAAGAGTTGTTCTATCATGAAAATTTCATGAAAAGGCTGTCGCAAACTATATTTGCGACAGCCTTTTTCATGCCTTCGGGTTTGCCTGAAACGGCATTTTCGCCATCTTCTCCACTTC
>Ga0079306_1002556_pt1 | contig 10034 bp, 6 predicted proteins | sample Methanotroph_Enr_FD_79181 | JGI IMG/M metagenome (GOLD analysis project Ga0079306, IMG submission 79181) | Enriched soil microbial communities from Old Woman Creek wetland in Ohio, USA - Methanotroph_Enrichment_5 | ecosystem: Environmental > Terrestrial > Soil > Wetlands | place: USA: Ohio...
AAAGGATGATAAAGGGGAACCCAAGCGAATTGAAATTGAGAAGCCAAGGATCATTAACAATACCAATCCACTTTGGAAACAGAAACCAGTAGATCTGAAGGAGGAAGACTACAATTCGTTTTACCATGAACTGTATCCCCAGTCCTTCGATGACCCGCTTTTTAGCATACACCTGAATGTTGACTATCCTTTTAACCTTACCGGGATTCTTTACTTCCCTAAGCTCAAGAAAAATTACGAAGTACAGCGCGACAAGATACAGCTATACTGCAACCAGGTTTTTGTGACTGATTCGGTGGAAGGGATCGTACCCGACTTCCTCACCCTGCTTCATGGTGTAATTGATTCACCGGATATTCCGTTGAATGTCTCCCGTTCTTACCTTCAGAGCGATCAGAATGTAAAAAAAATCTCGGGCCATATTATGAAAAAGGTGGCTGATAAGCTCGAAGAATTATTCAAGAATAACAGGGAAGAATTTGAAAAGAAGTGGGATGATATACGGATGTTCATCGAATATGGTATTATTTCCGAGCCAAAATTCCTTGAACGGGCTGAGAAATTCTGCTTATTGAAGAACACAGAGAATAAGTATTACACGTTTGACGAATATCGCAAACTTACCATAGATGCACAGACCGATACGGATAAAAACCTGGTCTACCTTTACACCAGCAATGTGGAGGAGCAATACAGCTACATCTCAACTGCACGCGAACGCGGGTATGATGTACTGGTGATGGACGGGCCTATCGACAATCATTTTGTGAATACCATGGAGCAAAAGTTTGAAAAGACCCAATTTGCCCGGGTGGATGCAGATGTGATCGATAAGCTGATCAAAAAGGAAGATGCCCTCCCTCCCCTACTAAGTGAAGAACAAATCAAAGACATTACCCCGGTATTTGAAAAAGAGATTGACAAGGCAAAATTCCATATTGTGTTCGAAAGCCTGGGTACAGCTGATCTTCCTGTCCTTATCACACAACCAGAATTCATGCGAAGGATGAAGGACATGTCAGCCATGGGCGGGTACAGCTTTATGGGTAATTTACCCGACAGCTACAACCTTGTGATCAACTCCAACCACCCACTGATCCTGCAACTCACGGAGATGAAGGATGAAGATAAACAAAGCAAACTGAGCAAGCAATTGATCGACCTTGCATTATTGTCGCAAAACCTTTTGAAAGGTGAGGCACTTTCCGGATTTATCAAACGGAGTGTCGATATTATTAAATAAATAACCGAACTTTACATAACAATCCAATAGAAATCAAATAAATAAAGAGAAATGAAAAAATCGTGGATCATCATAGGTGTTATCGCGGCAGTTGTTCTGATAGCGATAATGTCATTTTCGGGCACATACAACAAGCTTGTGAATGGTGAAGAAACCGTTAACAAGCGTTGGGCTGATGTGCAGGGAGCTTACCAGCGCAGAGCTGACCTTATCCCCAATCTTGTAAGCACTGTAAAAGGTTATGCCAAATTTGAGCAGGAAACCTTGATCAAGGTGGTTGAACAGCGTGCCAATGCTACGAAACCCACCCTGAATATTGACCCTGCAAAACTTGACCAGAATTCACTGGCCCAGTTTCAGAAGGCACAGGATGCATTAGGTTCATCGCTATCAAGGTTACTCGTGGTAGTGGAAAAATATCCTGAACTGAAAGCCAACCAGAATTTCCTTCAATTGCAGGCTCAGCTGGAAGGAACTGAAAACCGCATCAATGTAGAACGTCGCAATTTCAATGACGCTGTGCAACTTTTCAATACTAAACTGAGGCGTTTCCCTACCAACCTGCTTGCCGGAATGTTCGGTTTCTCGAAAAAACCTTATTTCGAAGCACAGGCTGGTGCCGATACAGCACCAAAAGTAGAGTTTTAACAATCCGGTTCGATGGCAAAGCCCAGGATTAGACCACTATCCTGCTTTGCCATTTTATTCATAAATATTCAGCAACCTATCCTATGCCTTCAGCCAGTAGTTTCTTTACAACAGAACAAATGGATGAGATCAAGCAATCCATCCTGAATGCCGAACTTGATACTTCCGGTGAGATCAGGGTCCATATTGAGAATACATGTGCCGGCGATGTCCTGGTCCGCGCTGCCAAGGTTTTTAATATACTTGGAATGCATAAGACTGAGCAGAGAAACGGTGTCCTGATCTACCTGGCAATCAAGAACAGGAAATTCGCCATTATCGGAGACAGCGGCATCAACGCTGTTGTTGCCAATGATTATTGGGATACCATAAAATTCAGTATGCTGGATGCTTTCCGCGAAAGCCGGTTTACCGAAGGTTTAACGGCTGCCATCCAGGATGTGGGATTAAAACTGAAATCATTTTTCCCGTATAAGGCAGATGACAAGAATGAACTACCTGATGATATTTCCTTCGGCGAAGAATAGTCGTCCCTATTCCTAAGTTATTCTCACCGGGGGGCTTGAGCCTTTCAATCCCTTTAACAACTGCAAATTGCCATACAATATCCCATAAGAAAATGTCAACCCCCTATTTTAAGAATTTTCTGATAATCTTTCTCTTCATTTTTGCAGGAATAGGTTATCTGAAGGCGCAGGACAGTATCCCCGGGGCACCGGTGCCCCCCAGGCTGGTCAATGACTACACCGGCATCCTGTCGCAGGGTGAAACCGAAACACTTGAACAAAAACTAGTCGCATTCAATGATACGACTTCAACGCAAATTGCAGTGGTTATCGTTAATTCGCTCGCAGGCTATGATCCTTCCGATTATGCTCAGCGGCTTGGGCAGAAATGGGGAGTCGGCGGCTCCAAATTCAACAATGGTTTTGTAATACTTGTCAAACCCAAAACATCCAGCGGGAAAGGGGAAGCATTCATTGCCACGGGATATGGCGTGGAAGCTACGGTGCCTGATGCAACTGCATGGGATATTGTCAACAACGAAATGATTCCTCATTTCAAGCAAGATGATTACTATGGCGGGATTGATGCAGCTGTGAACACTATCTTTAAATTCACCTCGGGGGAGTATAAGGCATCCACGTATGGCAAAAATAAGAAGGGAGGCGCGGGTATCATTGGCGCGATCATCCTGTTTGTCTTAGCTTTCTTCTTCTTTACCAGGGGAAACAACAACCGAAATATCAGCCGTAGGTCTTCCTCATCAGTGATATGGCCTTTCCTTTTTGGTGCCGGTATGGGCAGCAATTGGGGCAATTCATCCGGTGGCGGCGGATTTGGAGGCGGAAGTGGCGGATTTGGAGGATTCGGAGGTGGCGGATTTGGTGGTGGAGGAGCCGGGGGAAGCTGGTAGAAGGTGGTTCAATAGGCATTCAATAGAGATTCATTGTAATTCATTGTAATTTATTGTAATTTATAGATGGCAAATCTTTGTGTCTTTGTGTCTTTGTGTCTTTGTGTCTTTGCGTCTTTGCGTCTTTGCGCGCTAATAAGTTATTTCATATGAAACAAATCTCTCCAAATTTTACACTATTACTTTCCTGATATAATTCACGATTAATTTCAATGCCGGAATGAATATCATCAAAATTCCGGCAAATATCACCGCTCCTGAAATAGCAACTATCATAAGATATGGCTTGACATGTAGCATGATTTCCTGGTAGGTAAGTTTATCCTCGATAACCAGGTACCCTTTTATTAAACCTGCAAAAATGAGTGCAAGCCAAAAGAACAGCAGGATAAAATTCATGATCCAGAAGCCAATGGAAATAAATACTGCCTGTCGCTGATTAAACTGCTGTTTAGTGACATCAGTCAGCAGGAACAAGCAGGATGCAACCAGGATCATTGTATTGATCCCGATGGTACTTCCCATTGCATGTGCTACAGTCAGATGTGTCCCGTGGGTGAAAATGTTGATTGCTGGAATAGATAATGCAATTGCCAGGACCAGGTTTAGTAAGATCCATACATCCGAAGCAACTATAAACCGGACAGCCAGGATATGAAAATCCTGCATAGCCTTGGAAAGGCTCTTTTTCCAGTTCCAGATTATTTTACCAAGGATGATAAGCTCGGTCATGCTGATGCCATAAGCAATGTACCTGACCCAGAGTGCATTTGGAACAATATAAATATGATGGGCCCAATTGAATATCAGGTTTACCAAACCCAGGAAATACATAATAAAGGCCAGTCTGGATGTAGATATACGATAATCATTTTTGATGCGATCCATTAAAAAAATGGCTGTCCCATAAATAAGCATGTTCCAGGATCCGACCAGCGATCCGTTCGATTTCCACTGCACTGTAATATCCCGTACAAGGTTATCCCTGAAATAGGGAAATACCCATAAATTGGATTCCACATATGTAAAGAAAAAAAAGAAGATCCCGGTTCCCCACATCCATATGTATACCGGCCACGGATCAGTCTTTTTAAATACTGTTTTAAAAAAGTTTAACCCGAACAGTATCCATGAAATCAGGATAGGAATTGCAAGGATCGGGGGAAACTCCCAGTATTCCCTTCCACCAAAGATTCCAGCCAGGTAGGCAACAAGAACAAGGAAACCTGCACCTATAAATATCCAAAGATGCATTACCGGCATCCGGTTGGAGTATAAAGTTACATTGCAGTAGTGGGATAAGTAATAATAAATACTACCTATTGAGCTTAAGAATATCCATGCAATGACCAACGAAACATGCAATGGGCGGCATTGAATAAAAGGAATACTTTTAAAAAAACCGGGAATGATAAATTGAAATGCACCAATGATGCCAAACAATACTCCACCCAATAATGCAAGCATTGCGAATACTATGAAATAGATACTAATTTCCTTTTTCATCGTAACCTTTCCAATTGACTGTTCCATTAAAATTTATTGTAAATCGCTTAACTGGAGAAACTCCGGTTTGATCAGCGTAAGCCAGGAATGCAACCAGCTCATCTATCTCATCCTCAGTTAAATGAAAATTAGGCATCCGCTCGGTACCATTCATAAGAAAGGCTTTAATATATGCAGGTCCCTTTCCGGCTGCTGAAATTACATTTGTCAGGTCAGGCCCCATGAATCCACCCAATCCATATATCTGGTGACATGCAATGCAATTTTTCCGTTGAAAGAGAAGTTTTCCATTTTTTGATTGTTCGGTCCTGAACTTTCCGCCTTTATCCACTGATGTACCGGTAGTATAAATGACTATTGAGTAAATAAAAAAGGACGTTATTAATATCGCAGAAATAAATCGTTTCGTATTTAACCTCATTTTCTTGATCCTGTTTTGTCAAAAATAAGGCGCTAATATCGAAGTTAAATCATCAGGAAAAAGAAGACCCGGTATTCAATAGTGTAGAAATTGAGCTATAATTTTATAAGGAACTAATGATACGAACGCACAATAAACAAGGCATCCAGAATTGTTAGATGCCTAACAGGTCATATTTTTGCTAATAAATTCTTGCCAATCGATAGCAATATTACCTTATTATCATTTCCTATTTCAGTATTTAGACACCTTTTTCTTTAATTAGTTTTTACTATTTAGAATGATTCTTAAAAATGTTTACCATTGTATATGTGAATGTTATCTACTGAATAAATATATTTCTGGCTATTTAGACTAATTCTAAACTAGAAAATACTTCCTTTTTCTTCCATATACCACTTGTTCACATATCTATTAATTAATAAATTCGCTGAGCTGTGAAGATTTTAACAATCCGCCTTTCAGCATACCAGGAAGTACCCGTATTTTTTATACAATTGCGATCCATTTCAATAAACTGATATATTCAATTCCGGCTGGTCAAACACTCAGCTTACAAGCGAACCAGCCGGTAGTATACCCTGTTAACCATAAACGACGTATGCTCAAACACGCATCGATCACAAGAAAGATTGTCAATCTGACACTGCCATTAGTGTTTGCCCTTTTACTCTCCGGAATTTTAATATCAGCTACCGAGGATGCTGGATACACCAAGGGGAAACAAATCTTTGATAAAAACTGTGCTGTCTGCCATAAGATTAGCACAGAAAAGCTGATAGGCCCGGGACTACTGGATGTGACCAAGCGGCGCGACAAGGTATGGATTGGAAAATTCATCAGGGGCTCCCAGGACATGGTTAAATCGGGGGATAAAACAGCCAATGAGTTATTTAAGGCGAATGGGCAAATTCCGATGCCTGACCATAAATTCCTTACCGATGATGATGTTTCCAACCTGATCGGTTATATTGAGAACTACAAACCGGAGGCTGCAAAGGCCGTCACCGTTGATATCAACAAGAAAGATGGATTCACTAGCGAGGAAATCAAAAGAGGAGAGCGCTTATTCCTGGGTGTGATTCCTTTTGAAAAAGGCACCACCTTGAACTGTGCCTCCTGCCATGCTATTCAGAACACCGATACACTCAATTTCAACCCTTCCCTACTCGACCTTGCCGTTGCCTGGAAAGAACCCAACGGCACCAATATTTACCAGGTATTATCATCTCCCACTTCACAGCGAATGACCGATTCACATAAAGGGCTTCAACTTTCGGATAAGGAAATTTTCGATATTACCTCTTATTTTTCGGAAATAGCCAAGACCGGCCTAAAGAATGAAAAGACCTTCCCTGCCAGGCTGATGCTTTTCCTCTTTATGGGTGTACTTATGGCGCTTGCATTGGCAGACCTCCTTTACTTCAGAAAGGTTAAATATAAAATTGTACACATATTCATACTACTTGGGGGGCTTTCGGTTCATACAACCATGGCAATTCAGGAAGGCACAAAACTGGGCCGCACCAAGGATTACGCCCCTGATCAGCCTATCAAGTTTTCACACAAAGTTCATGCAGGCCAGAACAAGATGGATTGCGAGTATTGCCACAGCATTGCTTCCTATAGCAAATCTGCAGGTATTCCTTCTCCCAGCCTGTGCCTGAACTGCCATAAAGTAGTAACCCAGGGAGCCCGTTCAGGGAAATTCGAAATCAACAAGATTTATCGTGCTATACAATCCGGGCAGTCCATTCCATGGGTCCGCATCCATAAACTCCCTGATCATGTGTTTTTCAGCCATGCCCAGCATGTGGATGCAGGAAAAGTGAAATGCCAGGAATGCCACGGCAGGGTGGAAGAAATGGACCTTGTGAAACAAGCCACCGACCTGTCCATGGGCTGGTGCGTGAATTGCCACCGCCGCACTGCGGTTAATATTGCAGACAACAAGTATTATGAGACCTTCAAGAAACTACATGACGACTTCAAATCCGGGAAAGTCAAAAAAGTCACTGTTGAACAGGTAGGCGGACTTGATTGCGCCAAATGTCACTATTAGCATAAGAACAGGCATCCCCGGCACATCACCCGCAGGTCGCCTTGTGTCAAATAAACTGGAATACCACGCACAACAAAAGATCAATTAAAAAGTAAAAACTAGCCCCATTTATATATCTAATGGAAAAGAAATACTGGAAAAGCCTTGAAGAACGTAATAACCTTCCGGTTGAAAACCCTGGCCGGCAAGATGAGAATGCTTCAAAATCGTTGCTCGAACTGATCAATGAGGAGGTCTCCAATAAATCATCATCGAGGCGTAACTTCCTGAAGTTTGCAGGTTTTAGTTTTGCTACGGTAGCCATTGCAACGAGTTGCAAAAACCCGGTAAACACTGCAATTCCTCTTTTGAACAAACCAGAAGAGGTGACCCCCGGAATGGCCAATTACTATGCCTCCACCTATTTCGACGGGCAAGATTACTGCAGTGTATTGGTGAAAGTCCGCGATGGAAGGCCCATCAAGATCGAAGGCAATGAACTTTCCTCATTCAATAAAGGTGGCACCTCAGCCAGGGTCCAGGGATCGGTCCTCAGCCTTTATGATGATGGAGGAAGGATAAAATTTCCCATGATCGGTGGGAAGGAATCCACCTGGAATGCTGTTGATCTCGAGATATCATCTAACCTGGCAGCCAACGCCGCGAACGGGAAAGCTATTATCATTGTCGCCCCTACAATTATTAGTCCAACCTTCAGGCAGTTATTAAATGATCTCAGTGTTAAATACCCCACAGCCAGGGTAGTTACCTATGACCCGGTTTCGGCCTCAGCCATCCTCCAGTCAAATAAGGATTGTTTCGGTTTGCAGGTTATTCCTGATTACCATATTGAAAAGGCCGAAGTTATAGTGAGCTTCGAAGCTGATTTCCTGGGCACCTGGTTATCTCCCGTAGAATATAACCGGCGCTGGGCCGAAAGCCGAAGGTTTACCGAAGAAAAGAAATCCATTTCACAGCTCTATGTCTATGAATCCTGTATGTCGCTGACCGGCGCCAATGCGGATAAACGTTTTGCGATCAAACCCAGCCAGCAGTCAGCTGCAATACTTAATCTTTATAATGAACTGGCATCTGGCACAGGAGGAAAAACGGTTACTGCTCCTGCAACAATGGCAGATGTTAAGAAACTGGCATCAAAACTGCTGGAGGCTAAGGGGAAATCCCTGGTTCTCTGCGGAATCAATGATCCGGCACTCCAGGTTGTCGTGAATGCAATCAACAATATGCTTGGCAATTACGGCACCACCATTGATTTAGGGGTTACCCTGAACCTGAGGCAGGGAATGGACCAAGAAATGGATCTGCTGATAGAGGAAATGAATGCCGGCAATGTCGGATCCATCTTGTTCTACAACAGCAATCCTGCATATAATTACGGCGACAACACGAAATTCATCGAAGGCCTTAAAAAAGTTCCTGTCACGGTTAGTTTTGCAACTGCCAGCGACGAAACAACGAAGTTTTGCAAGTATGTATGTCCAGATCATCATTTCCTGGAATCATGGAACGATGCTGAGCCAAAAAAAGGGATGTATACCTTACAACAACCTACTATCCGCAATATTTTCAATACACGACAGGTGCAGGATAGCCTGTTGAAATGGATTGGCTCTCCAACCGATTATCATGCTGCCCTTCAAAAATACTGGGAAACGAACCTTTTCGGGGTACAATCAAAGTATGCCCGTTTCCAGGATTTCTGGAATCATTCCCTGCAGGATGGTGTAGTTGAACTTGAAACTCCGGCATGGACGCTGCCTTCCTTCAACACTGCTACACTGGATGCTTCCCTTGTAGCTGCTGCAATGGCCCCCAAAACCGGGGAAACCGAAGTAGTATTCTATGAAACCATTGCCCTCGGGAACGGCTATCATGCCAATAACCCCTGGTTGATGGAAATGCCTGATCCTGTCTCAAAAGTATGCTGGGACAACTTTGCAGCTATTTCTCCAAAAGATGCCGAAAAGCTGGGAGTTGAAAACGGGAATATGCTGAAGTTGGCTGAAGGCCTGGAACTCCCTGCATTTATCCAGCCTGGGCAGGCAGAAGGCACTATTGGAGTTGCCTATGGGTATGGACGAAAGGATACCGGTAAAGTTGCGGATGGAACTGGCAAAAATGTATTCCCTTTCATGAAACCGGAAAATGGATTCAGAAGGCATGTCCTGGTTGCCGGTAAAATTGCTGTTACCGGGGAAAACTACAAGCTGGCCACAACCCAGATGCATCACTCGATGGAGGGCCGTGCCATTGTCAGGGAAACCACCCTGGATGAATGGCAGAAACATCCTGCCGCAGGGAATGAAAAACATGAAGAAGTACAAAAACAGAATGTCACCCTATATAAACAGTTTGAATTTGCCGGCCACCACTGGGGTATGGGAATTGACCTCAATTCCTGCTCAGGCTGCAGTGCCTGCGTTATTGGATGCCAGTCGGAAAACAATGTTGCAGTAGTTGGCAAGGAACAGGTTGCCATGACCCGCATCATGCACTGGATCCGGATTGACAGGTATTATTCTGAAGACCCGGTGAATCCTTCCGTTTATTTCCAGCCGGTCATGTGCCAGCAGTGCGACAATGCGCCCTGCGAGAACGTATGCCCTGTTTCCGCAACCAACCACAGCAATGAAGGTCTGAACCAGATGGCTTATAACCGTTGCATCGGCACGAAGTATTGCATAAACAACTGCCCATACAAGGTTCGTCGTTTCAACTGGTTCCGCTATGCAACCAA
>Ga0079306_1002558_pt1 | contig 10032 bp, 8 predicted proteins | sample Methanotroph_Enr_FD_79181 | JGI IMG/M metagenome (GOLD analysis project Ga0079306, IMG submission 79181) | Enriched soil microbial communities from Old Woman Creek wetland in Ohio, USA - Methanotroph_Enrichment_5 | ecosystem: Environmental > Terrestrial > Soil > Wetlands | place: USA: Ohio...
AAGTTAGCCTGGGCCATTACCATTCATAAAAGCCAGGGATTAACTTTTGAGAAAGCCATTATTGATGCCAACGCCGCTTTTGCTCATGGCCAGGTTTATGTGGCACTTAGCCGTTGCAAAACCTTTGAAGGCATGGTGCTGAGTTCGCCCATTTCGCAGTCGTGCATTAAAAGCGACACCAGTGTAAAAGGCTTTTCAATGGAAGCCGAGTTGAAACAGCCCGGAGAAAAAGAATTATTGGCTTCCAGGATTGCCTACCAGCAGACTTTATTGGTTGAATTGCTTGATTTCTCAGTGATACAACGTCGTTTTTTCCAATGCCAGAAACTAATTAAAGAAAACGCCAATGTTTTGCTTCCCGCTTTGGCTGAAGCATTTATGGCAATGCATAACGCACTGATTACTGATCTTATTGGAGTTTCCGATAAATTCAAACCTCAGATCGGGCAGTTCCTGGCATCAGATCCTATGATTGAGGGTCACGAAGTTTTGCAGGAACGCATAAAAAAAGCAAGCGGTTATTTTGCAGAAAAAACGGAACTGCATATCTGTAAGGTTCTGCAAAACCTGGATATAGAAACCGATAATAAAGCCATCCGGAAAGTTTTAAAGGAAAGTTTTGAAAACCTGTACCAGGAAGCATTTATTAAAACCGCCTGTTTCAAAGCCTGCATGTCTGAAGGATTTATTGTTAAAAATTACCTCGGAGCTAAAGCCAAAGCTGCTATCGGGAAAATCCAACTTAAACCTGAACCAAAACCAAAAACTATAAGTCTGTTGGGAGGAAAATCCGAAACCGGACTTTTACAGGAAATAAAAACCTGGCGTGCGGCCATGGCTGAAGAAGAAGGTCTCCCGATTTATATGGTGCTTCCTCAAAAAACCATGTATGATGTAGCAGAACTTCTTCCTGTTACAATGAGAGAATTGAGTGAAATAAAGGGTTTCGGGAAGAAAAAAGTTCAGAAATACGGCGAAGATCTGATTGGAATTATAAGAAACTATTTACAGGTAAACCATCTTAATAAAATAGCTGTAGAGCTACCCGAACTGGAATCAGATGTAACGGAACTGGAACCAGTTTTAAAACAAAAACCAAAAGGGCAAACCCAACGGTTAAGTTTTGATATGTTTATGGGAGGTAAAACAATCGAAGAAATTGCAAAAGAACGTTCTTTCACGGTTTCAACAATAGAAAGTCACCTGGCGAGGTTTGTCGCAAGTGGTGAGCTGGATATTTTAAAATTGGTTCCGGCTGAAAAACTGGAAATGATCATAGCCCATTTTGTTGAATCCGGCAGCACATCGATATCGGAGGCCAAAGGAGTTTTGGGTGATGCGGTTAGCTATGGCGAATTGAGGATGGTTATGAAGTATATGACCCAAAGAAATTCCGACCCACCTTCAAAGTATATTTTATAACCACGTTGAAGAGATACATTATCTATTTCATCCTCTGCAGGGGGACATTCAGTTTCCCAAATCTCACCGTTTAAAAAACCTCGATTCAATCCGGCTCATCACATCATTTCTATAATTTTTACTCATCGGCAACTTCATGGCACTGGTTATTACCTCATTACCATCAATAGTTTGAATAGCTGAAATTGCCACCAGATAGGATTTATGTATCCGCACAAAGAGATTGGCAGGTAGCTGCTCTTCAATACCTGAAAATGTAAGATAGGTAATGTATTTTTTCTGTTTTGTATAAATAATGACATAATTTGCCATGGCTTCAATGTAAATCACTTCAGCCATCATTATTTTCTCAATTTTACCATTGCATTTAATAAAAAAGAAATCCCGGGTAATACTTACATCCTTATTTCTTGCATGAAAATAACTTTGGGCTTTTTCAGCTGCTTTAAAGAAGCGTGCGAAGGAAATGGGTTTGAGCAAATAATCCACCACATCCAGTTCAAAACCTTCCAATGCATATTCAGAATATGCAGTCGTAAAGATGATAAGGGGTGGCTCGGCCAGTGCTTTTACAAACTCAATACCGCTAAGTTTAGGCATTTGTATATCAATAAAAATCAGGTCGATTTTATGCTTTTGCAGTAAACCAGCAGCCTCTGCAGCACTTTTGCACTGCGCAACCGCGTTTAAATAATCAATTTGCCTGATATATTCCATTATGCCTTTCCGGGCAATGGGTTCATCATCAACTACCAGGCAATTGATCAGCATATTGGATTTTGAGGGTTGTTTCATAGGTGTTTTCGTTACGTTTTCTGGTTAGCGAATATTTACCCGGATACAATAATGTTAGTCTTCGTTCGAGATTTTGCAGGCCTAAACCGCTCGAATTTTGTAATTGTTCTGTATGATCCAACAAATTATACGTATTAACAATGTTTACCACAAATTGCGAATCTGGTTCTGTAGTAATTGTAATAAAGAGTTTGTTTTGAGATGCATCTTTATAATTCGAAATATGTTTAAATGCATTTTCTACAAGTGGTAAGATAAGGAGAGGAGCAATTTTAAATGAGCCAATATTTTCGGAGAGCTTCAACTGCAAATCAGTGCCAGCCTCCATCCTTAATTGCTGCAAGGCAACATAATTTTCGATGTAGGCAAGTTCTCTCGAAATATCAATCATATCTGTTGTACATTCATAAAGCTGGTAGCGAAGCATCTCCGATAGCTTTTCAACGGAGCTGCGCGCTTCGCTGTTTTCCTTTTGAATCTGAAAGTAAATGGTATTCAGGATATTAAAAAGAAAATGAGGGTTTATCTGTGCACGCAGGAAGGCTAGTTCAGTGCTTACCTTTTCATTTTCGACTACGTGCAGATGCTCTTCCAGTCCAAAACGGTCTATAATAATTTGAATAGCCCCGCTTACCATAATAACAATACAATTGACAATAAAAAAAGCGGTAGAAAGAGTCTGTATAATGTTATTGTTGGCGAATACTGATTTCCCGCTTAATTCATAATAAAATGCTCCCGCTATAAAATACGTAAGCACCGTATTGGCAAACGCAGTCAGTAACAATGCGACAATAAATTTATTGATCAATTTATGATATAAAAATTTCGGAACCAGGAATTTGGATGAAATGTACGCAGGAATAGCCGTGAACCCGGTAACTGTTAGCGTGGCTATAAATTGTTGTAAAAATGGCGCACGGATGTCGTAGATGAGGTATAAAAGGAAAAGGGTAAGAATTACCCACAAAAAAAGATATATTCCAACTTCCGTAATTGTAATTTTTTTACCCATAAAGGCTGTTAAATTTTAACCCTGCAATTTACAGCAATTTGATGATGATTGCTTTTTGGCACATCAAGAAAACCAGGTGTGTTATCCTTCAATTTCTACCTCTCGTGTAAAACCACATTACTAACCATAAATTAATATATAAATTTACGATTATAATCAAGCACATGATGAGAAAATGGGTTTAGAAATATCTATTGCTTGCCCAAATCAATTGTCCGATGCCTAAAACACTATATTGTTATGAAAAAGAAAACCAGCAACCTGATTTACCCCATAATCCTTGTAGGGTTTGCATTAATCTTTCTTCCCGGTTGCAAGAAAGATGACAGCAATAATTCTTCGAACACCATTACAGACGCTGACGGCAACATTTATCATACCGTTACCATTAAAGACCAGACCTGGATGGTTGAGAACCTTAAAACTACCCAATATAATGATGGTTCTTCATTCATTCCCAATATTACCGATAACACTTGGGGAGGACTAACTATTCCTGCTTATTGCTGGTATAATAACGATGTCAGCAATAAAGCCACCTATGGTGCACTTTATAACTGGTATGCGGTAAACAGCGGAAAATTATGTCCTAGTGGCTGGCATATACCTACCGATGCGGAGTGGGCAATATTAATCTCCAACTTGGGTGACAGCACGTCAGCTGGTGGTAAATTAAAGGAAACCGGCACAGCCCATTGGGTTACCCCTAACACCGGGGCAGATAACAGCAGCGGCTTTACGGCACTTCCGGGAGGCAGTCATTACACGAATGGATCGTTTTACTTAAACGGTAAATACGGCTGGTATTGGAGTTCCACAGAGAGCTCATCAACGGCTGCCTGGCACGAATATATGATCTATAATACTTCCACTATAACCAGAACCTCCGGTTCGAAGAGTATAGGGTTTTCCGTCCGTTGCATAAAGAATAAATGAATCACCACTCTGCAAGCTGACCGGGTATCTTGACGGTTTTCTTATTCTCATTTCGCCGCAAGAGGCAGGGAATTAACCCATCGAGATTACAATGCTACAAGTCAAACTTCACCAGGTGAAACCCGGGCCCGAAAAAAAAATCCGGCCTTTCGGACCGGATTTTCCCATTTGGTAAACCAGAATTTATTTAGCGCTGATTACAAGTACCTTTGAAAGACTCCAGAACTGAGCCGGATTGGTTATGACCAGACTATCCGATAAGTTTTTACCGGTGAGATGGTACGACGTCTTGGGATGTGAGGTTAAAATGGCCACCTTATTTTTCATGATCGGGATAACACTCAGCTTGGTAAGATCAACCTTTATAAAATAGTTCTTATCCATATCGGGTGCCAGTCCTTTTGACTTTCCTAAGCCAACAAACCCACCTGATTTGGTAACAATCTTCTTTTTCTCCAGGTCGTAAGGTGTACTTACTACATAGTAGGCAGTGTTAAGTTCGGCGGTTTTAGCTTCAATAACCTGTTGTTTTTGTTGGTTTACGGTATTCAGGTTATCGACATTAGCATTTAAATCAACTACTTTGGTCGTTAAATCCGTTACCTGAATATTAACCTTGGTAAGATCATCTTTCAGCTGAGCAATTTCAACGTCTTTAGTTTCAATCTGCTTATTCAGATTATCGATCATTTGTTGCAGTTCAACAGCATGAACACCTGATTTATTCAGTTTCGAACGCAAAGTAGCCACCATTTGACGGTTCTTCTGTTGCATTTGGTAAATCATGTTAATGTCGCTGTTGATTTGATCTTTCGACCTGGCTTTAATTTCCGAGTTACTGCTAACTGTTTTATTGATGATGTTCTCTTTCATCTTGATAGAATCAAGGTTCGACTGAATGCTGTTGAAAGCGTTTACAAATTCAATTACAGTAGAATCTTTGACAGTAGTAACAGCCATTAGGCTATCGTTTTTTGCCTTCAGCGAGGCAATTTCTGCATTTTTCTGATTGCATCCTGAAGCCAGGATTATAACCGGAAAAACCAATACGAAAAGTAGTTTTTTCATAACAATTAATTTAATTTGGGTTTAGAAGAATTAATTTTTTAAGTGAGTAAGTAAGGCCTTTAATATTTTTACCGGAGCCAATAGAAGAGAATTAATTTATTTTGAGCAAAAGTACTGCAGGTAAAAACAGGAAGTGTTACACAATTTATGTTAAAATTTGCATAATTCACACATTAACAAGAGTTCTGAAATGTGCCTTGAAAACAGGTGGAATTCATGATTCAGCAGGTCTGTTTACAGGGCTGGTCTTGTTTCCCAACACCTGTGTCCCGCACGAAAAGGATATCTTTTTGCACAGGTATTGTTTCCGGGACTAAAAAATAAAATAATTTTAAGGCCTGTTTAAGTTCTTATCACCCCGCAAATTTTCCCGGAGTAATACCGGCCGGCTGGATTTCCTTAAAATGACGCGAATGAAAGACAAAATCCTGATATCAAAAATTAAATCTTTTGAGTTTCCTTATGCCGGAAACAATATATCATATGATCATTTATCATGCCGGCTGCCTGCATAAAAGCATAGCAGATGGTGGAACCTGCATATTTGAAACCTCTTTTAACCAGGTCTTTGCTCATGGCATCCGATTCGGCTGACTTTGCCGGAAGTTGCTTCAGATCAGTCCAATTGTTGTACAATGTCGTTCCGCCGGTAAACTGCCAGATGTAGTTGTCAAAAGTGACGAATTCCTTCTGAACTTTAAGAAAAGCCTGTGCATTGGTTACTGTTGACCTTATTTTAGATTGGTTGCGGATAATGCGGGCATCCTGCATCAGCTGCCGGATTTTATCTTCGTTATAGCTGGCAATTTTTTCAATATCAAAATTATCAAAAGCTGCCCGGAAGCCTTCACGCCGATGCAGAATGGTTTTCCAGCTTAGTCCTGCCTGAAAAGCATCCAGGATCATAAATTCGAATAATTTCTGATCATTATGAAGTGGAACACCCCATTCATTATCGTGGTATTCAATCATTAAGGGATCGTTTCCGGGCCAGTTGCAGGAGTCGGTTGGTTCCATGAAGTTTATTTTAAAGAAAATTCGTTAATGGTTCTGCCTTTTGATTAATGCCCGGTGCCTGGCGTTTACTGGTTTCATAGTATGCTGGTGATAAGTTCACCGGGTTTTAGTATTCCTTTCTCTGTTATAAAACCGGTGATAAACCCTGACAGTGTTACATCAAAGGCAGGATTAAACGCATGCGACCCGGGCGATGCCATGCGAATGGTACGCGAGACGCCTTCTGAGTCAGGTCCTGAATAAGTAAGCACTTCGTCCTCGCTGCGTTCCTCGATCTGGATTTGTGTTCCATCTGCGATGGAGAAATCGATGGTTGAAAACGGAACGGCAACATAGAATGGGATGCCAAATTCTTTAGCCACAATGGCTTTCTCAAAAGTACCTATTTTATTGGCTGTATCGCCATTGGCTGCTATCCGGTCGGCACCAACAATCACAAAATCAACCATTCCCCGGCTCATCAGGTAAGCTCCGGCATTATCGGGAACTATTTTATGAGGAATATCTTCGTTTTGAAGTTCCCAGGCTGTTAGTCGCGCTCCCTGGTTTCGCGGACGGGTTTCGTCGGCATAAACGAAAAATTCTTTTCCCTGCTCCTTGGCAATATACATAGGAGCCAAAGCACTTCCGTAATCCACAAAACCAAGCCAGCCGGCATTGCAATGAGTCAGGATCCTGCTACCATTATTAATGAGTTTGCTTCCGTATTCGCCGATCTGTTTTGCATCAGCAATATTTTGATCAGCTAATAGTTGCGCCTCGCGAACGGCATTTTCAACACTGATTAAACCAGCGTTATATACTCTTTCGGTGGCATAAAAAAGGTTTCGGGCGGTTGGGCGGGTGGCTTCTATTTCTTTCCTGGCTGATTCAACAATTGACAAAAACTCTGAAGATTCAACTTTCAAATGTTTTGAGCCTTCCAGGAAAGCCTGCGCCATAGCAAATCCCGCAGCAGCGCCGATTGCTCCGGCGCCACGAGTGATCATTGTACTAATGGCGTGACAAGTCGCTTGAAAATTCCTTGTCTTAAAAATTTCAAATGAGAATGGCAATGCATTTTGGTCAATCATGCTGACCAAACCAGTCTCACTATCCATCCAGATAGTTCTGTAATGCTCGCCGGCTACTTTCATTGCAGGGGTTTTAACTGGTTAACTGCCAGCCAGGCCATTAATCCCATACCAGTTTCCAGGCTTCGTTCGTCAGCATCAAACTCAGCTGTATGCAAATTTCGGATCTTTTCCCAGGATGGATTTTTGACTCCCAGGCGATAAAAGCAAGAAGGTATGATCTGGGAGTAGTATGCAAAATCTTCGGCTGTCATACGTTGCTCGAGATCAACTACGTTATCCGGACCAAGGTATTGCTGTGCCAATGCTTTGGCTTCGGAAGTGGCCAGGTCGTCATTTACCAGGAATGGATATCCATGGTCGATATACACTTCGCAGGTACCTCCCATGCTTTCGGCCATTCCTTTGGCAAGAGTACTGATTTTTTCATGAGCACGCACCCGCCAGGTTTCGTCGAATGTACGGAACGTACCGTCTATTTTCACTTCCGAAGGAATGATGTTGGTTTGTCCGTCGGCAATTACGCGCCCGAACGATAGAACCGTTGGTATCCCCGGAGGTGCCGACCTGCTCACCACCTGTTGAAGGGCAACAATAATATGAGAGGCAATTAATACCGTGTCTGTGTTTAATTCAGGTGTGGCAGCATGGCCTCCCCTGCCCTTCACGGTAAGGTATATTTCATCGGTCGAAGCCATGTAACGTCCGGTTTTGAAACCCACTTTGCCTGCTTCGAGGGTTGGAAGAACATGCTGTCCGTAAATCCGTTCCGGAACAGGATTCTGAAGCACGCCCTCTTTTATCATAGCAAGAGCGCCACCCGGAAATTTCTCTTCCGACGGCTGAAATATCAGCCTGATTGTACCTTCGAATTCATTTCGTAATTCATTGAGAATCTTTGATGCGCCAAGCAACGAAGCCATATGGACATCGTGCCCGCAGGCATGCATTACACCGGGATTCAGCGATTTATATTCACATTTATTCAGTTCATTGATCGGCAAGGCATCCATATCAGCACGAAGAGCCAGGGTTGTAACCTGAGGCTGCTGTCCTTCTATTTTTGCAACGATACCATTACCGCCTACATTCCGTATATAGGATATTCCAGAAATGTCCAGCGTTTTACAAATAAAATCAGCGGTATTGTATTCCTTTTCCGACAATTCAGGATTAGCGTGTAAATGCCTGCGGATCTGGATAATACCGGGTGCAAATTCCGATGCCAGGACTTTAATTTTTTCACGTAGCGTATTTGTCATAAAATGATCTTAAAATCAGTATTTGTAGCAATATTCATTTCATTACAGATCTTTCGTTATCTGGTATTTAGTTATAACATTCCGGCAGTTGGCACCTTCAATTTAAAGCCCTAATTCATTCTTATTTTTATATGATCACCGGGTTTGAGGACTTTTAAAATGCCATTCTGTTTGAACCATACTTCTTTATTTTCTTTAGGATTAATAATTAAGTCGTTTTTTGATATCAGAGCCTTTAATGTCAGCTGGTAATCAATAAATTCTCCGCATCCCACATACCAGATATCTTTTCGGTTGCCTATTTCTTTGCAGAATTTACTGATATCATCCCATCTTTTTTCATCTTTGAACTCCCAGGAATGTCCCCAGACCAGGAACACCGAGAGTTTCTTATTATCAAGTGATAAAAATTTATCTAACAAACCTAAGGCTTTGCTGTCGTGACAGGTAGGACGCCACAATAAAAAGGTGTCAGGCAAATTAAAATTATAAGTGTCACCGACGGTTCTTGCATTGGTAAGACCAGTGTTGCTGATTAATTCTGCAATATGTTGATTCGAGTTTCCAAAAGGATAAGCCATGCTTCGGATCTTCCTTTTTGTAAGTTTATTCAGGGTAGCAATATCCGTTTCAACTTCCTGCAAAATCTCATTATCCTTCAGGTTTTTGAAATCCTGGTGAGTTGCACTATGGGCAGCTATTTCATGATTTTTATATATCGACACTAACGAATCTTTGGGCAAATATTTGTAAACAAGTGTATCTGCATTTTTTTGCGGCCATACCTGGGTGGTCCCCAGAAGTCCTGAATTCAGGTTGAAAGTCCCGATAATTTTATTTTCATCAAATAATCTGATAAGTCTGATATCGTCAATGGTACCGTCATCATAACTCATAATGAGAGCTTTCGTATTTCCACCAGGGTAAACAAAATCAATACTACTTTCCTTTTGCAGGAAACCTGTGAAAATACCGACTGGAAGAATTAAACCTAAACTGAATGTCAGATATTTAAAGGCCTTCATTGGCAAATTATTTCTTAAATTTCATAATTTCTCCCCAACGAAATTGCAACTACCTAATTGCATAACGCTCTTAAGTATTAAGTAAAGGATTGCATCTCGCACAGTTTTTTATAAATACCTTCGGTTGCTATTAAATCGCGATGATTGCCACGCTGTACGATTTGACCGGCATTTAAAACAATAATTTCGTCGGCATGTTGTATTGTCGAAAGCCTGTGCGCAATTACAACCGAAGTGCGGTTTTCCATCAGCTTTACCAGCGCATCCTGCACCAGGCGTTCGCTCTCGGTATCCAGTGCTGAAGTAGCTTCATCAAGAATCAGAACCGGAGGATTTTTAAGCACAGCCCTGGCAATGCTGATCCGCTGACGCTGACCACCCGAGAGTTTCAGCCCGCGGTCGCCGATATTGGTATTATA
>Ga0079306_1002560_pt1 | contig 10027 bp, 6 predicted proteins | sample Methanotroph_Enr_FD_79181 | JGI IMG/M metagenome (GOLD analysis project Ga0079306, IMG submission 79181) | Enriched soil microbial communities from Old Woman Creek wetland in Ohio, USA - Methanotroph_Enrichment_5 | ecosystem: Environmental > Terrestrial > Soil > Wetlands | place: USA: Ohio...
ATTGAAGTTGAGATTAATAGTATAATGTCAAAAGCTCAAATCCAGGTAATAAAAATTTCATAATAACCCTTTTCTATTTTCTTAATAAATATTGAGCCCACTTCGATTACTTGCATTTTCAATTTCTCGCAAAGTCGCAAAGTCGCAAAGAATTCAGTTATACAAATACTATGTCTTTATGCTTTGCTTGCCTAACAGCTTTGCGCGAGACATTTACTTCGAAGTAGACTCAATATCTAGTATTTAAAAAAACTGTTTGAGGTTTTAAACTTGTTGTATTATGATCAAATATCCTTATCGACTTTTATTGCAGGTAATAATTCAGCTCAACAATGTAAAATTTACCCTCTGTTTTAACTTGATATGTCCCCTTTTTTATTACAACAATTTTTTTATTGGGGTTTTTGAACTCTGAAAACTTTGCAATCAATGCCGGGTCAATCGGGGAATCCACCTCAACAATAAACTTGCCACTAGAAAATGGTTTCCCGGTCTCACTTGTTTTTTCAACTTTAAGATAAAACACAGAATTCGCATCCTGATCAAAACCAATTTGAGCATTATCTGAAATGTTTGGGTTTCCAATAGATAAACAGATTCCTCTTCCATCTTTGCAGTTTCCGAGCGTTATTACCCATTCTGCTTTGAACCCTAGACGAAAGCCAATATAAATTGGTCTTGAAAATGCTGAAGTTGACAACATAGCCAACATCAGAAAAGCAATAACTGAATATAAATACTTTTTCATAATATTGAAATTTATTTAATTAGACATAATTGAATTTAAACCCATACTAAAATATCTAGTTGAATCATTTCCACTTTCGCAGTTCATCAGTCCCGCCAACTGGCGGGACAACCGGCGCCCGATTGCCTGTGTTCCTTCCAGGTAAAACTTCTCAAGCTGAACTTAAATTCAACAAGAGTGTTTCGGGGGATTATTCAATCATTTTTGCTTTTGATGAAATTTGATAAATAAACAGGATCAATGACCAATCTTTTTATAATCTAATTTATAACGTCCGGGGAGCAAACCCATTCGTTCTTTTTCGTACTAAATATTTTTACAATCACATGGAGCATGAAGGAAAATTCTAAAGAAATTGGTTTTGAAAATTGGGCAACAACATGATAGATAAAATCAATTGAAAACAAGAAAATAAATAGTTAAAAACAAAAATAAATACAATTCTATAAAGACAAATATAAGGGTAATTGCCACAGTATAGCCATGTTCCACTGAATATTTTTTTCAACAACCTATAACACAGTAAACCAATTGTATAGATAACAAATTTTCGTTCGGAATAAGCAGGATTGAAATGAAATAATAAGATAAATGGAAGGCGGATATACCTTATTATATAATGCCCAAATGGGTTCGCCGGTTATGAATTTGAAGAGGTGACAAGGTGCTTTGCATTCCTAAAATGCAGTATTGACAGGCCATAAGTGCCGGCTATAAGATTGATTTTATCATGCCTGGCAAATAGAATTTCGCAAGGGGGATGCGATTGGCTAGACGCGATCAGCAACGGTTAAATGCATGTTTCATCGTCAGGGTGATTAGGGAGTTCCCTTTATCCCAGCCCAAGATCTCTGCATTAACCAATTCCGGGAATTTCTTGCTGATATCCCTCAACGCATTTCCCACCGATTTGCGGAGGTATTCACTTTCATGCGCCTTATGCCTGCTGATAAGTCGGATGGCTACCTCCGGGTGGGAATTGAAATAAGGCCGGGCAGTCCAGATGCGCAATCCTTCGGTCACAGCGCGGCATACATTCGGGTGGGAATCATTCAGCCAATCTTCTATTACCGGCAAGGCTGATTCATAGCCGGTATCCCCGCAATAACGGTCAAATGCTTTGGCCGCGATTTCCTGCACCCTCCAGTTCAGATCTATCCTGGCTTGTTCACGGATAAGGGAGATTGCCATTGGTTTAGCCGATGCCATATTTCCCAGCAGGAACAATCCCAGGCTGCGGACTTGGAATGCATCATGGGTCAACAGTTCTTTTGCAAGTGGAAAGATGGATAAAGGCGTAAGACTACTGCCTATTTTTGCAGCTTCAGCTTCAATTTCCTTAAAACCGTTTTCAATTTTCAGGATCTTTTGGAGACTTTCCTCTATCATGTCACAACTGGCCTTTTAAAAGAAGGAAGAAAGGTAGGAATATTTTTGCCCGGAAGTTGGATATCATCTTTCGGATGTTTGTAACTGGATTCTGGATTTCATTAGCAGTTATTATCAAAGGCCATATATGAAATTGGCTGTTTTTTTCGGAAAACTCTCTGGAACGATAGTTCGGGGCTATTCTTAATAGCCAGAGTAACAATGCTTTATATATTCTGCGACTATCTGCGTAATCCGCGGGAAAATGAGACAGTTAGCTCCCGCGGAATTCGCTGATTATCGCAAATTTCGAAAAAAATTCCGAAGTATTGTGGAATAGACATTAGAATATGTTCATGAATTTCAAGGTATACAACAACAAAGCAGCAAGGATGTTTGATGCGATTATCAACTGGGAATCCATAACGCCCTGTTTCAAATGAAGTGTTAATCCCTTTTCATGAACTTTATGGAAATATACGCAGGCATGCATCCCTAGGGTATCTTAAGTTTTAATACCGGGTTCAGCCCGGTTCAGTATTTACCCGCAAAATTCACCGCTATGAGAATGAACCACATTTTCCTGCTATTTACAGGTCTCATTGCTTTGCTGCTATTCACGGCAAGCGCCATGATCCTGTATGTGCCAACAACCAGCACTCTTATTCCCGATAATCTGCTATTCCATGAAGATGGGAAAGCAGATAAAACGCTTTCACCGTATTTTTTTATTAGATCGGGGGATCCATCGCTTGACCAGCTACCGCTTAAATCCACTTCGGCTGATGTTAATATTGCAGGTGTAATAGCTGATGTCTCTGTAACCCAGGAATATGCCAATGAAGGGAAAATGCCGGTTGAAGCTGTTTATATTTTCCCTGCTTCGACCAGGGCAGCAGTATATAGTATGAAAATGACCATTGGGGAACGAACGATCGTTTCTAAAATATGTGAGCGCGAAAAGGCCCGGAGGGACTATGAAGAGGCGAAAAATAACGGGCAATCCGCATCCTTGCTTGAAGAACAGGGCCCCAACGTTTTCCAGATGAATGTGGCCAATATCATGCCTGGCGACAAGGTAAAGGTTGAACTCAGGTATACTGAAATCCTGGTATCTGAAGAAGGGGTCTATCGGTTCGTTTATCCCACGGTTGTTGGTCCTCGTTATTCCAATAAGCAAGGCGCGGAGGTTACGCAACCTGAACATTGGGTCTCGAATCCTTATACCCACCAGGGTGAAAAGCCGGCCTATTCATTCGGAATCAGTTGTGGCATCACTGCCGGGATGCCCATATCAGACATTAAATGCAGGGCCCATAAAGCCACCATCTCTTTCGAAAGCGTTACACAGGTGAAACTGAAACTGGATCCTACGGAAACACAGGGAGGAAACCGCGATTTTATTCTTGAATACCGCCTGGCAGGGGATAAGGTGGAATCAGGATTGATCCTGTACCCGGGAGAGAAGGGAAATTTCTTCCTTGCCATGATCCAACCGCCTAAAAGAGTGAAACTTGCCGATATCCCTGCCCGTGAATATATTTTTATCATGGATGTATCCGGCAGCATGGAAGGATACCCGCTAAATATCTCCAAGTCGCTTATGCGTGACCTGATCGGGAAACTGAGGCCGGAAGACCGGTTCAACCTTCTATTATTTGCCGGTGACAGCCGCTTGTTTTCCGAAAAATCGGTTTCAGCTACAACTGAAAACCTGAAAAGTGCCATTGCCTTTATTGACAGAGAGAATGGAGGAGGTGGGACCGAATTGCTATCGGCGCTGAAAAAAGCGCTATCACTCAAAGGAACTGAAAACTTTGCCCGAAGTTTTATCATTGCCACGGATGGTTATGTGGATGTGGAAAAAGAAGCTTTTGACCTGATCAGGGGCAGCCGGGATAGGGCTAATTTCTTTTCATTTGGAATCGGGACATCCGTAAACCGTTATCTCATTGAAGGTATGGCACATGCCGGGGGAGGTATGCCCTTCGTGATTACTGAACAATCGGGATCTGAAGCGGAGGCTGCCAGGTTCAGGGAATATGTGCAGCAACCGGTGTTAAGCCATATTAAACTGAGTTTCCCGGGATTTGGGGTTTATGATGTGGAACCTCTCAGCGTGCAGGATGTCTTTGCCGACAGGCCCGTGCTTGTTTTCGGGAAATATCGGGGAATTCCCTCGGGGAAGGTCAAGGTGGATGGGATAGCTGCAAATGGAAGATATGAAAGCATTCTTGATGTTGGCAATTTCAAGCCTCTTACATCTAACAGCGCTTTACGCTATCTCTGGGCCAGGGAGCGCATCCGCAACCTGGATGACTTTATTGAAGGAGGAGATGAGAACAAGGAACAGGTGACAAAACTGGGGTTGGAATACAATCTTCTTACCAGGCATACCTCCTTTCTTGCAATCGATAGTGAAGTGCGCAACCATTCAGGGAATTCAAGCAGGGTGGAACAGCCGCTTCCTTTACCCGAAGGCGTTAGCGACTATGCTATTTCTTCATCGGTTCAATTCACCACGCCTGTAATAAAATCGGATTGTGAAGTGAGGGAATCCTATCATAAAGATCTTGAAGAGCCTGGATCGTCTGAACTTGTTTTTGAAGAAAAGTCGAAAAATGTATTTATCATGGTAGAGCAAATGCCTGAATTCCCGGGGGGCGGGGAGAAACTGACAAAATTCCTGCAGGATAACCTTATTTACCCGGAGCTGGCAAGGGAAAATGCCATCCAGGGCTATGTCTATTTAACATTCATTGTCGATAGCGATGGCAGTATCAAGGACATTAAGATCCTTCGGGGGATAGGTGGGGGCTGTGATGAAGAAGCTGTCAGGGTAATCCGCCTGATGCCAAAGTGGATCCCTGGCAGGCAGAATGGCAAGGCTGTAGTCGTTCAGTTCAATTTGCCGGTTAAGTTTACGCTTGATAAATAAGCAGTTAAAAACCTGATATGATTCAAACCAACAGAAGAAATTGAATTTTGAGCGATAATCCTGCCAGGTTTTCACAATCTGGCAGGATTAATTAACTTTAAAATAGAAAGAATATGGTACCTCTCTCCTTATTCTTTAGGGATATGGTATCTCCGCCAGAAAGCCCATTTGGTAAAGGAAGTATATGTAACTATCCTATTGATTGTAGGGAATCTCATAAGGTAATGCAACATCTTGTACCCGGCCCAGAATAATCCCAGCATGATAGTCCACTGAAAGATAAAATAGAGCGTTTCATATGCAATACGGGAGTTGTTCAATCCTTGTGAAACCAGGGAACTGGCAACTTGCGCCAGAAAGGGATTCACGAAAATGATGATGCCTGCAAGCAGGAGGAATACAAAGGAATGAGCCGTTTCGATGGCCCGTTTCGGGCAGTAATTCATACAATGCATACAACTCTCGCAGGTGAATTTCCAAAATGGCCTGTTGCGATGGATGATGATTGAATGGGTAGGGCATTGAGTGACACAGAGTCCGCAGTTGTTGCAGTTGTAATTTGCCACGAAAGTCTTGGCAATAATAAACCGCCCTAAAATGTAATAGCCGATTGATATCGGCGCAACCAATAAATCAAGCGGGAGAAGGATGAAAGACTTGAGAAACACCTTTTTCCCTTCCAGCACTTCATCGGCAAACCAATTTGAAAGCCTCTTGCACCTGACCACCATCAACTCCACTACCTTGGAGCGAATACCCGGATGGATGGATATCCAGTTGGAGGGAAGGTCGACCGGATACATTGCTTTGATGGTATACCCCTTGAAAAGCATTATCAGTGCAGGAAAATACATGGCTATCCCGCTCAGTCCCGGAAGGAATAATTTCCAGAGTTTCATACCTGCCCGGGTATTGCCGATGAACACATCAGAACCTTTAAGTGCATTAAAACGAAAAAGGAAAGCGAGCATTGAATGAGGCATGTTGAATCCATGCGTTGCCGAAAAAAAACCTACCAGTGTCGAACCTCCATAACCGGATACGGCTTCCGGATCAAATTGGGTATAGGAAGTTACATAGGTTTTGATCCCTCTCCCTTCAGCATTTTGACTGATCCATTCCGAAACACGCTTGGAATTGCCGGTCCCGGAATAGTAAATCAATACCAGGTTATCATATTTTTCCTTCATAATGATTGTTCTTTTGCAAAAATAGAAAAGTTGATATTTCTTCTGGTTCAAAGGGTGAACTAAATATGCCCATTGTGTTATGAAACACATCCAGGTTATTTAGATTAATTGAACTCTTTCTAAATTGATGTTTTACCTAAAACGACAGGTAAATCCTTATACTTTTGCCGCAGTTTTATGCCAGTTTTTACATGTTATTCTTTCAGCCAATCTACTCCCATTATGCATAAAATAGAAGATCACCCGATTCTTGAAGTTCCCAGGCCCGAACGAACTTCCTTTCTTTTTGAAGGGAAAGAAATAACCGGAGATAATGGTTTTACCATTGCTGCTGCATTGCACCAAGCCGGTCATCCGGTTCACAGCCATAGTCTTCGGAATCGTGAGCGCAGTCTCGAATGTGGCATCGGGAAGTGTGGTGCCTGCGAAATGCTGGTTGACGGGCAAATCAGGCGTATCTGCATAACAACGGTTGATGATGTACATGAAGTTATGGAGATTCCCCACAACTTTTCACCCAAGGAGAATAAAACACTCCCCCAAAAACCTATCAACATACATAAGACAACTGTAGCGATAATTGGCGCCGGACCTGCAGGTCTGGCATGCAGGGAGGAACTTGTCAAAAGAGGAATCGATAACATTGTAATTGACAATAATGATAAGATAGGCGGGCAATTCCTGATGCAAACCCACCAATTCTTCTTTTTCGAGAAAGAAAAGAAATTTGGGGGTATGCGCGGTTTTGATATTGCCAAAACCCTGGCCGGGGATAGTCACGAAGGGATCTTCCTGAATTCTACGGTTTGGGATCTGCTTGAGGGGAAACGAATTGCAGTTAAAAACATAAAAACGGAAGAAATCTATTATGTGGATGCTGATCACCTGGTGGTTGCCACGGGTGCAGTTCCCTTCATGCCGACTTTTGAAAACGATGACCTGCCCGGAGTATACACCGCCGCAGTAGTCCAGAAGATGATGAACAACGAGTTCACCTTGCTTGGTAAAAATGTTCTCACCGTTGGTGCAGGAAACATTGGTTATCTTACTTCCTACCAGTTAATGCAGGCAGGTGCACAGGTTAAAGCAATCATAGAGGCCCAGCCCTTTGAAGGGGGATTCCCGGTCCAGGCTAACAGGGTGCGTCGCCTGGGCATCCCGGTAATGACCTCACATATACTGCTGAAAGCAATCCCCAATGAAGACCATTCCGGGATCATAGGTGCGGTTGTGGCTGAATGCAGGAATTTTGAACCGGTTCCCGGCACCGAGAAGATCATTGACGGAATTGATGCAATTAATATCTGTACAGGGCTTGTCCAGGACGACCAGCTACTGATCAAAGGGAACGAGGTCTTTGGCCGCCATTGTTACGGCGCCGGGGATGCCATAAGGATTGGCGAAGGCACCAGTGCCGTGGTACGCGGCAAGCAGGTAGCATTCGAGATCCTGGAAGAAATGTCAGAATCATATAATTACGACGAATACCTGTCAGTTTCGAAGGAATATATCGATTCGCAGCAGCATCCTTTCCGGGTGATCGAAGAGCCATTTATTCCTTCGCCTGAACGGATGAATGACAAGCCTTTCGTACTTATCGATTGCCTGTACGGATTTGCCTGCAATCCCTGTGAATTTGCCTGCCCGCATGGAGCCATCACGAAAACATCCACCAGCACTGTTCCAAACATTGATTTCGAAAAATGCATGGGGTGCATGGACTGTGTGTATCAATGCCCCGGACTTGCCATTTTCGGGTATAGCCTTAAAAAAGACTGGTTATTCCTGCCAATTGAATATACAATAGCTGAAAAAACAGAGGTCTACCTGGTGGACAATAACGGGAATAAGTTAGGGAACGGTATCATTGAAAAAATCCTGAAGAAGCCAAACAAGACGGATATAGCCCGTGTAAAATCATACGATATTCATGGAGAAGAGTTAGCAAAGGTTAGAGGGTTTATAGCCAGGGAAAATTATCCTGAGCCGGTGGTTATGAAACCGACCTTATACAGGAAAGAGCAGGAAATGTATGTATGTCATTGCGATGACGTTACCCTGGGTGAAATTATTACTACCATCGGTGACAGGAAGTTTATCTCAGTCGATGAAATTAAACATACTACCCGCCTGGGCATGGGTGCTTGCCGTGGAAAACGCTGCATACGCAGGCTTAAGCAGGTATTGCACAACAAGGGCATTTCAATTGTCGGGGATGCTACACCCCGTGGACCGCTAAGCAACCAACTTTCAATGGGTGAATTGTTCCCGGGCCAGTTAAGGGAAAACTTGATTATCCATAATAGCGGGAAATCAACCCGTAAAATAGAGGTTGAATCACTGGTTGCTGGTGGTGGCATCGGGGGCAGTTCTTTATTCAGGTATTTTGCCGAAGCCGGTAAAAACCCGGTATTGATCAATTTTGGCAGGGGTGCCTCATGGAGAAATATAGCCGGGGGAAGACCTGCATTCAGCCTCCCGGAAATTGCCGATATAGCCCGGCATAATCACGAAATTTTTAAAGAGCTCCAAAAAGTTCGCGACATCAACCTCTTGAAGACCCGGTATATCAATTTTGCTCACGACGACGCTACTTTTAAAGCCCTGGATGAATCCCGGTCCTGGTCGGATGCCTATATGGTTGATCCGAAAAAGTATGCTAAGGAAATTGCTCCCGGAATTAATCCATCATTGGGCAAAACATACCAGGCTGCTTTGGTGACGCGTGATTGCTGGCAGGCAACCCCCGGTAGGGTAATTGATCTTGTAAGAAGAATTGGCATAGAGAGCGGGGGAAAGGTATATGAGGATTGCCAACTGATCGATGTCAGAAGAAATGGAAATAAATATGTTGTCCTGGTAAAGGATCATGAGAAGAATTACATAGAGTTCCATACTATGCATTTTGTAAATGCATTGGGACCGGAAGGGGAGAAATTCACAAGGCAGTTGGGGATTGAAACAGGGCTTTATCCTATCAAGCACCAGGCTTTTATCACCCGCAGGCTACCCTATTTGGGAATCAATGGACAGCCCCTGGATATGCTTATCGACAGGCGTAAATACAAGGGGTTTTCGGCAGTATATGGCCAGCAGTTGGGGGAAACCGGGCAGGTAATCGGTTGCGCATCACCCCTGATAGAGCCAATGGAAGCTGAAAAGAACCTGAAAATCAATTCCAAGGAATTCCTTGAGATCGTATCCGAAGTATTTGTATCCTGGATTCCGCAATTATCCTCTGTCGGTTTCCAGGCGGTTTGGGCAGGGTATTATGTTGAACCCCGGATGATCATTGACCCGGAACTTGGTTTGTTTGTAGGCTTAAGGGGGCAGGGATTCATGTTGGGACAGTACCTGGCAAAACTTTATGTTGATAAAACAATTGGAAAGGAAGTCCCATCCTATTTCCATCAGTTGAAGCTATCAGGCGACGGTTTGCTGGAAAAAGCATTCAAATAAACGACTGGAATTAAAATCCTAAATGGTATAAACACAGAAGGCAACCGTTAGAGTTGCCTTCTGTGTTTATACTTATTTTATATTAGCTGAATAACTTCTTAAATAGTCCGGCATCGTCTGTATCTGCTTCTTCAGTATAGTATCCATGAGAAGCACCATACCCGTATCCATAACCATAACCATACCCGTATCCGTAACCGTATCCGCCGTACAACGATTTTTCAAGATTGACATCGTTTACAAGAACAACGGCATTCTTTATATTACGGCCTTCAAGATCCGTGATAATCGCGTTGAACATCTTTTTATGCGTGTAATTCTGAC
>Ga0079306_1002561_pt1 | contig 10026 bp, 10 predicted proteins | sample Methanotroph_Enr_FD_79181 | JGI IMG/M metagenome (GOLD analysis project Ga0079306, IMG submission 79181) | Enriched soil microbial communities from Old Woman Creek wetland in Ohio, USA - Methanotroph_Enrichment_5 | ecosystem: Environmental > Terrestrial > Soil > Wetlands | place: USA: Ohio...
CTGCAGCTGGTCTTCCGGGACTGCATGATCCGCCAGGCCTTGCTGCGGTTCGGTCATCCGCAGCAGGGGTCGCTGTGCAATATGATGTACGGCTTCTTCGCCGGGGCACTGGAGACCATCATGGGCAAGAAGGCCACGCTTGAGATCCGGCACGCCGGGGAGAATGCCTGCCTGAAAGTACTGACCGTCGAGGTATAAGGCCCATAGAAGCGCCAAGATAACTCTGAAGAGGATAAAATGAGCGGAGAAAAAATTCGCCTGAATACCGAGTGGCTGTGCGACTGCGGCGGTTGTCATGTGGCCTTGGTCGATCTGCATGAAAAGATATTAAAGGTTCTGGAGTCGGTCACGATCCTGAAATGTCCGGTGCTGACCGATGAAAAGAATTATCCGGAGGCGGATATCGGCATCCTCACCGGCTCGATACGGACCGAACATGACCGCCACGCCGCAATCCTGATGCGGAAAAACTGTAAGACCATCATCGCCTTCGGCACCTGCGCGGTCTACGGCGGGTTGCACGGCGCGGGGCTGGCCCACAGCCGTGAAGAGATCATGGATCATGTCTACCGGCAGAGTCCGACGACCAGGACCGACTTTTTGCCGAACAATTCGGTGAGCAGCCTGGAAAAGATGGTAACTCCCGTCGACGAGGTGATCGATGTCGATCTCTATCTGCCCGGTTGTCCGCCACATCCCCATTTCATCTTCGAGGGACTGAACGCCTTGATCGAACAGCGTTCGCCCAAGGCCGGCAAGGAAAGCGTCTGCGCCGGCTGCCGGCGGACCATGGCCAAGACGGAGGTGGACACCATTAAAGAAATTACCGAGGGTGTGCCGGACAAGGAGACCTGTTTTTTAAGCCAGGGCTATATCTGCCAGGGCTCGGTGACGCTTGACCGCTGTCTTGCCCCCTGTCCGAATCACGGAGTGCCGTGCAGCGGCTGCGCCGGTCCCACCATGCAGGTGCTTACCGAGCCGACCCGGGACATCCGTACCGAGATCGGCCAGCGGATGTCCCGGTTGACCAATATTCCGTACGAAACCGTGAAAGAACATCTGGAAAAAACAGCCAAGACGCAGTACGCCTACGCCATGGCGACCAAGATGATCGGTAATAAACCAACATTTCTCATCCGCAAGTGGATCGCCGAAGGGGAGGCCCGCTGATGTCCAAAACGATCAAAATAGATCCGGTAACGAGGATCGAAGGCCATGCCAGGGTTCTTCTCGATTGCGACGATAACGGCAAGGTCGAGGAAGCCTTCTTCTGCGTCAACGAACTCCGGGGCTTTGAACGGATCCTGGTCGGCATGCAGGCTCACACCCTGCCCCAGATTACCGCCCGCATCTGCGGCGTCTGCCCGACGGCCCACCATCTGGTGGCGGCCAAGGCACTCGATCATGCAGCCGGGGCGGAGATTCCTGCGGCTGCCCGGCTGCTCCGGGAATTCATGTACATGGGCCACGTCATCCATTCCCATGCGCTGTCGCTCTTTGTCCTTGCCGGTCCCGATCTGGTCTTCGGTCTTACGGGCAACGCCGCCACCCAGAATATCGTCGGCATGGTGGCAGCCGAACCGGAACTGGCGGGGAAAGGACTGCGTCTGCGGAGTCTCGGCCAGAAGATCAACGAGACCATCGGCGGCCGCGGCATCCATCCGGTCACCGCGGTCGCCGGCGGCATTTCCTTTGACCTCAGCGATGGCCAGTTCCAGAGGCTGAAGGAGCTGACCGCCGAGGCGGTGGGGCTGGTCAAGGAGCTTGCCGGACCGGTGAAGACCCTGCTTTTGCGGCTCTTTGACGACAATCCGCGGCTGCTCGACAGCCTCAATCTGCCGACCTGGTATATGGGAACGGTGACCGATAACGGCCTGCTCAGTTTCTACGACGGCCGCCTGCGGGTCATCGACGAGCAGGGCACGATCAAAACGGAGTTTGTCGCCGCCGACTACCGCAAGTTTCTCGCCGAGCGGACGGTAACCAATTCCTATGCCAAAGAGGTCTATATCGACTACGAGGGAGCGGAGCATCTCTACCGGGTCAGCACCCTTGCCCGGTTGAATGTGATCGACGGCATCGGCACGCCGCTTGCCCAGGCGGAATTCGAACAGTTCCGGGCAACATTCGGCCGGCCATGCCATAACGCGGTGATTCAGATGTATGCCAAGCTGGTCGAGCTGATCTATGCCTGCGAGCGGGCGGATCAGCTGATCAACAACTCTGCACTTCGGGGCGATAATCGGGTGCCGGTCACCTTTACCGGCGGCCGCGGCGTGGCCCATATCGAGGCCCCGCGTGGTACCCTGATCCACGACTACGAGATCGACGAGAAAGGCATCGTCCGGTCGGCGAATATGATCGTCGCCACCCAGCAGAACACCGCGGCAATCAACAAATCGATCAAGGCGGGTGCCAATGCCCTCTTCCAGGGGACGGAGGACGAAAAGATGCTGAACGGCCTGGAGTTCGTGGTGCGCTGCTACGATCCCTGTCTTGCCTGTTCGACCCACGCCATCGGCAAGATGGCCCTGGCCGTGGAATTCCGGGAAAATGGCAGGATAACGAAAACGATTTGGAGGGGCTGAAGATGCTGGAGATGACGATTAATGAAAAAGCCTGCCGCGGCTGCCGGTTGTGCCAGGATGTCTGCCCGACCGAATGCTTTGCCTATGACGAAGGGACGAAGAAGGTCGCGGTCGCGGTTGTGGAAAACTGCATCGGCTGTCTGAGCTGCGCCTATATCTGCCCGTCGGGAGCGATTGCTCATCGCAATCATCACGTGGTCAAGAATTTTTACCGCAATATCGAATTCAGCAGGCGCATGGAGAAATTTTTATGAGCGGCAACATCGAACTGACGCTGACCCCGGAGGACTATGACAAGGCCTTCACTGAGGTTTCCTTTCTCCTCGATATGTTCATCGAGACCACCGTGGCCTTTGTCGGCAAGTCGACCCCCGCGCTGGCGGTCGCCGCCGGCCGGAAAATGGCGGCCAACCTGCCGATCCATATGACCGAAAAGACGCCTGCGTTGGCGCTCGACGAATTTATCCGGGTCATGAAGATCCAAAAGATGGACATCGATGGGCACATTACGGGAGCGGAGGCGGTGATAGATCTGCACGGTTGTCCCATCGGCAGCGTCTGCAAAAACCGGCAGATGGAGATCGGCGGCCAGGCCTGTCAGATGTTTCACTACTATATAGCCGGCATCATGGCCGAACTCTGCGGTCTTGCGGCCCGGCCGAAGACCCTGGTCACGGGCGAAAACTGTAGTTTCAGTCTCGCCTTCAGCGGCGTACGCTCCTAAGCATGAACGGCGGCCGTGCCCTGATCGTCTGCATCGGCAACGAGCTGGCGGCCGACGACGGCGTCGGGCGGGCGGTCTACGAGTGTCTGCGAAACCAGCCCCTGCCGGACAGGGTGCGGCTTTCTTTTCTTGGCCTGGGGGGGATTGACCTCCTGGAAGAACTGGCCGGCGAAGAGCTGCTCGTCGTGGTCGACGGCGTGCAGCTGGGCAGTCCTGCCGGCACTGTCCACCGGCTCGGCTGGGATCAGCTGCCGGCCGCGTCGCCGAGGCCGGTCAGCGGCCACGGTATCGGCATTCGCGAGGCGCTTGGCGTCGGCGCAATTCTCTATCCGGAACGGGTCCCGCAGAATATCCAGCTGATCGGTATCGAGGGCAGTTGTTTCAACCGTCTGGGCTGCGGTTTGACTGCGGCAGTGGCCCGGGCGGTTCCCGAAGCGGTTGCAGTGATTATGGCCCTTCTTTAGTACCTTTGAAATCCATTCGTTTTTGCAGATAATTTCATTCAGGTGCTTATCCCCAATTTGTGGGGTCAGCCTGACCGCTACCCCTTCTTGCAAAAGAGCCAATCCTCGGCAGTCGAATCCCCCCCGGAAAAGCTATACCCTTCCAGATCAAAATCGCGCAACCCTTCGATCTCGGTTATCCGGCCGGTTACGATGAAACGGACCATGAGACCGCGGGCTTTCTTGGCATGGACGGGGACGGTGCGATATTCTCCATCGTGCTGTTCCCTGAAGGAGATGGTCACCATTTTCCCCTGCAGTTTCTTGCAATCGACCACCTTGGCATATTCCGTGGATGCGAGATTGACCAGCGTCCGTTCGTCGTCCTCCGCCAGTGCCCGGTTGACGATCTCGGTCACCGGTTCACGCCAGTACCGATAAAGGTTCTGGGCCCCGGCGACCGGCAGGGGGACAGACATATTGAGCCGATACGGCTGGATCAAGTCGAGGGGGCGGAGAATCCCGTACAGTCCAGAGAGGATGAACAGCTGTTTTTGGGCGAACTGGAGATCTTCCGGGGAGAAGTTTCCGGCGGCAAGAGCCGCGTAGGTATTGCCCTGGAAGGTGAAAATCGCCTGACCTGCGTTCTGCAGCGTCAGATTCCTGGCAAATTTGTGAATGCGGTGGTGGGTCGATTGGGTTAGCCTGTCCTCGATCTTCAGCTGCCGGGCGAGTTCCGGCTGGCTCATCGTCTTCAGCAGGTCGATGATAACCCGGCTTTTTGCCAAGAGAGCAGGTATGGAATATTTCCCGTAGTCCGTGCCGATGAATTGTTGGGATTTCGCTGGGGACATGATAATCTGCATGCATTCTCCTACCCCCCTGCACGGGGGGAAACATACCTTCACGAAAATTCTTAAAATACGAAATGAAATTTCTCAGGTACTGAAGTTCCAGTAAAAATGTGCAAATTATTCTTGAGCTTATCCTCGGAAACCGGCCGGCGCTGTTACGGGGCCGATAGCTCCGCGGATTCTTGCAAAATATATTATTTTTAGAGGCTTGGCAAATAAAGGTTGGAGCATGCGAGGACGGAGGAGACGATGAGTGAAGACTTAAGAAGTAGTGGGGAAGTAGATGCTTTTCTGGCAGATTGGAGTGGAGACGGGAACTCCATGCGGCGCGCCTTTTCGCTCCTTTTTGCCGAGGTTTCGGCAATGGCCGACGTCAGTTTGCAATTTGTCGGCCGGCCGGGAGTCAGCTATTCTTTGCGGCCAAAACATCGGCTTCAGGTCGGGCGTAATCTCTTTGCCATGATCGATGTGATCGACGACGATCCCTCGGCCAGATGGTTGTCGGTCTGCTTCTACGAAGACATGATCACCGATCCGGAGGGGAGGGGAGAATGCATCCCCGGCGGCCTTGCCGGTGCCGACGGATACTGCTTCGATATGAACGAATACGACGACGATCTGGTCGCCTATCTGATCGCCCGGTTGCGCGAGGCGGCATTAGCGGCAGCAACCTGAAAGCAAGCTTAAGGTTTATCGGAAGAGAGGGCAGCAGTGATGAGTTGCTTCTCTCTTCCGGCAGTGACGGACATTCGTCCGCGCTTCCCCTCCCCTGCAGTCCCGATACAAGCCTCCCCGAATCCTGCGACCCTTTTTCTTTCTGCTTTTCTGCAGTAATGCAAATTATGCATGAAGTGCAGGTTGGATATCTATTCTGGTATCAGGTTGTCTCTCTCCGATTCGTGCCGGGCGCGGTTGCCCGGATTTCCGAAACAGGTGTTAACCGGCAATGAGATCTATTTGCTGGCTTCTTAACCAGCCACCTTCACGGGATTAAGGAAAAAATTCCAGTAAAAGTTGCTAGGAGGATCGTCTTCCGGCTTTTCATTTTTTACGCAGTATGGTACTACATAGTGCAATACTACACCGTAAGAGACAAGGAAAAAAGAGTTTGTCCAAGATGTGCGAATTGGGCATCTTGCTCTTCGGGGTAGATGGAGGAGCGGATCCCGAACTGAACAAACACCCCTCCCTGATAAAGCATACAGCTCGACAGGATTCGGAAAACCGTCCCTGTCGAATGGGGATACCGTTGCACGGGAAGCGTAACGGGTGAATCTAACGAGCGAGAGAATAACATGAATGAAGCGTTGATTCTGGAGAAGCTGGACCGGCTCTCGGATGAAGTCAAGTCCCTGAAGTCGGACGTGTTTCAGGAACTGAAACAGGAGCTGGAACCGATTCTCAAACAGGCCCAGCCCGGTGTTGCCGGCTTTTTTCAAGACATCGAGGGCGGGTACTCCAATGAGAAATTTATCCATGTGGCCAAAACCCTGTTGACCAGCCTCGAAGAGATAAACGAGGTTGTCGGGGCCATGAAGGCCGGCGTCGAGCTGACCCGCGACATGGAGCCCATCCTCAAACAGACCTACCCCAAATCGATACAGTTTTTTGCCGACCTGGAAGGGGAGTTTCATGTCGACGAACTGACCATCCTGCTGCGCAAGGCCCTTACCAACCTCGATGCGATGGGGGAAGGTCTGGACATGCTCCGGGCCGGCGTGGAACTGCGCGACGAGATGGTGCCCATTCTGCAGCTCATGTACCCCCGCATGCTGCGATTCCTCAACTCGCTGCATGAGGGGGAATTCCAGGCGGAAAAGTTGGGCGATCTCCTGCACACCGTCCTCATCAACATCCATACTTTGAGCGATCTGCTCAACATGGTGCAGCCGATGACCGAGTTCATCAAGGAGGTCGGGGTGTTGATGAAGGAAACCGATGTCCTCAACGGCATGAACATCTGGCTCGATGGCCTGCAGCAGGGCAGCGGCCTGGTCAAGCTGGCCGGAACGATGATCACCTTTATGAAACGGCTGGATTGCAATGAAGGTCAGATCGAGGAAATCTGTCAGGTCATAAATGGCCTGGATTTCAACAAGGTCAAACCCATCGGCCCCTTAGGCATGATCAAGATGGTGAACGATCCCAAGGTCCAGGAGGCCTTCGGATTCTTCTTCATGATGCTGCAGGCAGTCGGCAGCTGCCTGCAGGCATATCAGAAGGACAAACAACAACGGGAAGCGCTTGCGTAACTGGCATATCAACGGCTGGAGAGCTGCCCTGCAGGCGGCTTGCAGGCCAAGACAGAAAAGGAGAACACAGGTATTATGAAAAAGCTCGTCATACTCGGTGCCGGCTGCGGCGGCACCATGATGGCAAACAAAATGAGGAAGGACCTCGATGATGACTGGTCGATTACCCTGATTGACAAGGATAACGTCCATTATTATCAGCCGGGTTTTCTCTTCGTGCCGTTTGACATCAATAAACCCAAGGATATCAGAAGAAGCCGCCGGGAATTCATCAAGCCGGGGATCGATTTCGTCATTTCCGCACTGACTAATGTCGACTGGGACAAGCAGGAAATCACCACCGCCACGGAAGGTATTTTTAAATACGACGTGCTGATCATGGCCACCGGCTGCGACGTTCGACCTGAAGAGGTGGAAGGTCTGGCGGAAGGCTGGGGCAACGATATCCACGGCTATTATCGCTACAACGACAGCCAGGAACTCGGCAAGGCCCTGAAGAAGTTCACCGGCGGCAAGCTGGTCATCAATATTGCCGAGATGCCGATCAAGTGCCCGGTGGCTCCACTCGAGTTCGCTTTCCTCGCCGACTGGTATTTCTACGAGCGCGGTATCCGCGACAAGGTGGAAATCGAGTTCGTCACCCCGCTGGCCGGCGCTTTTACCAAGCCGGTAGCGACCAGGATTTTGACCGACGCCTGCAAGGACAAGAATGTCAAGATCACTCCCAACTTCGCCATCGGTTCGGTTGATCATACCCGCAAGGTGATCTCCGCCTATGACGGCACGGAAGTCGATTACGATATGCTCGTCTCCATTCCGCCGAACTTCGGCTCTCAGGTGATGATCGACTCGGGGATCTCCGATCCGATGGGCTACATCCCGGTTGATAAGCACACCCTGCAGCCGAAGGGCTACGATAATGTCTGGGCACTTGGCGACGGCACCGACGTGCCCACCTCCAAGGCGGGCGCGGTTGCCCATTTCCAGGGCGATGTCCTGCACGAAAACATCATGGCCTACATCACCGGAGGTGAACAGCACGCCCGGTCGGATGGACACGCGGTCTGATTCATCGAATCAGGCTTCGGGAAAGCCTATATTATCGACTTCAACTACGCTCAAGAACCTCTGACCGGAAAATATCCGTTTCCTGCCGTTGGCCCGCTCAGTCTATTGAAAGACACCGAAGTGAACCATATGGCAAAACTGATGTTCAAGTGGGCCTACTTCAACCTTCTCCTGAAGGGTGTCTGGTTAGGACCCCCCAATCTCATGATGGAAGGAAAGCACCGGGTCAAGTAAGACCTGCCGATCCGAATATCCGTCATCCGTTGAGAGGCCGGAGCTGCTTGCAGCTTCGGCCTTTTTTTGTGGTCTTACGACAAGCCTTGCACCGCAGGTACCTGCAACGCGCAGGGGATTTGTCCTAGCCACGAATTTGTTCTTGCCACCTGACTTTTCGCCGCCGACCTGCTACAATCCCCCCGAGTCAAAACACTGGCCGGAGAAATTCCGGTGAAGATCAACCCACGACGAGTTCATACCGGATGCGATTCTCAGATATCCCCATCAGGGGCAAGCTTATCATAGCCTTCATTCTCATCGGCATCCTGCCGCTGACTGTGGTCGGCTTCTTCGCGTATCGGCTGGGCACCCAGTCGCTGCTCGACAGATCCTTCGAAAAATTGGTGGCGATCCAGTCCTTCAAGAAGAAACAGGTGGAGACCGCCTTCAAGCGGTTTGAGAATGATCTGAAGACGCTTGCCGCAAGTGAGCGGCTGGGCACGCTGATCGGCGATCTGGAAAACTACCGGCACAAGAGCGATGCTGCCGTCACCATGCCGTTCTCCGTCGAATCGTCCGGGTACCGGGACGTTGCCGAAAAATACAAGGCCTCTTACCTCGAGTATATCGAAACGTATGGTTACCACGATCTGAAGGTGATCTCTTCCCTGACCGGTCAGGTTGTTTTCACTGTGGCCGAGGAGCGGGACCTCGGGGCCAATCTGGTCCATGGCCGGTATAAGGAGAGCAGCCTCGCCGAAATCTGGCGGGAAGTGGTCAATTCCGGCAAGACCGCCGTCATCGATTTTACCCCGTATGAGCCGAGCAACGGGGTCGAGTCGCTGTTCATCGGCACCCCGGTGTACAACAGTGGCGGCAACATGGTCAGTGTACTCGTCCTGCAGTTGACGCCATCATTTGTCAATGCCGTCATGGATTCCCGCGACGGCATGGGCAAGACCGGCGAATCCTATCTCATCCGCTGGTTCGAAGAGACCGGCAGATTCCAATTCCGATCCAATATGCTGTCCATGGGCAGCGGCAACTATGTGGTCGGATACGAACTCGAACGGCCCCCCAAGTATTGGAAGGCCGCCACCGCCACGAGCTTCGATGGCGGGCACAGCCAGTACATTGACAGTGACGGCAAGGAGGTCCTGGTGGCCTACGACCGACTCGATATTCCCACGGTCAAATGGTACCAGATTTCGAAAATCGATCGGCAGGAGGTACTCGCCCCGATTCGCGACCAGCTCTATCGAGGCGTGACGCTGACCGCCGTTCTTTCGGTCCTTATCGTCCTGTCGGCCTGGATCTTCTCGCGCAGACTGGTGCGGCCGATCATCGCCGATGTCGAGTTCGCCAAGGCGATTTCCGCCGGCAATCTCGATGCCACCATCGATCTCGAGCAAAAGGACGAACTGGGGGTGCTGGCCATGTCCTTAAACGAGATGGCCGGCCGGCTCAAGGAAATCGATTGGCTGAAGCGGGGCAAGGAGGGCCTGGATGACCGTTTGCGCGGGGATCTGGATCTCACGTCACTGGGAACCAAATGCATCTCCTATATGGTCGAGCATATGGCAGGCCAGCTCGGGGCCTTCTACCTCTATCGGGACGAGATGCTGGAACTGGTGGCGAGTCATGCCTTCACCGACCGGAACGGCAATTTCAACCGGATCAAGCTGGGCGAAGGGCTGGTGGGCCAGGCGACCCTTGAACAGCGAGTGATCGTGTTCGCCCATGTCGCGGAAGGGGCGCCGGAATATAATTACGGTGTCGGCCAGAAGTCGCCCCGCTACTTCCTGGTGGCGCCGCTGACCTTCGAAAAGGAGATCATCGGCGCCTTCCTGATCGGTTCCTTTAATCCTTTCAGCGAAATGC